>Ga0111539_10002049_pt1 | contig 26955 bp, 29 predicted proteins | sample RhiMethybrSRZTD1_FD_79667 | JGI IMG/M metagenome (GOLD analysis project Ga0111539, IMG submission 79667) | Populus rhizosphere microbial communities from Tennessee, USA - Rhizosphere MetaG P. TD hybrid SRZTD1 (version 2) (version 2) | ecosystem: Host-associated > Plants > Roots > Rhizosphere >...
CACCAACATCAAGCAGATCACCGAGATCAACCAGGCGCAGAACCTGGGGATGAACATCCTCTCGGCCAACGGCCACCCGGAGGCCTTCCGGATGGTCGAGACGGGGCGCGCGGTCGCCTTCGTGATGGACGACATCCTGCTCTACGGCCTGGTCGCGCAGTCGCCGAACCCGAAGGACTACGTCATCTCCTCGGAGGCGTTCTCGATCGAGCCGTACGGCCTCATGGTGCGCAAGGACGACAAGGCCTTCAAGAAGGTGGTCGACGACGCGCTGGTCGGCATCTTCAAGTCCGGCGAGATCAACGCGATCTACGACAAGTGGTTCAACAAGCCGATTCCGCCGCGTGGCGTCAACCTCGCCCTGCCGATGGGCGCGCAGCTGAAGAAGGTGATCGCGAAGCCGACGTCGTCGGGCGACCCGAACGACTACAAGTAGGAGTTGGGCTACAACTGGCACTGGCAGGTCCTGCTGGAGAACGAGCCCGGTGGCACGGGCTCGTATCTCCAGTACCTGATCGTCGGCCTGGGCTGGACGCTCGCCACCGCGCTCGTCGCCTGGGTTCTCGCGCTCGTCATCGGCTCCGTGGTCGGGACGCTGCGCACGACGCGCATCACCTGGGCGGTGCGTCTCGGCAACCTCTATGTCGAGATCTTCCGCAACATCCCGCTCATCGTGCAGATGTTCCTGTGGTTCTTCGTCATGCCGGAGCTCGTGCCGAAGGCGGTGGGTGACTGGATCAAGCAGATGCCGCCGCCGTGGGGCTCCTACGTGCCGGCGGTGCTGAGCCTCGCCATCTTCACCTCGGTGCGCATCGCCGAGCAGGTGCGCGCCGGCGTGAACTCCCTGCCGCGTGGCCAGCGCATGGCGGGCGTGGCGATGGGCCTCACGGAAGCGCAGACCTATCGCTACGTGATCCTCCCGCAGACCTTCCGCATCCTCCTGCCGCCGCTCACCTCCGAGTTCATGAACGTCATCAAGAACTCCTCGGTGGCGCTGACGATCGGGCTGCTCGAGCTGACCGGGCGCGCCCGCGCGATGCAGGAGTTCAGCTTTCGCGTGTTCGAGGCGTTCGCCACGGCCACGGTCATCTACCTGCTCGTGAACCTCGTGGTGGTGCTGGCGATGCGAGCCCTGGAGCGCAAGGTGCGCGTGCCGGGGTTGATCAGCTCGCAATCCATGCAGGCGGGCCATTGATGGGAAGCTTCGACTTCAACGTCATCGAGCGCTCGTGGGTGTACCTCTTCCGCGAGGGGATGGTGTTCACGCTCACGCTGACGGGGCTCGCCATGACCGGCGGCATCGTCTTCGGCACGCTGCTCGCGTTGATGCGCCTGTCGTCGGTGAGATTGTTCTCCATGGTCGCCGGGGCGTACGTGAACCTGATGCGGGCCCTCCCCCTGGTCCTCGTCATCTTCTGGTTCTTCTTCCTCGTGCCGTACATCGGGGCCTGGGCCACCGGCGCCAACCGTCCGATCTCCGTGGGCGCGTTCTGGTCGGCGGTCATCACCTTCACCATGTTCGAGGCGGCGTACTACTGCGAGATCATGCGGGCCGGCATCCAGTCGGTCTCGCGCGGCCAGGTGTCGGCCGGGTACGCGATGGGCCTCAACTACTGGCAGACGATGGGCTACATCGTGCTGCCGCAGGCTTTCCGGAACATGATCCCGCTCCTGCTCACGCAGACGATCATCCTCTTCCAGGACACCTCCCTCGTCTACGTGATCTCCGCGACCGACTTCCTCGGCGCCGCGGCGAAGGTCGCCAACCGCGACTACCGCCTGGTGGAGATGTACAGCTTCGTCGCCGTCGTGTATTTCGTCATCTCCTATGCCCTTTCCACGCAGGTGAAGCGCCTCCAGGACCGCGTCGCGGTAATCCGATGATCTCGCTCAAGAACGTCTCCAAGTGGTACGGCGACTTCCAGGTGCTCGCCGATTGCTCCACCGAGGTGGCCAAGGGAGAAGTGGTCGTCGTCTGCGGGCCTTCGGGGAGCGGTAAGTCCACGCTCATCAAGTGCGTGAACGGCCTCGAGCCCTTCCAGAAGGGCGAGATTCGCGTCGACGGCATCTCGGTCGGCGATGCGAAGACGAACCTGCCGAAGCTTCGCTCGCGCGTCGGGATGGTCTTCCAGCACTTCGAGCTCTTCCCGCACATGACCGTGAGGCAGAACCTGCGGCTCGGCCAGATGAAGGTGCTCGGACGGAGCGAATCGGAGGCGGACGACAAGGCCACGAAGCTGCTCGAACGCGTCGGGCTGCTCGCGCACAAGGACAAGTTCCCCGGGAACCTCTCGGGCGGCCAGCAGCAGCGCGTCGCGATCGCCCGCGCGCTCTCGATGGACCCGGTCGCGATGCTCTTCGACGAGCCCACCTCGGCGCTCGACCCGGAGATGATCAACGAGGTGCTCGACGTGATGGTGGAGCTCGCCCGGGAAGGCATGACGATGATGGTCATCACGCACGAGATGGGTTTTGCCCGCAAGGTGGCGCGCCGCGTGATCTTCATGGACGGCGGGCGCATCGTGGAAGATGCGCCGAAGGACGAGTTCTTCGGCAAGCCGCGCTCCGAACGCGCGCAGGTGTTCCTCTCCAAGATCCTGCAGCATTGACGCGCTGATGGACTACGACGTCGCGATCATCGGCGGCGGCGTCATCGGCTGCGCCGCCGCGTATTTCCTCCGGACCGCCGGCGTCGATCGTATCTGCGTCATCGAGCCCGATTCGACCTACGCCAAGGCCGCGACTCCGGTCGCCACGGGCGGATGCCGGCGGCTCTTCTCGCTTCCGGAGAACATCCGGATGTCGCAGTTCAGCATCGAGTTCCTGAAGGCGTGGCCGGAGGTCCAATGGCGCGAGCGGGGATACCTGTTCGTCGTGGGCGAGGACCATGCGGAAGTGCTCGAGGGGAATTGCCGGACGCAGGAAAGCCTCGGCGTGAAGGTCGAGCTGATGGACCGCTCGCGCATCGCCGCGAGGTATCCGTGGATGCGAACCGACGACCTGGCGCTCGGCGTGCTTTCACCCGAGGACGGATGGCTCGACCCGAACAGCGTCCTGCAGGGGTTCCGGAAGCAAGCCCTGGCGCTCGGAGCTCGCTTCATCGCCGATCGCGTTGTCGATGTCTATATCGCCGGGAGTGCCGTCACCGAGCTCGAGCTCGCGTCCGGCACACGTGTGCGCGCCAACGCCGTGATCAACGCGGCCGGTTGCTGGGCTGCCTCCATCGCCAAGCTCGCCGGCATGGACCTGCCCGTGAACCCGATGCGCCGGTTCGAGCACTACGTGGAGATCGCCGGAGAGCTGCCGCCGATGCCGCTCATCAAGGACCCGGAGCGCCTCGTCATCCGTCCCGAGGGCAAGGGCTATTCCGTCGGGCTCGTTCGCTCCGATGAGCCACGCGGCTTCAATTTCGACGTCGATCCCGGCTATTTCGAAAGCGTCGTATGGCCGGCCTGCGCCAGCCGGATTCCGGCCTTCGAGGCGCTGAAGCTGAAGCGCGAGTGGGCGGGACTTTACGACGAGTGCGAGCTCGACGGGAACATGATCCTCGGCAACTGGCCCGGCGGGCTCGACAACTTCTACGTCGCCTGCGGGTTCTCCGGCCACGGGCTGATGCACGCCCCGGCGGTAGGGCGCGCGCTCGCCGAGCTGATCGTCAAGGGCCGCTACGAGACGATCGACCTTTCGCGGATGGGGTACCAAAGGGTGCTCGACGATGCACCCTACCGCGAGCGCGGAATCGTCTGACCCATCGCTCGGTCGCGCTCTCGCGATGCGATCTTCGCCCTGAGGATGGCCCGCGTCGCGAAACCGGGGTTGTGGGCGATCACGTGGAGCAACGCCAAGGCGCATCCTCGAGGACGGCGATTCCCCTGCTCCCAGTGCCGCAGCGTCGCCACGGGGAAGCCGAACCGGTGCGCAAACTCAGGCTGGCTGATGCCCAGCCGCTTTCGAATGGCCGCGACATCGACGTCGCCCAACTTGAACGCCCCGAGTGGCGCCCGGTAGCGGCGCGTCATCAAGGCTGGAAAGTCCGGCTCTTCGCCGGGCAAGCGACGAAGTGCCCCGCGCTTTCCCATTCTTCAGAATTCCTGATCCAGACGATCACTACCCGTCTGGATCAGGAATTGGTAGAAATGGAAAATCGGGGTGTCCACACCACGCTTAACGCGCGACGACGCGGGTGGTGTACGGGTAGCGGCGCGGCCAGCCCACGAAACGCCGACCGCCCGTCATCGAGCGGACCGCGCGCGGAGGCCCAGGCCGTCGCTCGGCCGCGAGCGGACGCCCAGGCCGTCACTCGGCCGCGAGCGAGCTCGATTGCCTCAACTCGACCTTGCGGCCGGTATCGGACTGCGCGCGCTCGATGGCCTTGCGCAGCCGCCCGATCATGTCGTCGATCTGCGCCTCGGTGATGATGAGCGGCGGGCAGATGCGGATGAAGTTCTTCACGCAGATGATGATCACGCCCTCGAGCGCCGCGTAGTAGCGGATGCGCTCGGCCATGGCGAAGTCGGGCTTGCGCGACTTGCGGTCGGTGACGATGTCCAGCATCTGGTAGAGCGCCATGCCGCGCACGTCGCCGATCGGCTCGAAGTCGTCCTTCAAGCGGTCGAGCAGCGGGCGCATGTGCTTGCCAAGCGCCGCGGCGCGCTCCACCAGCTTGTCGCGCAGCACGATCTGCAGCTGTTTGAGCGCCACGGCGGCGGGCAGCGGGTCGTGCGGATAGGTCCCCGACCATGGCAAGCCCGCGTGGCCCTTGGACTTCTCCGCGATCTCCGGCGTGGTGACCGCGCCGCAGATCGCCATCCCCGCGGTCATGCCCTTCGCGAACGTGACGATGTCCGGCACGACGTCGTAATTCTGGAATCCCCAGAGCTTGCCCGTGCGTCCGGGGGCCAGCTGCGCCTCGTCGAGGATGAGCAGCGCGCCCCACTTGTCGGCCGTCTTGCGCAGCCATTTCATCCATTCGTTGCTCGGCACGATCATGCCGCCGGCCACCATCATCGTCTCGGAGAGGATGCCGGCGATCTCCTGGCTGGTGGTGTGCTCGATCATCTCCTCGCTGATCTTGCGGCTGGTCTCGTCCCAGTTCTCCTCGCAGCCCGGCGGGGCGCGGAAGGAGAACGGCGGGATGATGCAGTTGGCCTTCGCCGGCATCATGAAGGGGCCCAACCCCTTGCGGCGAGGGCCGGCAACCGTGGTCATCGCCTCCGCGGCAAGGCTTCCGCCGTGCAGGCCGCGCACCACCGTCACGATGTCGAACTTGCGCGTCACGGCGAGCGCCATCCGCATCGCGATCTCGTTCGCCTCGGAGCCGGTCACGGCGAAGTTCACGACCTTGAGGTTGCCCGGCAGCGTGCTGCCGATCAGCTCGGCGAACTCGATCGAGGGCTCGTTCGAGTACCACGAAGAGGTGTGGACGAGGCGCCCGGCCTGCTCGCGGATCGTCTCGGTGAGCTCGGGGTGCGAGTGCCCGAGGCTCATGCACATCATCCCCGCGGTCGCGTCGATGTACTCCCTGCCGTCGACGTCGATGATCATGACGCCGCGGCCGCGCTCGAACATGATCTTCGGCTCGTAGCGCCATCCCATCACCGACTCTTCGTCGCGGGCCATCAGGTCGCGGTGCCGCGGCGAGAAACTGAATTCCTTCACTGGCGCGCTCCCTGCAAGGTCCAATTCAAAAATATACAGGAACCCCGCCCTGAAGGTCGCGGTCGGTACGGTGCGTACAGGTCCACCTCGGTAGGCGCGCCCGCGGACCGGACTGCCGGACGTCACGCAGGCGTATTCGTCTCCGGCTCCCGGACCGCTCCCGCCTTCACCGCCGGCTCGGCCAGCTTGAAGCGCAGCCGCAATCCATGGCGCTCCACCCGCAACCCGCGATGCTTGACCAGGTAGCGAATGCCCACGAGCGCCGCCAGCAGGCCCGCCACCGCAGCCACCATCAGGGACCAGCGCGCGCCGTGGCGGTTGGCGACCCAGCCGACGAACGGCGCGCCGAACAGCGTGCAGCCGTTCACGATGCTCATGTAGATCGCCATGACGCGCCCGCGCATCGAGGGCTCCGTCCACAGCTGCACGGTGCTGTTCGCCGTCGTCATGAAGGTCTGGAGGCACAGGCCGAGCGCCATGAGCGCGAGGCCGAAGCCGAGGTACGTCGGCATCGCGGCTGCGACGCAGAAGAAAAACGCGATCAGCGCCACGCTCGACAGCAGCAGGATCGCGCGCGGCTCCTCGCGGCGCGCGGCGGACAGGGCACCGACGACCGATCCCACCGCGAGCATCGACTGGAGCAGCCCGTATCCTCCCGCGCTCACGCCGAAGACGGTGACCGCCATGGTGGAGACGAACACCGCGAAGTTCATGCAGAAGGTCGCGACGAGGAACAGCATCGTCAGCACCACGACGAGGTCGGGACGCCCCCGGACGTAGAGAAAGCCCGCGATGAGGCCGCCCGTCTTGCGCGCCGCCCGCTCGTGCCGATGGAGCTCGCCGGTGCGAATCGCCCACAGCGACGCGAGCACGCCGACGAAGGTCGCCGCGTTGATGAGGAACACCCAGCCCGTGCCCACGCCCGCGATCAGCAGCCCCGCGAGCGCCGGCCCCGTCATGCGCGCGATCTGGAACGAGGTGGAGTTGAGCGCCACCGCATTGGAGAGGTTCTTGTCGGAGACGAGCTCCGCCACGAAGGTCTGGCGCGCCGGGGCGTCGAACGCGGTGACGCAGCCCAGGAGGAACGCCAGGGTGTAGACGTGCCAGAGCTCGACCTGGCCGGTGACGGTGAGGATGCCGAGCGCGAACGCGAGCACACCCTGCAGCGACTGGGAGAGCATCAGCAGGCGCCGGCGGTCGAAATGGTCCGCGGCGAATCCCGTGAGCGGCAGGAAAAGCAGCGAGGGACCGAACTGCAGCGCCATCACGAAGCCGACGGCGGTCGCGTCGTGGCGCGTGAGCTCGGTGAAGACGATCCAGTCCTGCGCCGTGCGCTGCATCCACGTGCCGACGTTGGAGACGAGCGCGCCGGCCGCCCACAGTCGGTAATTGTATCCAGCAAGCGAGCGGAACGTGGCCTTCAGCATCCAGGTAGGAGCATACGCAACTCCCTCGTAGGCGCGCTCCGATTCGGTCCGTATCCACGCAACCGCCCCGGGACGGACGGTTCCAATCCAGACAGCCTTTCAAGGAGCATCCAATGAGCAACCACTTTGGCTTCGCGTTGGGAGCGATTACGGTCTCGGTGATCGGCGGGGCGCTCGTGCTCGACCACTTCACCTCGAAAGACGAGCCCGCGGTTCAAGCGGCCGCGAGCCCCATGCCCGCCAGGCCCGAGATCGTCGCCGACGCGAGCACCACGGCTTCCGATGCGGGCAAGGAGCAACCAATACCGAGCCCGTCCGTTGCGTCCGCACCTCCGGAGCCAGCGAAACTCAGCGTGCCGCCGAAGAAGTCGGCTCCGAGCGCGCCGCCGAAGATCGCGTCCGCGCCGGCCGCCAAGCCGGCACCGGCACCCGCCCCCACTCCGGCACCCGCCGTCGCAGTCCCGGCACCGATGGAGCCGACCCCCGCGCCGATCGCTGCCGCGCCGACACCGACACCGGCAATGACCACTCCTTCGACGCCGGCCTCTCCCGTCCCGGCCGAAACCGCACCCACGCCCGCGCCGAGCGTGGCGTCGACTTCGAGTGAGGGCCAGAATTCGCCGCCGACCCGGGAAGGAGCCTCGACGACGCAGTAGGCCCCGGAGAGCGGGACCTGCAACTTGTTGGCGATCTACCTCGTTACCTGCTCGCCCTTCTCTTTCGCCGCCTGTGCTGCCCGCACGCGAGCCACGTCCGCCTGCAGTACCTTGAACCCTGCCTCCGTGAAGCCATGGTTCACCCGCTCGTGCAGCCACCACTTCATCTGCCCGTCCTGCACCGAGCGCGTGTTGTGAAGCAGCACGATGCGCTGCGCGTTGGCCGGCGGGTCGAAGCGTTTCTGGCGCGGGCTTTCCTCGGTGTACTCGATCGCCTGGCCCGGCTTGAAATCGCCCTGGGCAACGCCGACGATCTTCGCGGTGTGGGTGGCGCTGAGGTAACCGCGCCCACGCTCGTACGGCGTGGTCTTCGTCACCTCGACGTGAAGCAAGGCGTTGGTGGCTGATCGCAGCAAGTAGTCGGGCACGTGCATCTCGCCCATGAGGAGCTCCGCCTTGCGCCGATATTCCGTCAACCGCCGCACCAGCGCGTCGCGCGCCTCCGGCGAGAAGTCGGCATCGACGAGCGGCCCGCGATGCTCGCGGCTGAGAACCAGGAGGCGTTGGCTCACCGCCGGCTTCACGTATTCGCCCTCGACCGGCTTCGTGTATGCGATCCATTCGTCGGCCTTGTAGTCGCCGAAGTGGACCTCGACCACCTTCGCGCCCACCTCGGCCACGGGGCCACGGTCGGTGATTCCGGCCAGGCGCCCGGTCTTCACGTCGACGTGCAGCACGGCGCTCGCCTGCTTGAGCAGGTCGTCGGTGAGCTGTGGCAGGGCCTGGGCCGCGACGGCAGCCGGGAGAAGGCAGGCGATGATCAGGACCGGGGCGGCGACGACTCTCATGGCGCTGGATTGTAGGCGATCATGCATCCAGAATCGCCATTTCCAGCGTCCAACCCACTCCCCGCCTCGACAACATCCCATGAAAAGCCACCCTCTCGTTTCCGCCGCCGTCCTCCTGGCCCTCGCCGGCTGCGCCGCCCAAACCCCCACGACTCCTTCGGCCAGCGCCACCTCGGCGCCGCTCATCCCGCGCGACACCATCTTCGGCAACCCCGAGCGCTCGGGCGGCCAGGTGAGCCCGGACGGCAAGTACCTCTCCTTCCTCGCGCCGCGCGACGGCGTGCTGAACGTGTGGGTCGTGGAACGCGGCCGGCCCCTCGCGCAGGCGCGCCCGCTCACGAACGAGAAGACACGCCCGATACGCAACTACTCGTGGGCGGCGAACGCCAGCGACATCGTCTACACGCAGGACAAGGGCGGGGACGAGAACTTCCTGCTGTATGCGGTGAACGCCGCCACCGGTGCCGAGCGCACCCTCACCGACTACAAGGGCGTTCGGGTCCTGGTCTACGGCTCGTCGCTCAAGCGACCCGACGAGGTCGTGATCGGCATCAACGACCGCGACAAGGCGTGGCACGACCCGTACCTGCTCAACATCCGCACCGGCGAGAAGAAGAAGCTCCTCGACAATACCGAGCGCTACTCGCGCTTCATCCTCGACGACGACCTGAACGTGCGCTTCGTCACCCGAAGCACCAAGGACGGCGGTTTCGACGTGCTGCGATGGAAGGACGGCAAGGCCGAACCCTTCGACACGATCGGCTTCGAGGACTCGCAGACCGCCGGCCCGCGCCGGATCACGCGAGACGGGCGCACGCTCTATTGGGACGAGAGCCGGGGACGCAATACCGCGGCGCTTCTCGCGATCGACCTCGCGACCGGCCAGAAGCGCGTGGTCGCGGAAGACGCGCGCGCCGACGTAGGCGCCCCCATCTCGGACCCCGAGACCGGCCGCATGCTCGCCTACAGCGTGAACTACCTCAAGAACGAATGGCGGGCGATCGACCCGGCGATCCAGGCCGACATCGACTACCTGAACGCGAACCTGAAGGGCCAGTGGAGCGTGCAGAGCCAGACGCGCGACGGCCAGGTATGGCTCGTGGGCAACGACCCGGTGACCTCGCCGGCGCGCGTGGTCGTCTACGACCGCAAGGCGAAGAGCCTGTCGCCGCTATACACCGCCCGCCCGAAGCTGGAGGGAATGCCGCTGCCCGCGATGTGCCCGGTGGAGATCAAGTCGCGCGACGGGCTCACGCTCGTCTCGTACCTGACGCTGCCGGTGGGTAGCGACGCCGACGGCGACTGCCGCCCCGACAAGCCACTGCCGCTGGTGCTGAACGTGCATGGCGGCCCGTGGGGCCGTGACACGTACGGCTACGACTCGCAAAGCGTGTGGCTCGCCAACCGCGGCTACGCCACGCTGCAGGTGAACTTCCGCGCCTCGGCAGGATTCGGCAAGGAGTTCATCAACAAGGGCGACCGCGAATGGGGCGGCAAGATGCACGACGACCTGATCGACGGGATCGACTGGGCGGTGAAAAGCGGCGTGGCGCGCGCCGACAAGATCGCCATCTACGGCGGCTCGTACGGCGGCTACGCCACGCTCTGGGGCATGACCAACTCGCCCGATCGCTTCGCCTGCGGCGTCGCGATCGTGGCGCCATCCAACCTCGAGACGCTGCTGGGCTCGATCCCGCCCTACTGGGAATCGCTGCGCGAGCAGTTCGTGCGACGCATGGGCGACAACCGCACCGAGGAAGGCCGCAAGCACCTCAAGGAACGCTCGCCGCTCTACTACGCGGGCAACATCAGGAAGCCGCTGCTGATCGGACAGGGCGCGAACGACCCGCGGGTCAAGCAGGCGGAAGCCGACCAGATCCTCGCCGCGATGGAGGCGAAGAAGATTCCCGTGAGCTACGTGCTGTACCCGGACGAGGGCCACGGCTTTGCGCGCGCGCCGAACCGGACGTCGTTCTTCGCGGTGGCCGAGGCGTTCCTGGCGCAGTGCCTGGGCGGGCGCTTCGAGCCCGTCGGCAACGACTTCAAGGGCTCGAGCATCCAGGCACCGAAGGGCGCGGAGTTCGTGCCCGGGCTGAAGGAGGCCCTGCTCCTTCGGTAGCGGCCTAGCCGCCCGGCGACCCGAACCGCGCGGTGAACACGTTGCGGCCCTCGCGCCGATCGTATTCGCACGCGTCCGCGGAAGTACGGACAAGGTGGATGCCGAAGCCGCCGACCTGCGCCTCCTCGAGCGAGCCGGCGAGCGCCGGCGCCGGGACCGACAGCGGGTCGAACGCGGGGCCGTGGTCGAGGATCGTCAGCACGGCCCCTCCGTGCCCGAGTCCGAGCTCGACGCGGATCTCGCCGGGCGCGCCACGATACGAGTGGTTCACGATGTTGGTCACCAGCTCGACGACGCACAGGTCGATCGCGTCGATGCGCGGATGGGCAAGACCGGCCTGCTCGGCCAGCGCGCGCGCCCACGCGCTCACCTTGCCGGAGGCGCCGGCGCTGCTCTCGAGCGAGAGGCTGTGCCGCTGGAAGGTCTCGGTGGCCATGCCGGATTCTAGACGGCGCCGCCTATAATCGCCTTTCTTTCTCACGGATTGCCGACGGGGCCGCCTTGTCCGACGAAGCGCCAGGTACACGGACCGTCATCACACGAACCGGCTCGCCCCGCGTGGCCGGCGACGACCGCGCCCACTACTTCGTCGTGGTGGAGGGCACGGAGCGCGGGCGACGCATCGAGCTGGCCACGTCCCTGGTGATCGGCCGCGAGGAGCCGGCCAGCATCGTCATCGCGGACAGCCAGGTGTCGCGCAAGCACTGCAAGCTCGCCCTCATCATGGGCGAGGTGTTCCTCACCGACCTCGGCTCCTCCAACGGGACCTTCGTCGGGGGCCAGCGCATCACCGGGTCGCGGATCATCCCGCCGGGCGAACGCTTCACCATCGGCGACCACGTGCTCGAGCACGAGTGGCGCAGCCGCAAGGAAGTGGAGGCGACACAGGAGCTGGACGGCGACATCGACAAGGCGAGCCGATACATCCGCGCCCTGCTGCCCCCGCCCCTCGCCGCGGGTCCCGTCCGCACCGACTGGGTCCTGCAGCCGAGCGCGCGCCTGGGCGGCGACGCATTCGGCTACCACTTCATCGACGAGCGCACCTTCGCGATCTACCTCCTCGACGTCACCGGGCATGGCGCCGACGCGGCGATGCACGCGGTTTCCGTCATGAACGTCCTGCGGCAAACCGCGCTGCCCGGGGTGGACGTGCGCGATCCCGCGCGCATGGCCGGGCACGTGAACGGGATGTTCCAGATGGAAAGGCACGGCAGCATGCTGGCCTCCCTCTGGTACGGGGTATGCGACCTGCCATCCCGGAGGCTCGCCTTCACCTCCGGCGGCCATCATCCCGCCTACCTCGTGACCCCGGGTTCGCAAGTCCCGGTCCCGCTCGATGTCGCCAACGTGATCATCGGCATGGTGCCGGCCTATGATTTCCGCGCCGCCACCGTCGAGGTCCCGCCCGGCAGCTCGCTCTACCTCTTCAGCGACGGCGCCTACGAGATCGACACCGCGGACGGCCGGCAGTGGGGGATCGACGACCTCGTGCCGCTGCTCGCGCTGCCGCACGAGCCCGGCAAGGGGGAATCGCAGCGCGTGCTCCAGGCCGTTTGCGCGCGCACCGGGCGCCAGGCGTTCGAGGACGACTTCACCATGGTGGTGGCGACCTTCACCTGAGCGCCGCTGCTTGCGCTCGCCGGGCCAATGGAGGCATCCTTGCGTTCTCCCGGGGAGGGGAGGCCATCATGTCCATCAGTTATGTCGACGTAGGCGAGCAGGTCCGCCGGATCGTGATTTCGGGGCGCCTCGACGTGGAGGGGACGGACTCGGTCGCCGCGCAGCTCGAGCAGCTGAGCCAGGCGCCCAAGAAGGGCGTGGTGGTCGACCTCACGTCCCTCAAGTTCCTCGCCTCCATCGGCATCCGCGCCCTGATCGCCAGCGCCAAGGCCGTCAAGCAGCGCGGCGGCCGGATGTTCCTCGTGGTGGACGAGGGCTCCACGGTGATGATGAGCATCAAGGCCACGGGCGTGGACAAGCTCGTGCCGGTCTACGACGACACCACCGACGCCGAAAAGGCCGCTGCCGCGGCCTGATTCGCCCCGGTTGTCGCCTCGCCGCGACGCGGCCGCCGACAACATCCTGTCACGGAACCTATGTAGGAATACGACACCCAACCCGTGTCGGCCGATTCCTGCTGGCCGCGAAAAGGAAAAGCACCATGCAACAACGCAAGCTCACCATCGTGAACCGGCTCGGGCTCCACGCCCGCGCCGCCGCCAAGCTGGTCACTCTGTGCACGAGGTACGTGTCCGACGTCGTCATCGTGGCCAACGGAAAGCGCGCCAATGCGCGCCACTTCATCGCAATCCTGCTTCTTTCCGCCAGCATGGGCGTCCAGGTGTCCGTGGAGGCGAGCGGCCCGGACGAAGTCGAGGCGATCTCGGCCGTGACGCGCCTCATCAGCACGGGATTCGGGGAGAACTAGCGGCATCCTCGATGCCGCTGCCAGAGCAGTCCTATTTGTAACGTAGGTGCCGGCCGCGCCTTGCGCGCGCGCCGGAACCTCCTTTCGCCCCGGGGGGCCTCACTTTCTGGAGCGAAAGGAGGCATCCCATGTTGCGCAAATCCCTCATCGTCCTGGCGGCCGGCGCCGCGCTTCTGTCCGGCTGCGCCACCTATCCCGACTACTACGATGGCTCGTACGCATCCAACGATGGGTACTACTACAACGACCGTCCCGTGTACCGGTACTACGGAGCACCGCCGCCGTCGTATTACTACCCCCGTTACTACGGCCCGCCCGTCGGCCTGAGCTTCGGCTACTCCTACCACAGGTACCACTGACTCCGGCGCCCGCTTCCTGACCTGCTTCAGCCGCTGGAGGGGGCCTTCGTCCCCTCCGGCCGCGCGAAGGTCTCCTCGCGCAGCGGCACGTTCACTTCCAGCGCGTTCAGCATCGCGCGCCACTTGCCGCCATCGCGCGTGACCCACACCGGATGGCGGATGCCGGCGGCCTCGCGCTCCCACGGCCCGAAGATGCCGCCCACCTCGTCCTCGTGCGCGGCGTACTGGTACGGCTGCCCACGCCGGTCGAGCGCGTACCAGGCGATGCGCGCGCCGCCCTCGTGCACCTCGAGCCGCCCGTCCTTGCCGAGGGAAAGGCCAAGGGCCGGGTCGCGCGCCGCGATGCGGTGGATCGTGCGATAGACGTGGCCCGCCCAGAACTTGCGGTCGATCGCCAGGACCTGGTCCGAGATCGGCCCGATCGCGCCATCGCGCGCCATGCGCCAATGCTTGTCGCCGTCGAGCACGCGGATGAGGTGCAACCCCTCGCCCCACGTCTCGATGCGCAGCCGCGGCCGCTCGAAGTCCATGGTGATCACGACACGCAGCACCGAGGGATCGCCGTCCCAGTCCTGGCGCGAGTCGTTGAGGGTGTTCTTCGCGCGCGCCCAGGCGTCGCGGCCGCCGAGGGCGGCCAGCATGCGGTCGGCGACCTCGTCCGCCGTCGCGGCGGCCGCCGGGCATGCGCAGGCCAGGAGCAGGAGGAGCGCAACGAGGCGGGCGACCATGGCGCGATCGTAGTCCCAGCCCTGCGGCCGCTTTGTTACGGCTTCTTCCGACGCAGCCATGCGGCATCCGGACGCCTGCCGCGGATTGCGACTTTTTCGGCGCCCTCGACGCCGGATACGACGCTTGCCCACGGGGGCGATCCGGCGCAAGGTCACGGTAAACAACAAGCGGTCCGGTAACAAATTCCTGCAAGGCGCCCGTGCGCCGGGGTAGATGCCCGGCGGCCCCGTCATACCCTTTGCGGAGGTGCGCCATGAAGTCCAACCTCGCGGTTCGCCCGCGTGGATTCACCCTGATCGAGCTGCTGGTCGTGATCGCGATCATCGCGATCCTGATCGGCCTGCTCGTGCCCGCCGTGCAGAAAGTCCGTGAAGCGGCCGCGCGCGCGGAGAAATTCCCCAACCTGGCGGCCGCGGCGCAGCAGGTCGCGCGCGTCGTGAACGTCGAGTCGCCGCTCAGCATGACGCTGACCGAGATCGGGGCCTACCTTCCGGCCGTGCAATCCGGCGAGATTCCCCCGGATCCCGGCCTCGTCGGCGACTTCCTGGCCGACATCCGCGAGGCCAAGGCGTCGCTCACGGGCATCCTCATCGGCCTGCTGAAGAACCCGTCGTCCCAGCACGTGCCCGGGGAGCTCGAGGCTTACCTGGAGCTGAAGCACGGCCTTCAGGAGACCATCAACTTCCTGAACCAGCTCGAGGTGCGGCTGGAGCAGCTTCACCGCAAGATCGAGCGGTAGGGCCTCAGCGCAGGCGCTCGAGCATTTCCCGGAAGTCCTCGGGCGCCTCGCGTTCGAACGTCACCGGTTGCCCCGTGCGCGGATGCTTGAAGCCCAGCATCCGCGCATGCAGCATCGTGCGCGGCGCGTCGATCCTGCGGCCGTCGTAGTCACGGATGTAGACGGTCTCGCCGACCACCGGATGCCCGAGCTCCGAGACGTGGATGCGGATCTGGTGCTGGCGGCCGGTCTCCAGGCGGCATTCCACGAGCGTCGCGCCACGTAGCGCCGCGATCGCCTCGACGTTGGTCACGGCGTGCCTGGCATCCGGTGGCAGCGCACCCCGCACGCGCCGCAAATGGCCGAACGAGCCGCGCAGGCCGTCGCCCCGATCGAGGAGGAAGTCGGTCTCCACGCGTGTCGAGGCGAGCTCCCCATGGACGATGGCGTCATAGGCGCGCTCGACCGTGTGGTCGCGGAACTGCGCTGCGAGGTCGCGCTGGGCACTCGCCGTGCGCGTGAACGCCATGACGCCACTGGTATCCCGGTCGAGCCGATGAACCACGCCGAGGGGCACGTCGCCCCCACCCTTTCGCCGCAGCAGCGTGCGCACGTGCTGGACCAGCGTGTCGTTGTTGCCCGGCTCGTCGGGCACGCTCAGCATTCCCGCCGGCTTGTCCACGACCACCACGTCGCGATCGAAGAAGACGATCGAGTCCGGCGGGAGCGCCCCGGCCCGCAGCCTGGGCGCGTTCTCGTTGACGACGACGACCGCCTCGGGCGGGACGCGAGCGGCGGGATCCGTGCAACGCACGCCATCGACGGTGACGCGCCCGTCGATGCAGAGCTTCTTGGCGCGCGACCAGGCCACGCCGGCTTGCTCCCGCACGATCGAGGCGACAGTTCGGTGAGCCACGTTCGGGATCGTCTCTAACGGAACAACTTCACGTAGGCCTCGAAAACATAGGTTCGCCCCCGGCGCCCGCCGGTGATTTCCTTCAGGATTCCAAGTCGCTCGAGATCCGCGACCAGCTTGTACGCCGGCGCCGCCGAAACGCCTGCGATCTTCGCCACTTTCGCGGCATCGACGACGGGATTTCGGTAGAGCGCGCTCAGCACCCGATGCGCATTCGCCGCGCGGCTTCCGAGCTTCTCGACCTGGGCTTCGACGCGCCGTTGGAGCTTCAGGATGGCATCCAACGTTTCGATGCTCGCCTGCGCGGTCTCGATCACGCCCACGAGGAAGAACCGCACCCATTGCGCCAGGTCGTCGTGCGTGCGGGCTCGCATCAGGTTGTCGTAGTAGAGGACCCTGTTGCGCTCGAAAAAGTCGGAGAGATACAGGACCGGGCGCTTGAGGACGCCCTTGGCTACGAGGTAGAGCGTGATGAGGAGCCGGCCAACCCGGCCGTTGCCATCGAGGAACGGGTGGATCGTCTCGAACTGGTAGTGGACGATCGCCGCTTTCAGGACCTCCGGGAAAGGGTGCGCGTCGTCGTGGATGAAACGCTCGAGGTCTCCCATGAGGTCGGGGACCGACGTATGCGCCGGAGGGATGAACACCGCGTCCGCGAGCGTGGCGCCGCCGATCCAGTTCTGGCCCTTCCTGAACTCGCCCGGAAGCTTGTCCCGGCCGCGAACGCCCTTCATGAGGGTGGCGTGCGCGTCGCGGACCAGGCGAGAGGACAGCGGAAGGTCGGCCAGGCGCGTGATGGCCTGGTTCATCGCCGCGACATAGTTGTGCACTTCCTCCCAGTCGTCGCGCCGCTCGATGGCGACGTCGGACCTCGGCCGCAGCGCTTCATCCATGTTGGTCTGCGTTCCCTCGATGCGGGTGGACTGGGTGGCTTCCTTGATCACATGCATGCGGATGAACAGATCGACATCCGGAATGTGCTCGGAGAACATGTCCAGCCGGCCCAGCTCGCGATCGGCCTGGCCGAGCAGGTTGATGAGGCCCATGTCGTCCAGCCGCCATTCGCGCACGAGTGGCGTCGGCTCGAAGCTGGAATATCCGCCCCGGGAAACCCGGGAACCGGCCCTGAAAGCCTTCATGTACTTCCTTGAAGCAAGGCGGATCGCTATTTTCGATTTTATCAAGAATCTAAAATAACGGCACGGCTTGTTTCAGGTCCCGCGCCGTCGTGCCGCCGGTACCGACCGGTATCCTTGCCCGATGCCCCTGCTCCAGCTCTCCGAAGCCTCCCTCGCCTATGGCCACGTGCCGCTGCTCGACCACGCCGACCTGGTGGTCGAGCCGGGCGAGCACATCGGCCTCATCGGGCGCAACGGCACCGGCAAGTCGAGCCTGTTGCGGATCATCGAGGGCCGTGCGCGCCCGGACGACGGCAAGGTGTGGGTGGCGCCCGGCATCAAGGTGGCGAGCGTCGAGCAGGAGCCTGCGCTCGAGGCGCGCCAGACCGTGTTCGAGGTCGTCGCCCTCGGTGTCGGCGAGGCGCGGCAGTTGCTGCTCGACTACCACGCGGCCGCCAACGCGGGCGACCTCGACCGCATGCACGAGCTGCACGAGGCACTCGACCACGCCAACGCCTGGGCGATCGAGCATCGCATCGAGGCGACTCTCGACCGCCTGAAGCTGCCCGCGGACCGGTTCGTGGACGAGCTCTCCGGCGGCATGCGCAAGCGCGTGGCCCTCGCCCGCGCGCTCGTCCTCGAGCCCGACCTGCTGCTGCTCGACGAGCCTACCAACCACCTCGACGTCGAGGCGATCGAATGGCTGGAGGAGGCGCTCGCCGGCCTTTCCGGCAGCGTGATCTTCGTCACGCACGATCGCCGCTTCCTCGACCGCGTCGCGCATCGCGTGATCGAGCTCGACCGCGGGAGCCTCAACTCGTACGCGGGCAACTACACCGAATACGAGAAGCGCAAGGCCGAGCAGCTGGCCGACGAGGAGGTGCGCGCGCGCAAGTTCGACAAGGTGCTCGCGCAGGAGGAGGCCTGGATCCGCAAGGGCGTGGAGGCCCGGCGCACGCGCAACGAGGGCCGGGTGCGCAGGCTCGAGGCGCTGCGCGCGGAGCGCGAGGCGCGGCGCGCGCTGTTGGGATCGGTGGAGCTTTCGCTCTCCGCGGGCGAGCGCTCCGGGCGCCTCGTCGCCGAGCTGGAGGACGTGAGCAAGGCCTACGGGGACAAGCGGGTGGTCGAGCACTTCTCGGGGCGCGTGATGCGCGGCGACAAGATCGGCGTGATCGGCCCCAACGGCAGCGGCAAGTCCACGCTGCTCAAGCTCGTCCTGGGGGAGATCCCGCCCGACTCCGGCCGCGTGCGCCTGGGCTCCAAGGTCGCCGTCGCCTACTTCGACCAGCTGCGCACCGCGCTCGACGAGGAGGCCACGCTCATCGACTCCATCTCGCCGGGAAGCGACTTCGTCGAGATCGACGGCGCGCGCCGCCACGTCATCAGCTACCTCGAGAGCTTCCTCTTCCCGCCGGAGCGCGCCCGCGCGCTGGTGAAGTCGCTCTCGGGCGGCGAGCGCAACCGCCTGCTCCTCGCGCGGCTCTTCGCGCGCCCCGCCAACGTCCTGGTGCTCGACGAGCCGACCAACGACCTCGACATCGAGACGCTGGAGCTGCTCGAGGCGCTGCTGCAGGACTACAAGGGCACGCTCTTCCTCGTGAGCCACGACCGCGCGTTCCTCGACAACGTGGTCACCCTCACGATCGCCTCCGAGGGCGAGGGGCGCTGGAAGGAGTACGCGGGTGGGTACAGCGACTGGAAGCGGGCGCCGAAGGCAGGATCGGCGCCGATACCGGTGCCGCCGCAGAAGGATGCGCCGGTGCCAAAGGATTCGCCGCCCGCGCGAAAGCGAAGCCAGCTCTCGTTCAAGGAAAGCCGCGAGCTCGAAGCGCTGCCCGCGCAGATCGAGGCCCTGGAGGCGGAACAGGCCGAGCTCGCCCGCCGCATCGCCGATCCGGCGACCTACAAGGACCGCAACGCCGACCTCAAGGCGATCAACGCCCGGCACGCGCAAACCGAGGTCGAGCTCTCGCGGCTGCTCGAGCGCTGGGAAGCGCTCGAGGCGAAAAAGGGAAAGTAACTAGCGCTTGCGGCTGGACTGCCGCAGCATGGGATTCAGCCGGTCGATGTCTTTCTGCACCTGTTCGCGGCTGCGCTCGTAGACGATCTCGCGCCCCATGACGCTCCCGGCATAGGCGAGCCCGTTACGCGTGGGCGACAGGTCGCACTTCACGCTGTGCTGCCCCTCGCCCAGCACGACCGTGATGTGGTCGGCGCGCTTGTTGAGCACGACGACTTCCAGCACCTGGCCGGATTCGGCTTTGACCTTGATCTTCTCGATGTCCATCGGTGCTCCCTGTTCGTCCTATTTCGCGAAACCCTGCCCGCCGTTGACGCCGATCACCTGGGCGGTCACCCAGTTTGCCAGCGATGAGGCGAGGAAGAGCACGACGCTCGCGACCTCCTCGGGCCGCCCCAGCCGCCCGGCGGGCATCGACTTGAGGACCTGGTTGTAGAGCGCGGGCTCGGTGGTCCTGCGCTCCTCCCAGGAACCGCCCGAAAACTCGATCGATCCGGGCGCCACGCAGTTCACGCGGATGCCCTTCATGGCAAGCGTGGCCGCCTGCGTGCGCGTGTAGTGGATGACAGCCCCCTTGGCCGCGCCGTAGGCGGGCGTGCGCACCGAGGGATTCAGGCCCGAGCCCGACGAGATGTTGATGATGGTGGGCTCGCGCCCCTTCTCGAGGAAGGGCAATGCCGCGCGCGAGGCGCGCACCACGGCGAGGAGATCGACCGAGAGACTCTCTTCCCAGGCCTCCTCGGTGTCGCCGACCGCACCCGCGGTCGCGTTGTTCACCAGCACGTCGATGCCGCCCAGCGCCTTCGCCGCTTCGGGGATGTAGCGCGCGATGTCGGCCTGCGAAGCGAGGTCGCATCTCGCGGCGTGCACCGTGGCGCCCTTGGCCGCGAGCTCCTTGCGCGTCGCCTCGAGCGCGTCGGCTCCACGAGCGCAGATCGACACATGCGCCCCGCCCTCGGCGAACGCGAGCGCGATCGAGCGGCCGATGCCGCGGCTGCCGCCAGCGACCACTACGCGCTTTTCCTTGATATCGATGTTCATGTCCGGGATGGTATCCGAGCCCCAATGCGTGCCGGGCGCTATAATTTACTCATGAAATTGGTCGGCCGTCGTCGCCAACCCGAGATCTCGGCTCGACCCTCCGGCAAGCTCCTTGCCGAGGGCGCTCGCGCCAATGACGCGCTCCTTTCATTCCCCGGCGGCGACCGCGGCTTCATTCCCAAAGGCGTCTACCGCTTTCGCACCCTCGCCGAGGCCAACCAGCATTGGGACGATTGCCTCGCCAAGGCCATGGCAAGGCATCGGCGGTCGAAGCGTTGAGCGAATCCTTCAGTCGGGCCGCCACCGCGGAGGACCTGAAGACACTGATTCGCTCACTGAACGACAACGCGGTCGAATACCTCTTGATCGGCGGCTACGCCCTGCACGCGCACGGATACCAGCGGGCCACGACCGATATCGACCTGCTCGTGCCGGCGAACCAGACGCAGGGCGCTCGAGTCAAGAAGGCGCTGCTGCTGCTCCCTGACCAGGCGGCAAGGGAAATCGAGCCGGAATGGTTCGAGGAGGGCGAGAATATCCGGGTGGCGGACGCCTTCGTCGTGGACCTCATGCTCAATGCCGGCGGTGAAACCTACGAGTCGCTGCAGCCGTACGCCGTCACCATCGACTTCGAAGGTCTGCCCGTGCGAACCGTGACCCTCGAGGGCTTGTTGAGGACCAAGCAGCGTTCTTCCCGCGAGAAGGACGCAGCCGATCGGGCGGTGCTGGAGCGGGCCCTGAGGAGGTAGGTCCCTCTCAGCCCTTCTGCGTCACGAATTTCGTCACCAGGTACCCGTCGAAGGTCTCGGTGCCACCCTCGCTGCCATAGCCGCTGTCCTTCACGCCGCCGAATGGCGTCTCGGCCACGGCGAGCCCGAGGTGGTTGATCGTCACCATGCCGGACTCGAGCGAGTCGCCGATCTTCGTCGCGTTCTTCGTGCTGGTCGTGAACGCGTAGGCAGCGAGGCCGAAGGGCAGCGAGTTGGCGCGCTCGATCGCCTCATCCAGCGTCTTGAAGCGCTTCAACGCCATGATCGGGCCGAAGGGCTCCTGCGTCATCAGCTTCGAATCCTCGGGGGGCTCGTCCACGACCGTGGGCTCGAAGAAGCTGCCGCGCTCGCCCAGCTTGTGGCCGCCGGTGAGGATCTTCGCGCCGCGCGCATCCGCATCCTCGACGAAGCCCGCAATCGCCGGCACCCGCCGCTTGTGCGCGAGCGGCCCCATCTTCGTCTCCGGGTCCACGCCCGGACCGACCTTAAGGCCCTTCACCTTGTCGAGGAAGCGCGCGACGAACTTGTCGTACGCCTTCTCCTGCACGTAGAAGCGCGTGGGCGAGACGCACACCTGGCCCGCGTTGCGGAATTTCGAGCCGGCCATGATGTCCGCGGCGGCCTCGACATCCGCGTCGTCGCACACGATCACCGGCGAGTGGCCGCCCAGCTCCATCGTGGCGGGCTTCATGTACGAGCCGGCCATCGCCGCGAGCTGCTTGCCCACGGCGACCGAGCCGGTGAACGAGATCTTGCGCACGATCGGCGACTGGATGAGGTAGGTCGAGATTTCGCTCGGCACGCCCCAGACGACGTTGAGGCACCCGGGCGGCAGGCCCGCCTCGTGGAAGAGGCGCGCGATCGCGACCACGGCGCTGGGCGAGTCCTCGGGACCCTTGATGATGATCGTGCAGCCGGCGCCCAGGGCCGACACGATCTTGCGGATCGCCTGGTTGAAGGGGAAATTCCACGGCGAGAACGCGGCCACGACGCCGATCGGCTCCTTGATCACGAACTGGCGCACCCCCTCGGTGCGCGCCGCGATCACGCGTCCGTAGATGCGGCGGCTCTCCTCGGCGGCCCAGTCGGCGTGCTCCGAGCACACGGTGACCTCACCCACGGCCTCGGCGAGCGGCTTGCCCATGTCCTGCGTGATGTTGGCGCCGATCTCCTTGGCGCGTGTCCGTGAGAGCTCCGCCACCTTGCGCAGGACCTTCGAGCGCTCCATCGGAGAGGACCGGCGCCAGGTGAGGAAGGCGCGCTGGGCGGCGGCAAGCGCGCGGTCCAGGTCCGCCTTCGTGGCGTGGGGGAGCTTCCCGATCACCTCGTCGGTGGCGGGGTTGACGACGTCCTGTTCCTTGCGGCCGTCGCCCTTGAGGAACTGGCCGTCGATGTAGAGGCAGAGGTCTTCGTACATGGGATCCATCGGTAACGCGGAGGGAATGGCCATTCTAGCGTTTCGGTGAGACTAGGCCGACGCCGATCTTCAGTGCCTCTGACGCCGGGCGTCGGCCCGCGGCTATACCGCCGCGGCCGCGCTGGTCCGACCATGGAAGGATGGATCCGCTCCATCGCGACGATATCGAGCGCTACTGGGCGCGAACGGTGCTCATGCTCATGCTGCTGATCGTCCTGTTCGCGCTGCTCCGGCACGCGCAGTGGCCGGCGCTGAAGGTCGCGGAGGATGAGGCGGCACAACAGGCAACGCCACCGGCTGCGCCAGCGGTGCCGGCCCGGGAATCCGTGCGCCCGAAGGGGCTGCTGTTTCCCCTCGCCGGCTACGAGCACGCGCTTCGGGATAACTTCCACGAGAAACGCGGCCTGCGCAAGCACAAGGCGCTCGACATCATGGCCCCGCGCGGCACGCCCGTGCGCGCCGTGGACGGCGGGCGCATCGCGAAGCTCTACCGCGGCCCGCTGGCGGGCATCTCGGTCTACCAGTTCGATGCCGGCACCACGCGCGCCTACTTCTACGCGCACCTCGACCGCTACGCGGACGGGTTGATGGAGGGCCAGTACGTCGCGCGCGGCGATCTCATCGGCTACGTCGGCAGCACGGGCAACGCGCCCGAGCGCGCGCCGCACCTGCACTTCGCGGTGCACGAACTGGGCCCGGACAAGCGCTGGTGGCGCGGCGAGGCGATCAATCCGTACGAGATGCTGCGTTCCGCGGGCAACTAGGCCTGCTCGAACCCCTCGAGCTCGCGCGCGATGTTGGCGCGGGCCGCGCCCTCCCAGCGCCCCCGGCCTTCGACGGTGGAGAAGATCGACGGCAGCTCGAGCAGCCGCGCGAGGAAGCCCGAGCGGCCTTCGGCGAATTGCTCGGCGGTGACGACGGCGGGTGTGTACTCAAGGCACACGCCCTCGACGTATGCCTCGTAACGCTCCGGCGGCGCGCCGAGGATGCTCATGTCGATGTCGAGGGCCACGAGCAGGTCGCGCGAAGCCTCCGGCGGGGGCAAGTGCGTCTTGGTGGCGAGGATCATCGCCTCGATGCGTTCGACCTCCCCAACCGCCAGCGTGGCGTGCTCGCGCAGCACCTGCGATGCGAGCTCCGCGCTCTTCGCCTCGTTGTCCGCGTGGCCGGCCGCATACACCGCGTCGTGAAAGACCAGGGCGAGGAACACCGCTCGTGGCTCGTCGCAGGGCATCGAGCGCAGCTTCTCCACGCAGTCGAGCACGTGGCGCCACGTGTGGTAATGGCGGCCGGGCGAAGCGTACGCCTCGTGCGCGCGCACGAAGACCGTTTCGTGACAGCCCGCCGTCCATTCGGCCGGCAGCGTCGCGATCCAGGCGGGGACGTCGTCCATGGCAGGAATTGGCGCTTGCAATGCGAGGGCGATTCGTTAGTATCGACTCAAAAGCCAACGACCTCGCGGCGCACGTCGCGGCGCGGCGACAAACCCGCAGCCGCGTGACGGATTTCGTCAGGCCCGATGAGAGACCTCTACTCGTATTCCCTTTCGCCCGAGCAGTTCGCCGCCGCCGTGAAGCGGCATTCGCGCCGCGTGGTCGGCCGCATGCACACCGCGGGGCTGGTCCAGGTCCTCAACGGCATCGCCGTCGGGGCGCTCGCCGCGCTCGCCGGCGAGGCGCTCACCGACGGGCAGCTGCTCGCGCCCGCGGGAATCCCGGTCTGGGCCATCGCGGCGGTGGCCGTCGCGTGCATCGCGCTTTCGCTCTTCGCCCGCCACCACGGCCTCTACCTCCTCGTGCGGCGCGGCACCTTCATGCCGGGCGAATGGAAGCTGGGCGTGGACGAGGACGGCCTCTGGACCCAGGGTCCCCACGGCGAGGCGTTCGCGCGCTGGTCGGGCTGGCGCCACGTGGAGGAGCGCGACGGCCTGGTGTTGCTCTACAACGACGACGTCCACGTGCTGCCGGTGCCGTTCGAGAGCTTCGAGAACGCCGAGGAGCGCCACGCGTTCGTCGACCATGTGAAGGCACAGATCGCCGCCCATCCGGAAACGCGCACGCCGGGCAGGGTCGTCAAGGCGGTGTCGCAGGCCGGGGCCGCCGAGGAGGCGCTGCCCGTGGCCTTCGCGCCGACGTTCACGAGCCTGGTCCAGGCCGGCGCGCGCATCGTCGCGATGCGGCCCGTGGTGCAGAGCCAGCTCGCGGTCACCTGGGTGCAGCTCGTGGGCATCATGTTCGCGACCCTCCTGCCGCCGATAGCCTTCGCCGCGGCGAGCATCGGTGAGCAGGGATACTTCGCGTGGCAGCTCCTGCCCGCCGTCGTCTTCCACGTGCCGGTGATCTTCGTGGCCGCGATCATGGTCGCGCACTTCATCGGGCGCTCGCAGTCCGTGGTGCCGATCCTCGCCGGGGCGCTGCTCGCGTGGGCGGTGATCGATCTGATCTCGCTCGCTGCATGGCTCGCGGTGATGCAGCGTGGCTATGACGCCACGGTCAGCATGGCGTTCTTCTACGTGCCGGTCGTGTGGCTGGCGTTCGCGGTCATGCGCCTGGCGTTGTCGTTTACCCCCTCTCCCGGCCCGCGACTCGGCTGGGTCTTCGTCACCTGCCTGCTCTTCCTCGCGCTGCCGCTCGGCGCCATCCACCGGGAACGCAGCCTCTGGTCCTTCGACTACAGCCGGCAGGTGGACGAGATGCGCCAGGAGGTCCGCACGACGGCCTCCGCCGCGGCGAGCGAGGAGGCGTTCTACCGCCAGGCCGAGATCCTCGAGCGCGAGCTCTCCGCGCTGCAGCCGGGCCGCAAGGGCGTGGTCGACGTTTTCCTCGTGGGCATGGCGGGCTACGGCCGGCAGGACGTCTTCATGCGCGAGGTGAACTCCGTGGCCAAGCTCTTCCGCGAGCGCTTCGACGCCGACGGGCATATCGTGAAACTGGTGAACAACCCGCGCACGCTGCGGCAGCATCCGGTTGCGAGCGCCACCAGCCTCGAGGCCACGCTCAAGCGCGTGGCCAAGGTGATGGATGGCGACGAGGACGTGCTGGTGCTCTTCCTGACCTCCCACGGCTCGCAGGACCACCAGTTCACCGTGGAGATGCGCCCGCTGGAGCTGCGCCAGATCACCCCCGCGATGCTTCGGCAGATGCTGGACGCGAGCGGCATCCGCAACCGCGTGGTGATCGTCTCGGCCTGCTATTCCGGCGGCTTCGTGCGCAACCTCGCGGGCGAGGGCACGCTGGTGATCTCGGCCGCCGCGCCCGACCGCAACTCCTTCGGCTGCACCAACGAGGCCGAGTGGACCTACTTCGGCAAGGCCTACTTCGACGAGGCGCTGCGCAGCACCCGCTCCTTCACGCACGCCTTCGAGATCGCCCGGCCGGTGATCGAGCAGCGCGAGCGCGCCGAGAAGTTCGACCCCTCGCAGCCGCAGATCTCACTGGGATCGGGCATTCGCGAGAAGCTCGAGCAGCTCGAACGGCAGCTGGAGGCGGCTCCGGCTTCGTAGCGGCGAGCGGGCGATGTTTGTCCGCTAGCACCCACAACTGCGCGCGGTACCTTCAGTCCGTCCGTAGGTAGAGCCGATCGACCTTGCGAGCCTCGTCGAAGTCGATACTGATCATCGCAACCGTCCCGATCTCCCCGTCGTTGTAATGGCTCTGATGCGATAGTCCGAAGGCGGGATTGGCGTGAGGGAAGGGGACAGGCTCAGGAAACATTCGAGTTGGGGGGTGCTCGCCCGACGTAGATAATCCATAGCACACCGATCCTCGACACCGACTTGTCAATGCCGCGTCGTAAGCCCCGGCGTGGTCATCGGTAGCTCTCGGTGTGGGCTTCGCGCCCAGGGCTATTACTTCTGCTTGCCACGCTTCGCGAGCCGCCTAGCAGCATCGCGCAATGCATCGACGACGCCTTCAAGATCTAACATATCCGAGATGTCCTCCCTGGTTGCGAGCACAACGCGTCTATCCCCCCCACTACTGTCGATGATCGAGCCGTTGCGGGCAAAGTCTCCGGCAAACTGGAAGTACCACGTTTCCTCCGTGTCCTCATCGGACAGATCCTTACCGACGAAGACAAAGGATTCGACCTTTGGATAGCACATCGAGTTGTCGGGGAAGGTGACACGAAAGTAGACCGTGCCCTCGGTAAATTGACGATTCGCTTGTAGTCCCATGTCTACCAGGCAAGTCCAAGGCCCAGGCCCGCGGGGATGCAAAGCTCTGGCTGCAGCGCGCAGACCACGCATAGTCCTGCAATGAGCAATCCGGCTTGGCATCCTTTGCCACAGATGGGCTCATCGTCGCAATTGCATTCAACACTCCGCTCTTCGCTTCGAATGGGATTTCCGCCTCGCAGCCCCCGGAACTTCCACGATATCGTGACGTAACAGCCCTTGACAGCTCTCGGGGCGCATTTCGCCTCGCGTTGCTTACGCTCGCTCTCCTTGCAGTCGTCGGAGCCAGGAAGGCCTCCCTTGCCTTTGGCTAGACCCGTCGGGTCGAGCCAGACAAGCGGTGAACTATCAACGTAGCTGAATGTGTCTAGACCCCCTTTCAGCCCGATCGGGTCGCTTTTGATGTATCGGCCGATCGCAGGGTCGTAATCCCTGAAGTAGTTGTAGTGCTTACGATGGCCGACGCGGCTTTGAGACTATGGAACTCTGCACTCGCTGATTCGAAAAAATCAGGAACTGGACGTCCGCGGACTCGGATAGTCGCACGTAGGTAACTG
>Ga0111539_10002051_pt1 | contig 26952 bp, 27 predicted proteins | sample RhiMethybrSRZTD1_FD_79667 | JGI IMG/M metagenome (GOLD analysis project Ga0111539, IMG submission 79667) | Populus rhizosphere microbial communities from Tennessee, USA - Rhizosphere MetaG P. TD hybrid SRZTD1 (version 2) (version 2) | ecosystem: Host-associated > Plants > Roots > Rhizosphere >...
AGTCGAGTATGGAGGGAAGGTCGGAATGGCGCGCGTGCACTACGCGTGGGTGGTAGCCGGAGTCTCGTTTGCCACGCTGGTGGCGGCGGCCGCCTTTCGGGCAGCTCCGGGTCCGTTGATTGTGCCGTTGCATGAGGCTGGTTGGTCGCTCGTGACGATGTCGGCCGCGGTAAGTGTCAACCTGGTGCTCTACGGTCTCATCGCACCATTCGCTGCGGCGCTGATGGAACGATTCGGTCTGTGTCGAGTCGTCAGCGCCGGTTTGCTGTTGATCGCCGCCGGTGCTGGATTGTCAGTGTTGGCCCAGGCGGCATGGCAGCTCGTGTTGACGTGGGGTGTGTTGATCGGACTCGGAACCGGATCGATGGCGCTGGTCTTCGCGGCGACCGTCGCCAACGCCTGGTTCGTGAAGCGTCGCGGCTTGGTGATGGGCATCCTTACGGCCGGCGGCGCGGCCGGGCAACTGGTGTTCCTGCCGGTAGTGGCGTACGTGGTGGAGGCGACCAGCTGGATTGTCGCGTCGCTGCTGATCACCGCCGCAGCTTTGGCGGTGCTGCCGCTTGCCGTGGCGTTACTACGTGACCGGCCGTCCGATCTCGGGTTGGCCCCCTACGGCGGCGACAGCCTGGTCACAACGACGACGCCGACCCGGAAAAATGCCGCAGGCTTGGCGCTGGACGCGCTGCAACGAGCGGCGCGCACCAAGGCGTTCTGGGCGCTGGCCGGTGCATTTGCAATCTGCGGCGCAACGACTAATGGCTTGATCGGTATCCACTTCATTCCGTCGGCCCACGACCATGGGATGGCGACGACCACGGCGGCTGGGCTGCTGATGTTTGTCGGCGTCTTCGACATCGTGGGCACTGTGGCGTCGGGCTGGCTCACCGACCGATTCGATCCACGCTTGCTGCTGGTGGCCTACTACACCTTCCGTGGCGTGGGATTGCTGCTGCTGCCATGGCTGCTCGCCGATACGGTCCGCCCGAGCATGATTCTGTTCATCGTCGTCTACGGGCTGGACTGGGTCGCCACAGTCCCGCCGACCGCGGTGCTGTGTCGACGAGTCTTCGGCGACCAGGGCACCATCGTCTTCGGCTGGGTGTTCGCATCCCACCAGCTCGGCGCTGCGGCGGCCGCCCTGACAGCTGGGATCATCCGCGACGCCTTCGACAGCTACACCTATGCCTGGTTCGGCGGCGCAGCGTTGTGCCTCATCGCAGCGGTGCTGTCCATCACACTGCGCAAACAGCCTGACGTACGGCCGACGAGTGCGGCCGCGATCGATCGTCGGGAAAAGGAGATCGAGGCAGAAATTGCGTCGGATCTCACACCGTGAAGCCGCTCGTCTGGCTTCGAACAAGCCAGAAGCTTGAGAGCAGGAGGGCCAAACTATGCCATTGCGGTCGGATTGGTCGAGTCAAAACTGTCCGATAGCCCGCTCGTTGAATGTGCTTGGCGATCCTTGGGTCATGTTGGTGCTCAGGCAGGCGTTCTCAGGCGTCCGCCGATTCGAGCAATTCCGAGATCAACTGGGCATCGCGGAGAACGTGCTGAGCAACCGGCTGAACACCCTGATCGACACCGGCCTATTACGACGCGTGCCCTATCAAGATCAGCGGCGTACCCGCCACGAATACGTTCTGACCGATGCCGGAGCCGACACCTTTCCGATCATCACCGCGCTCGCGCAATGGGGCGAACGGCATCGGCCGCACACCGATCCCGACGTACGGATGGACATCATCCACCGAACCTGCGGACACCAGACCATCACTGCTGACTTCTGCAGCCACTGTGCCGAACGCTTGACCATCGAAACGACTTTCTGGCGCAAGTCCTGGCGCAACCCTCAAGATCAACAGCTGATCGGTGCCGCAAGCTAAACCCAGCCCAGCGATGCCGGTGGTGAGAGAGCTACGTGGACCGTGGTGGCAGATAACTACTCGACCATCAAGTGATCATTTCCCGCGATATTACCTGCGTCAGAACAATTCTGAGAGAGCATTGAGGCACGGCCGGTTCTTCCGGTCAAGGACCCGTTTTGGAGTTCGCGTCTACATCGGGGGCCACACGATGGGGGCCACACGATGGGGATTGCCTCTTCATGACCGGCCTGATGCTCCGCCGCAATCCCTTGGTTGTCGATCCTGGCGAGCAGGCGAAGGCGCAGCCAGATGCGCAGGCCCGATCCCGGGCGGCCCGGCTCCGCACCGCATGGCCGTACATCGCTCCTCTATTGGTGCTGTCTGTGGTGTACGGGCGTACCGTGCAGCGCAGCACCGGCAATTACTTCTCGGTGGACACGACGAAGTTCGACTACCTGGGCCTCGTGCTAGGCACCGCGCATCCTCCGGGTTATCCGCTGTACACCATGCTCAATGCCGCCTTTGTTCGCATCGTGCCCTGGGGATCGGTGGCGTTTCGGGCGAACCTATTGTCGGCTGTCTTCGCGATCTTGGCCTGCCTCGTCGCGGTATCGATCTTGATCGAACTTGGCGTACGTCCGGTCGTCGCGGCTGGTGGGGCAACCGCGCTGGGCCTGATTCCGCAGCTGTGGCATTTCGCCCTCATCGCAGAGGTATACACCCTCAGCATCCTGTTCCTGGCGCTCGTACTCGCCTGCCTGCTTGGCTACGACCGTACGGGCCAACCGGCGTGGCTGCGGGCTGCAATGCTGATCTTCGCCCTCTCGTTTGCCCATGCCACGTCACAGGTCTTGTTGATCCCAGGGCTGCTGCTCTACCTCGCGGTCCGCCGTCCCGGCTGGCTGTTTCGCCCCCGGGAGGTGGCCTGGCTGCTACCTCTCGGCGCGGCTTTGGCTCTGCTGCCCTACGGCTATCTCGTCTGGCGTACCGCCGCCGGCGCACCCTTGCTGGATACCCGGGTCACGGACGTCGCCTCCTTGTGGGGGGTCATCAGCGGCGCCCGCTATTCAGGCTGGATGTTCGGGGTGCCGCTCCACCACATCGTCTTCCAGCGGCTGCCGGAGCTCTGGAACGAGGGAATCCAGCAATTCGGCGTTGCCCTCGTGCTATCTGCCATTGGCCTGGTCATGCTGATCAAGCAATGTCCGCTGGTCGCGGCTGTCACCGGGCTCTGGGTGACATGTACCGCGATCTTCGTGCTTGGTTACGCCATCGGAGATTGGGAGACGCTGCTGCTGCCACTGTGGTTCCTGCTCGGCCTGTGGGCCGTGGGCGGCATCGATCGCTGCATAGCTGGTCTGTCGAGCCGTGCACGCTGGGTGCCCGTGTTGATGGCGATCACCCTGCCGGTCGTCGCACTTGCGAGTGGCTATGCCGAAGCCGATCGCAGTTCCATTGATCCGCAGCAGAACGTCGACGCCGCACTCACGGTCGTGCCGGACAACTCGATCATCTTCACGTACAACAACGGAGCCCGGCATCAGTTCTGGTATCGCCTCCTGCCTGGCGATTTAGGAACCCACCGCAACGTATGGGCGGCCAACGGCACCAACCCGCGCAACCTCAGCGACCGTGCCGGTCAGATCCTGCAGTATTGCGCCAGTTCATCTGGCCTATGGGTTTGGTCAGACCAAGAGAAGGCGGCCGGGCCCGGTGTTCCGTCCAAGCTCCAGACCTACGTTTTCGGCTCTAGGTACGCGAAGCAGGTGCGGGCATCCGGCCTGCGGGTCACGCGTTACAGCGGTCAGCTGTTTACCGTCAGCTGCCCCTTCTAACACGGCAGGCTGGTTCAACCGCTGAGTTTGGTCAGGTCCACTTGCCGGTCTGGACTTCTGTACGGTCGGTGGGCGGCGCCGGAGTTGTCGAGGTTGCGGCAATCCGGTCGTACAGCTCGGTTGTCATGTCGATGTCCAGGGCGGCGACGGTGTCGTCGAGCTGATCGAGGTTGCGGGCGCCGATTATGGGCGCTGTGACGCCAGGATGTGCCATGGCCCACGCGACGGCGAGACTTGCGGGCTGGTAGCCGGTTTCCCGGGCGATGGTGGTGAATTCCTCGGCGGTTACGTAGTCAGACTCCCGGCCGTACCGCGCGACGTAGCGGGCGTTCTCGACTAGGCGTCCGGTGGCGGGTCGGGTACGCGTCGCGTACTTGCCGGTGAGCAGGCCTCCGCCGAGCGGGCTGTAGGTGATTACGCCCAGGCGCTCGGCCTGTGCCAACGGCAGAATCTCGACCTCGGCCTGTCTGCGGACCAGGTTGTACATCGGCTGAACCAGCTCGAAGCGGGACAGTGCTTCCCGAGCTTGGATGCCGAGGGCAGTCGCGATCTGCCAGGCCGCCCAGTTGCTGACCGCGGGGTAAAGGATCTTGCCCTGCCGGACGAGGTCGTCGAGCGCACGGAGGGTCTGCTCGATCGGAGTGTTGTCGTCGAAGGCGTGGACGAAATAGAAGTCGAGGCGGTCGGTGTCGAGCCGGCGCAGGCTGGCTTCCGCCGCACTCATGATGTGTCGACGGGACAAACCGGCATTGTTGGGGCCATCGCCAGTCGGGAAGAAGACCTTCGATGTGAGGACGACGTCGTCGCGGCAGTCGGCGACCAGCTTGCCCAAGATCTTTTCCGATGCTCCGCCGGCATAGACGTCAGCTGTGTCGAAGAAGTTGATGCCCTTCTCACGGACCCGTTTGAACATCGCGGCCGAGGTGGTCTCGTCGGCCTCGTCGCCGAACGACATGGTGCCGAAGCACAGGGGTGAGACCTGTACTCCGGTGGATCCGACGGTGACGTAGTGCATGAGCCTGTTCTACACGGGTACGCAGCTCCGCCAAGACGCGGGCGTCCGACGACTATGGGGTCTCGGCGTGTATCCCTTTCAACGGTGATTCCTAACCGCATGCGCAGCGCGGTTCGATCAGAACGTGGCGACGATTACTGCTCACCGAGGAACCGTGACCGATTTCCCGCCTCACATCGCACTTGCGACGCTGTCGATCGCGTCCCCGCCGGCGCGGAATCACCACTCCGCACCACTACTGGCACGTCGCATCAATTGCAACTGATGCCGCATGCCAGTTGAGGATGCCAAGTGAGTGAGTTGCTGCTGGCGGCCTCCCGGTCTAGCTAGTAATTAGGGCGCGCAGCCGACGTGCGTTAGTCACCGCGTGCCTGTATCCGTCGTTGTTGAAGTGGGCGTAGACGTCGCGACATGCATCCACTCCGGTAGCCCGCGCAGGAAGTAGCCGAGCGGTCATCATCACGTACCTGGTCGGGCGGCAGCTGGACCAGCAACAGTCCGCGCCGCTCCCCCCAGCTCGTGCCAACACTCCACCAGCCGAGAGGTCCATGTCTCTGGCAGCCGAGAGGTCCATGTCTCTGGCCGATACAGACGCCGGCCGTGGCTGAGGCCGCGGGGGGCCTTCACACTCATCCGAAATCCTGGCGGTAGCCGATGGCTCCATCCTCTAAACGTGGCCTGCCGGGGCCAACGGTAGAAACTCGCGTTCCGCTCGACCCTCTCGAACTCCCGCGTGTGGCGGCCGAGCCGGTCTGCAGGTGCCAGCGAGGGCTCATACAAGACGGTGTCCAGTGGTCATAGCTCCATCCCGACGTACCGATCCGGATGTCACTCATTCCTCCCCCATCGCCGCCTTCGACCAAGTGCCGGACTGCGCATCTGCCGTTTCCGGCGGGCTACTTGCTTGAGTCCGAGTCCGGATGGGACCGATGAGTGCGAGGCCCGCTGCGGCGAGCGCAACCATGACTGGCACAACGCCGAGCGCGGCCTTGAGGGATGTTGCGTCTGCCAGTGTCCCGACGGTGAGCGGTGCAAGGACTACTGCAAATGAGCTCACCGCCACGACCCGACCGCTGGCCAGTGCCGCGCGGTCGGGTGCGAGGCCGACGGCCAGCGACACGCCCATCGGAAACAGATTGCCGAGCCCGATGCCCATCAGCGACAGGCCGATCAACACCGGCGCCCAAGCGGTCGACGGCGACAAAATCGCAAACCCGGCCGCCGTTACGGCGAGCGCACCTGCGAGCAGCCGCGCCGGACTGTAGCGGCGCGCCAGCTGGCTACCGAGCGTCCGTCCGACCAGCACGCCACCGAAGTAACCGGCCATCAACGTGATCGCGGTGTCGGCCGACACGCGTGCAGCATCCTCGATGAAGGCCGCACCCCAAGCGGTGACGCACCATTCGGCGGCCGTGGTACAGAACAGCACTGCGGCCGCGATCCAGAACACGGTGGGAAGCCGTCCACCGACGACACGTGACGGGGGCGGCGCCTCAATGACGACCCGACGGCTGCTGAACCACGCAGGAGCGGGATGACCAGGGAGGCTAGCAGCGCGACTCGCCAGCCCAATTGCAGCGCTGCCGCAACGGACAGCGTGCCGATCAGCACGAGATAGGCGATGCTGGCGGCCACATTCTCCTCGGCAAGTGCGACCGTACGGTGCTCGCCGTGGTGATCGGCGAGGACGGCCTGGATCGTCACCAGCACCAGCCCACCGCCGATGCCCATGATCAACACCGAGCCCACGGTGACCCCAGCAGTACAGCCAGCGGTCAGTCCGATAACACCGGCCGCCAGCACCGCTACCGCCGACCACAACAACCGGCGACGCCCCAGCCAGCGCTCCAACCGCGTCGAGATCACACCAGCAGCTGTGCTTCCGGCCGCAAACGCAGCGACGTGCAGCCCGCCTACTGAGTAGCTCAACCCGAGCTCGTCACGCAGATGCACGACGACCAGCCCTGGCGAGGCCTGTAAGTAGGCGAACCACCCGGCCACCACGTACACAACCCAGGTGAGCCGGTCTCGATTAAAACCAAGGGTCACGGTGTAACGATACACAACTAGGTAATCTGTCATTCATGACCCCTTCCTCGAGGGTGACCCTGGCGCAGGTGGCGCAACTGGCAGGGGTGTCGTTGATGACCGCCTCCTACACCTACAACCGACCTGACCGAGTGTCCGACCAGGCCCGAGCCAAGGTGCTGGCCGCGGCGGCGCAGCTGGCGTACCCGGGACCCGACCCGGGCGCCCGGTCGCTACGCCGCGGCAGCCGCAGGACCCTGGGCGTTGTGATGGGTGAACACCTGAGCTACGCGTTCGACGACCCGCAGGCCGCATCTTTTTTGGCGGGCGTCGCCGACGTCTGTGGCGACCGCGGTTACGGGATGACGCTCGTGCCCATCACCGGTGCTGAGGAAGATGTCATCCGGGTGGCCGACGCCGCCGTCGACGGGTTCATCGTGTGGACAACAAGCGTCGACGATCCGGTTCTAGCTGCGGTCCAGTCGACCAAGCGCCCGGCAGTGGTCCACGGTGGCCCGGCGTTGCCCGGACTGGGGTTCGTAAGCATCGACAACCGTGCAGCTGCGCGTGCCATCGGCGCAGTTACATTCGCCGGAGCTCACAGTCCAGCGATCGTCAGCCAACCGCTTTCCCGTGACCGGATCAGCACAATTACCCATGGTGTCGACATCGGCGACGTCTCGTTCCCGGTGACGCATCACCGCTTGGAGGGCTATCGGGACGCAGCCGAGGCCGCCGGTTTCCACTGGTACGACGATGTGATCATCGCGGTCTGCGCACGTAACGACGCCGCGGAGGCTGAGCACCTGACGGCACTCCTGATGAACTCCGCCCAGCCACCCGATGCAATCGCAGCCATGAGCGACCAACAAGCAGCCGGCGTCGTACGCGCACTGCACGCCGCGGGCCGCATTATCCCCGACGAGGTGGCAGTAACTGGGTGGGACGACGCCGCAGTAGCCACAGAGCTCGGGTTGACCACGGTCGCGCAGTCGCTGCGGGCCCAGGGCGCAGCCTGCGCTCGTGCCGCGCTAATGGAGGAATCGGGCTCCTTCACCCGATCGTGGTCGGTCGTTCGCAGAGAAAGCACGCGCGAAGAGACTCCAGAAGCATCGAATCAATGACCCCGGGCGAACAACGACTCTGACATCGAGATACGGGATGTATCTGTCAAGACATCGATCGGATCATCGCTGAGGCGCGCGTACTACCCGGTTCCACCACAGCGAAAGGCCGAGGGCAACCGCAACGAGCAATCCTCCGGCGCCGGCAAACCATGAAGCGACGTCGACGCGCTTCTTCACCACCGTCAACTGGCTGGGCAGATCGCGCAGTGCCCCTTGCAGCTGGTCGGCGCTCTCGGCCTTGTAGTACTGGCCGCCGGTGATGTCGGCGACGGCCTGCAGCGTGGCTTCGTCGATCACTCGCGGATTGCGGCCCGTGCCCCCACCGAAACCGCCCCCACCGAAACCGCCGCGCGGACCTCCGCCGGCCCATCCACCGGCCTGCTGGCCGGTGCAGGCCATCCGGGAAGGGGTGGTCGTGCCGAATCCGATCGTGAACACTCTTAAGCCCCGGACCGCCGCCGATTCGGCCGCTGTCGCCGGTTCGACGCCCTGGGTGTTCGCGCCATCGGTCAGCACGATGATTACGTCCGGCGCGTATCCCGCCCGGTGAGCCGATTCCGCATTGACCCCAGTGGGTGCCACCGTCGGGTTGATCGTGGCGATGCTGTCGATCGAAGTGAGGATTGCCGAACCGATCGCCGTACCGCGGGCCGTGGTGAAGTTGTCGATCGCCTTGATCAATGCATCCTTGTCGGTGGTCGGAGGCACCTGCAGACCCGCGACGCCTGCGAAGGCCACGAGACCGATCTTGGTCTTGCCGTGCTGGGACTCGATGAATGAGACGGCCGCCTTCTGGGCGACGGTCAGCCGGTTGGGTTCGACGTCAGTGGAGCACATGGATCCGAAGACGTCCATCGCCAGCATGATCGTCGTCGAGTTGGACGGCACCGGCACGGTCGCCTGCGGCCGCGCCGCTCCGACACTGAGGGTGGCGAAGCCCACAAGGAGCAACAGGGTCGGGATCAGCCGGGTCCACCTGGTACGCGGTGGCAGCGACGCCCGTACCAGAGCGATGGAGGTCACCCGCACCGCCGCGCGTCGGCGACGCCGTCGCAACAACCAGAGAACTCCACAGAGGATCGGGATGATCAGTAGCGACATCAAGGCCCAGGGCCAGCTAAAGGTCATCACACGAGCCTTCCCGTGCGTACGCCGGTGAGCAGCGCACCGGCTGCCAGCAGCGCAAGCGCCACAACGATGAAGCTGCCGGCAAGCGGTACGTCCTGCTTGGCCACAGTCAGCCGGAGGTCGATGGTGGATGCGATGTCGTCAAGTTGTTCGGTGTCGGATGCGGCATGGTAGGTGCTACCGGTCGCCTTTGCGATGGCGGTCAACTGCTCCGTATCCAGAGCGGTGTGCAACTGATACCCGTCGACCTCGAGGGTCGTTCCGTCTGCGGTGCCAACACCGACGGTTTCGATGTGGATACCGGCGTTCTGGGCAATCGTCGCTGCCGCCGCCGCATCCCCGGCGCCCGCGCCGGCCTGGTCCTCGCCGTCGGAGAACAGCAGGATGGTCGCCGAGCCCCAGTACCCGATATCGGGCAGATCGCCGTCCTCGCCGATCCTGACCGGCTTGCCGGTGATAGCGCTCAGGGAACCGAGAATCGCCGACGCCAGCGATGTTCCACCGGCAGTTCGCAGCCTCTGCACCGCCGCCTTCACTGCGGCGCGATCTGCACTCGGCTGTGATGTGGTCAGCGAACCCTGGTCGAACCCGACGACGCCGATGTCGACGCTGTCGGGCTGGGCGTCGATGAACGACAATGCTGCCTGCTGTGCGGCGGCTAGCCGGCTCGGGGCGACATCGTTGGCACTCATGCTGTTGGACACATCCATCGCCAGGATGACCGTGCCGGCGCTTCGGCCGACCGGCAGCGCAGCGGCGGGCCCGGCCACGGCAACCGCCAGCAGCACGACCCCGCCGAGGGATAGCCACAGCCCGAGCTGGTTGTTGCGCCGGCCAGCCACCGAGACCCCGGCTGCGGTTAGGGCAGCGGACCGGCGCCGACCCGCGAGCACGGCACCGACGATCAGCGCACCGGCGATCAGCAGGCCAAGGATGAGCAGTAGCGGGTAGGAGAGGCTCATCGGCGCCTGCGCTGAGTCTCGGTGATGACCTTCAGGAGCGTCTCGAGGAGGTCGCCCCTGGTGTCGACCCGGTGCAACGGCACCCCGGCCCGGCGCGTGCCGAACCGAAGTCCGGCCTCGCGCACATCGACCCCGTCGCGGAACCGAGTGCGGAACCACGGATCGGCGGAATCAACGAGAAGCTGCTCGCCGGTCTCCGCGTCCTCGACCACGATCAGACCGACCTCCGGGAGCGCCACATCCGCACGGTCGACCACCCGCAACGCCACGACGTCGTTTCGGTGGGCGAGCCGGATAAGTGGACGTTGCCACTCCCCCGTGCCGATGAAGTCCGAGATCACAATGACCAGGCAACGCCGGGCGAGTGACGCGGCGGTGTTGACCATTGCGCCGAGGTCCGTGGTGGTCGCTGGCCAGGAGTCGGCCCCGCGGGCGAGCTCCCGTCCGATGCGCAGCGCGTGGCTGCGGCCGGTGCCAGGCGGGACGATTCGGGTCGTGCCGGCGTCGGCGTCCATCGCCGCTGCTCGCTTCGCTCGCTGGGATCCGTCGTAGAGAATGGCGCCGACCCGGTTGCCGTTTCGGCCGAGCACTCTGGCCAGGATGAGGGCGAGTTCGGCAAGCACGTCGTGCTTTCCGCGGCCCTCGCCGCCGATCACCATGGACGCGGATCGGTCGAGGACCAGCCAGGTAGTCAGCTCGCGGTCCTCGTTGAACTCGCGTACCTGCGGTTCGTCCAGCCGGGCGGTGACATTCCAGTCGATGTGCCGTGCATCGTCGCCTTCGACGTACGGTCGAAGCCCCGCGAAGTCAAGACCGACACCTCGTCGCGGCGTGCGATACCCACCCTGAATGCGCCCATCGAGCTGGCGTACCACTCGCCATTCCAGGCGGTGCAGCAGGCGGTCGGGCGCTGAAATCATGGCTGAAGCACGACGTCCGGAATCGGAACGGCGCGCAGCACCCGCGTAAGGATGGTGTCCGCGTCGAGGTCATCGGCCAGCGCCTCGTACGACAGCACAATGCGGTGTCGCAGTACGTCGAGTGCTATTTCGTCTACGTCGTTGGGCAGCACGTAGTCGCGGCCGCGCAGAAATGCGAGCGCCCGGCCGCCCAGGACGAGCGCAATCGTGGCCCGCGGGCTGGCCCCGTAGGTCACGTATCTCTCCAGGTCGCCTTGGCCGACTCCTCCCGGCGATCGGGTGGCGGTGACGAGCTGGACCGCGTACTCGACGACGGCGGGGTCGACGTAGACCTCCGCAACGCTATCGCGCATCCGGATCAGGTCTTCCGGTGTCAGCATCACCTGCGGCGGACCAGGCGGCAGCAAAGCTCGCCCAACGATCGCGTGCTCCTCCGGCGAGGTCGGATAGCTCACCAGCACCTTCATCATGAATCGGTCGACCTGCGCCTCGGGCAGCGGATAGGTGCCGTCTGACTCGATCGGGTTCTGGGTGGCCATCACCAAGAACGGCTCGGGTACCGGGAATGTCTCCCGCCCGATGGTCACCTGTCGCTCCTGCATCACTTCGAGCAACGCGCTCTGCACCTTGGCCGGGGCGCGGTTGATCTCGTCGGCCAGCAGCAGGTTGGTGAACACCGGTCCCAGCGAGACCTCGAACTCGCCGCTCCGCTGGTGATAAACCCTCGTTCCGACGAGGTCGGCCGGCACGAGATCGGGGGTGAATTGGATTCGCTGAAATTGCCCACCGATCGCACCCGCCAGCGACTTGACGGCGAGCGTCTTGGCAAGCCCCGGGACGCCCTCAACGAGCAGGTGACCGCCGGCAAGCATGGCGATGGCCATCCGTTCGAGCAGCAGATCCTGGCCGACGATTGTGCGCTTGACGTCGAACAACACCGGCTCGAGCGGACTGGGCGTCATGGCATCACATTCCCTCGATCGTTCCACGAATCCGGCTCATAGCCGCGGGCCCCTGGCCTGCCCCGGCCCTAAGTCGCCGCTGAGCGCGGTGCCGATCGGAACAGCAAATCCGATCCCGGCGAACGCCTCGTCATCTCCAGGGTCGGCGATCGATACGACGACGCCGACGACGATCCCCTGGGCATTCAGAAGCGGACCGCCGGAGCTGCCGGGGTTCACGGCGGCGTCGAACTGGATCAGCCCGGACAGGGTGCCCACTTTGGTCTCGGTCCTGCGGTTCAGGCCCGAAACGATGCCGGTTGTCGTGCTGTCCCGCAGTCCCAGCGGATTGCCGATGGTTACCACATCTGAGCCGATGGCGACCCCTCCTCCGAGAGTCGCCGGGACGACGACCTCGGGGAGCTTCTTCGGAGTCAGCGCCGCGATGTCGATCTTCGGGTACCCGGCGGCGATCGTTCCGGATGTCTTGGTCCCGTCGGCGAACACAATCGAGATGTCGCCGCCGCCGGCGATGACGTGGTGGGCGGTCAGCACCGTACCGGTGTCGGTAACGATCACACCGGACCCGAGCGAGCCTTTCGAGGTGGTGATCAACACCACCGACGGAGCGACCTGCCGGTACAAATCGGTGACCGGCCGTGGGGTCGCGGTGGTCGCCGGTGTCGGGGTCGCTGTCGCCGATGCCCGGTTGGCCGAGGTGGCCGAGCCCGACCCGATCTTGAATGCGAGTGCGGCGATGATCACCATGGCGACGACGAGAACGGCGCCGGCGGAGACGGCCCATAGCCAGCCGTGGCCGCGTCGAATGTCCTGATCACTTCCGTCCGTCGTCGGCGCTTGCGCTGATCCGGAAAGCTCAGCCTGTCCTTGAGCTGGGGATGGTGTGCTAGCAGTGGTCACATCTGCGCCGGGCGCGCGGAAACCGCGCAGTCGTTCAGGCCCGGCGGGGTCCATAGAGAAAGGGTAAGTATCGACCCAATTGCTCCGCTACGCATCGTCGGCCCGGTCAGCTCCGGGCGACTCTCAGGGTGGCTAGCGAGGTGTCGGCTGCGTAGGCGATCCGGACGCCAGCCGCACGCGCCTGCTCGAGGGCCGCGAGAGTCTGGGAAGTTATCTCCTCCCCCGGCGCGAGTGCCGGGATTCCCGGCGGGTACGGCGCGACAAGTTCGGCGCTGATCCGACCGACGGCTCGGTCGATGGGCACCGTGTCTGACTGTGCGAAGAAGGCGTGCCGAGGCGGTACCGCGGTGACCGGGTCGACGGTGTACGCCGCATGCCCCATCACGACGCGTGGTGCCCCGCGATGCCGCTCGATCGAATCCGCGACAGCGGTCGCCAGGCTGTTCAGGGTGTTCGAAGTGTCGGCCAGGGAGACGACGCCGACGAGAACGTCGCGGTCGGCCGACTCGATTGGGCGGCCGGCCGCTAGGAGGTCTTGTTCGATGGCGTTGCCGTTGGCGCCGGTCTCGGGCAGCACCAGAGTCAGCTTGAGCGGGTCGACGCCGGGACCGTCGAGAACGACAAGGCCGTCGATAGCGCGGAGCCGGTCGCGGGCCTCGCGCGTGGCCGCGATGGCCTCCCCGAGCAGCCTCTCGCCATCCCGCTCCAGCAACGCTCTCGCAGCGTCAATGCTGGCGAGCATGGCACCGGCGGGGCTCGTAGTCGCCGTCGCCTCCACCCCAGCGTCGAGCCGTGCCGCATCGACGCGATTGGTCCGAGCGAATACCAGGGCTGCCTGACTCCAGGCCGGGAGTGACTTGTGGGCGCTGGTCACCATGATGTTGGCGCCGAGCTGAAGCGGGTGACGGGGCAGATCTGGGTGGAACCCGAAGTGGGCGGCCCATGCCGCGTCGACGACCAGCGGTACACCGTGCTCGTGCGCCACCACAGCCAGCCCGGCGACATCACCGACCGTGCCGACGTAGGACGGGTCGCCGACGAACACTGCCCGCACGTCGGGGTGTTCATCGAGCGCACGGCGTACGGTGTCGGGCGCAACACCAAGTGGCAGTCCGGTAGCGAGATCGACCTCAGGGCGCACCCATACCGGCGTGAGACCCGCCAGCACCAGCCCGAGGAGGAGCGAGCGGTGCAGAGTTCGGCTGACTACCACGCGGTCTCCGTCACCCGCGAGCGTGAGAGCGACTGCCTGGTTCGCGTGGGTAGCGCCGCCGGTGGAGAAGCGGCAGAAGTCGGCATCCCACAGCCGGGCCGCCCGGGCCTCCGCCTGAGCGAGCACTCCGGTGGAAAGCTTCATCGTGTCGAGGCCGGCGTACAAGGGGACGTCACCGGCCACGACGTCGCCGACTAGATCGGTTCGCTGTTTGTGACCAGGGATGGTGAACGGCGTCGGTGGGCGCTCTTGGAACCGGAGCCACGCATCGAGTAGCGGGGCGTCTCCACGCAGTCTGCGCGGGTCAGTCGCCACGGGGCGCCCATTCGGCTAGCACCGCGACCAAGGCCCATGTGAAGGCGCGGACCTGGTTGAGGTCGACCCACTCATCGACTGCGTGGAGTCCACCGCCGGATGGGCCGCACACCAGCGTGGGGCAGACCTGCTGCCACAGCGGCGCCTCCATCCAATAGGGCGCGTCAAAGGCCCGCCCGGCGCCAAGCTCTGCTTCCAGCCGAGTTGCCAGATCGGCGGCTGGGCCGGAGCCGTCGAGTTGCCAACCGTCGCGGTGAGCGATCAGCTCGGCTTCGGCGTGCCAGTCCGGCTCGAGCAGACTGTGAACTTCGTCGAGCGCCTCCGTGCTGGCCCGGTCTGGCGCCGTACGCAGTTCGACGAGACATTCGGCGTAGTCCGGTACGACGAAGGGTGACTCGCCCCCGCGCACCATCGTGATCATGAGGTCGCCACCGATCGCTCTGGCCGCCGGCGCCCCCTCGTCGACTGCGTGCAGCAGCCGGCCAAGGTGTGTCACCGCGTTCAGGCCCAGCTCTGCCTGCGAGCTGTGCGCCGCGCGGCCCGTGAACCTCACCCTCACCACGCCGAAACCGCGAAGCGAACGAGTCAGCGCCAGATCGGTCGGCTCGGCGATCAGACATGCGTCCGGCCGGACTCCCAACTCTGGGAGCGCTTCGATCACGGCCTCGCTCCCAAGACTCGCGTTCTCCTCATCGGCGACCAGAGCGAGCACCGGACGGATCGGTGCGCCCTTGGCGACCAGGTATTCCGCCGCGAGGACCATCCCGGCCAGGCCGCCCTTCATGTCCGCAGCGCCGCGGCCGTACAAGTGGTCGCCGTCGACGCGAGGAGTGAAAGGCTCGGCCATCCCGGCCACACCCACCGTGTCGAGGTGTCCGTTAAGGACGACCATCGGCCAGTCGGATGGCCCGGGCGGTACCGCCACCAGGCTGGGCCGGTCGGCGTGGCGACCCGCCGGCACCACCGTGACAGCAAAACCTGAATGTTCCAGTCGCGTACGCAGGTAGTCCACGATCCGTGCTTCGCCGGCGGCGCCCGCAACCAGCGCCGGATTCACGCTGTCGATGCGGACGAGATCAGACAGAAGTGCCGTTGGCTCGATGTCCAGATCCCGCACGCCACGACCCTAAGACGGAGTCGGATCAGCTACTGTCTTGGCACGTTCTTCTATGACTGTAGAAAAAAGGATCCAGATCATGACCGCTTCAGATCGACTCGATCACGGACTGAACGCTTCCGGCGCAGCAAATCGCCTCGGCGACCTTCAGGCCGGTCCGGCAGGAGCGGCCGTCTTGGCCGATCTGCTCCGCACCGCAATCGTGGAGATGACGAACTGGATGCGCGAGTTCGGCGATTTCACACCGCATCCCTCCCTCACCGTTAGCGAGCAAGCCGTGGCGCGAAGCGCCGCCGATCTGCGGGCTCGGCTGCGCGACAACTATCCGTTCTTCCACCCCAACTATGTCGGCCAGATGCTGAAGCCTCCGCATCCGGTCGCGGTCCTCGGCTACTTGTCCACGATGTTGATCAATCCGAACAATCACGCCCTGGATGGCGGGCCGGCCACAGCCAAGTTGGAGAAGGAGGTCGTCGCTCAGCTGGCGGCGATGTTCGGCTTCGGTGATCATCTCGGGCATCTCACGAGCAGCGGCACGATTGCCAACCTCGAGGCCCTGTTTGTTGCGCGGCAAACCCATCCGGGCAAGGCGATCGCCTACAGCAGCGATGCCCACTACACGCATTCACGGATGTGTCACCTGTTGCAGGTGGTGGGCAGAGCCGTACCGACCCGCGCTGACGGCACCATGAACTTGGACGCCCTCGAAACGCTGCTGCAGACCGGCGAGGTGGGCACAGTAGTCGCCACCACTGGAACCACCGGTCTCGGCGCGGTCGACGCCGTCGAGCAGATCGTGCCGTTGTGCCGGCGATATGGAGCGCGAGTACATGTCGATGCCGCCTATGGAGGCTTCTTCCGGCTCATTGCCGACGACACCGCCGAGGGTGTCGCAGCTGCGCCCTTCGCCGCGATAACGGACTGCGACTCGGTCGTCCTCGATCCGCACAAGCACGGCCTACAGCCGTATGGCTGCGGAGCGGTGCTGTTCGCCGATCCGGGGGTGGCTGCGCATTACCTGCACGATTCGCCGTACACCTACTTCACCTCCGACGAGCTGCACCTGGGCGAAATCTCGCTGGAATGCTCCCGTGCCGGCGCCGCAGCTGCGGCCCTGTGGCTGACGCTGCAGCTCCTCCCGTTGACCGCCGACGGACTAGGTGCGGTGCTGCGACCCGGTCGACGAGCTGCCCTGAACTGGGCGGAACGGATCGAGGCCAGCGACCAGCTGACGCTGTACCAACGGCCCCAGCTGGACATTCTCACCTACTTCCCCAACCGGCCCAGGCTTTCCGAGATCGATGCCGCCAGCACCCACGTACTCACTAGTGGAATGGAACGTCCCCCCGCTGAGGCGCTGTACGTGGCCACTTACATCGTCAACGCAGCCGACCTCGGCAGCCGCGGCCACCACATCGAGGCCGACATACCGGCCGGCCGCATTTTGCGCAGCGTATTGATGAAACCCGAGACCGAGGAGCACGTGCCCCGACTCCACGACAAGGTCCTCGATCTGCTCGCCGGACACCGGCCGCGCTCGACGGTGTAGGCGGCCACCATCCTCAGAGCAGCCGAAGGAATCACTGGTGCCAAGAGTTGTCGATCATCAAGAGCGTCGCATCAAGATCATCGAGGCGACGTGGCGAATGATCGTGCGGGATGGCTGGGAAGCGGCCACGATGAGCGCGATCGCCACCGAGGCCGGGTTCGCCAATGGGGCTCTGCGTCCGTATTTCGCGACCAAGGAAGACCTGCTGACGGCTGCCTTCGACCACATCTACGTGCAGACTGGCAGCCGAACGATCAGAGCCACGGAGGGCCAGCACGGGATCGCCGCGCTCCGATCATGGTGCCTGGAGATCCTCCCTGTCGACGACATCACGCGGGACGAGGCCCGCCTGGTCATCCCGTTCTGGCAGGTAGCACTCACCGACGACGGCCTCGCCGAACGTCACGAACGAGCGATGGATGAATGGCGAGCCCGGATCCGGCACTACCTCACGGAGGCCCGCGAAGCCGGCGAAATCTCCACCGACCTGTCCGACGACCAGATCATCGGCCATCTGCTAGCTGCCCTTCTCGGGGCACAGATCACCGCGTCGCTGTTGCCGAGTCTCGAAACACCCCAGGCGTTACTGAGCCAACTTAACGGCTACCTCGCATTGCTCAGCCCACCGGTGTAGTCCAGATAACTGACCGGCGCGGCTACCGTTCGGGCATGGCAAGGCTGGACGGCAGTTACGACGTTCTCATCGTCGGGCTCGGGTCGATGGGCGCAGCGGCCGCCCGGACGCTCGCCGCCCGCGGCCTGAGGGTCCTGGGGCTAGAGACCTTCGGCCCCGCCCACGATCAGGGGTCCGCGCACGGTGGCACGCGGATCGTGCGTCAGTCCTACGCTGGCCTAGTCTAAGCGCGCCCTTCGACACGCTCAGGGACTGGCAACTGAACGCAGCGCGCACCTCAGGGCTCGCCGACTCCAGCGGCGCGCCGGTAGGCCGCGGCGAGGGCGAGGAGGGATCGCTCGGTGCCGGGCCGGCCGGTGATCTGGAGGCCGAAGGGGAGGCCGGCGGTTTCGCCGAGCGGTATCGCGACCACGGGGATGCCGAGCTGGCTCAGCGCCAGGGTGAACGAGAGCAGGGCGGTGCGGACCAGGACCTGACGGCCATCGACGTCGACGGTGTCAGCGTCGAGCGGCGGGGCGACGATGGGCGTCGCGGGGGCGATGAGGGCGTCGACGCCGTCGATCGCCCGGGCTGTCTCGACGCGAAATAGCTCGCGCGCCCGCTGGGCCTCTAGGTAGTCGGTCGCGGACAGCGCCGCCCCGGCCTCGAGCCGGTCAAGCACCGCCGGCTCGTAGCGTGGCCGCTGGTCGTCGATCCACCGACGATGGACGGCCGCCGCTTCAGCGAACTGGATGAGGGTGTGGATCGTGTCGATGTGCTCCAGCCGCGGCAACTCGACCGGGCGGACCTTGGCGCCAAGCGACTCGAGGAGCGCAGCCGCGGCGTGAGTTGAGGCGGCGATCTCGGGGTCGCAGCCGGCCTCGATGAACTGAGTCAGAAGGCCGACTATGCGCCCACGAAGGTCCAGGGCCGGATCGCCGCCGGCGTACCCGGCGGGACCGAGGGCCGGACCGGCGATCACCTCGAGCAGCAGCGCCGCGTCGGCGACCGTCCGCGCCAACGGGCCGACCGTGTCGTAGGACCATGCGAGCGGGACGACCCCGGCGGTCGGGACCAGGCCGTGGGTAGGGCGAACCGCGACCAGCCCGCATAGCGACGCCGGCACCCGAAGCGAGCCGCTGGTGTCGGTACCGAGACCGCCGAGGGCGAGCCCGGCCCTCGTTGCGCACGCCGGTCCGGCGCTCGAGCCGCCTGAGATGCGGGTCGGGTCACACGGGTTCCGACAGTCCCCCCAGTGCGGGTTGCGGCCGTCGATGCCGAACGCGAACTCGTTGGTGTTGCCCTTGCCGATAATCACCGCGCCGGCCTCGCGAAGGCGCGCCACCGCGACGGCGTCGGCGGTGGGAAGCCGCGACCAGCCGCTCGACCCCGCCGTCGTTGGCATGCCGGCGACGTGGATGACGTCCTTGACACAGATCGGAATGCCGGCCAGCGGGCCGGCGCTGCCGTCGTCGAGCGCCGCGTCGGCGCGCCTCGCTGCGGCCAGCGCGCCCTCTCGATCGACGTGTAGGTAGGCGTTGAGACGCTCGTTGTCACGGTCGACAGTGGCGAGCGTCTCCTCGACCAGCTCTACCGCCCAGAGCCGGCGGGCGGCGAGCTCCTTGGTCGCGGTGGCGATGGTGAACCCGGCGAGGTCCGGGCTCACGGCCACGGCCGGTCGCCGAGCGCCGGGGGAACGCCCTCGAGCGGAAGCGCCCGGAGCCCGTCGACACCGTCCTGAAGCTTGGCCACAAGGGCGCTGACCTCCGGTCGGCGCGCGCCCGCCCCGTCCCCGTTGTGCTCGTCGCGATCGTCGTCGCCACTGTCGGAGAGACTGCCGGGGCCGGGCTCGACCACCCGATCGGCATCGCCCATACGCGCAATCGTATGGCGACTTCCCATCGTCTCGCCGATGCTCGCGAGCGCGGTCTAGAGCATTGCCAAGATCTTTCGGAGTTTCGCCTGGAGATCGGCGGCTTGCTGGGCGTTCTCGTCAAGCTGGCGGCGTACAACTTCAAGTTGGGCGCGGGGATCGTCCGCGTCGCTCGCGCTGCCTGCCGATGATCGAGGCGAGAGAAACGCGTTGGCGAGATAGCCGGTGAATGTTCCGATAAGCCCGATTCCAATGAGCATGGTGACTGCCCCAGCCACTCGGCCCGGATCGGTCACCGGATAGTAATCGCCGTATCCGACAGTCGTCATGGTGACGATTCCCCACCACAATGCTTCAACTCCGGTCAGGATGTTCGCGTCTGGCGCCTTCTGCTCGACCCCGAGCACGAACATGGATCCGAACTCTAGAGTGACAATGGCGAAGAAGACCGCCAGTAGCAGACCCCCCTGGGCTGGGTTGCCCACCAGCTCTCGAATGACGTTGCGCAGCCCGTACTGGCGAAGGAGCCGCCCGACTCTCAGCACACGAAACAGCCGAAAGATCCGCAGCGTCGGCAAGCTACCAATGAGATCAAGCCAGCCACCGCCGCGGAAGAAGTACCGCGACTTAACCGGTGCCGAGACGAATCGCAGGGTGAAGTCGATCAAGAAGATGACGGTGAGCCCAACGTCGACGATCAAGATCAGCTGCTTGAGCTGATCAGTGATCGGTAGCAGCAGCAACACCAGGTTGAGGATCGAGAGGATTGACAGAGCGCCGATGAATAGCTCGTAGCTGCTGGCATGCAGTTCTCGGCTTTTCCGGTCTTTCATGTTGTGCTCCCCGGTCAGGTAACGCGTCGTTGAGCGCACGCTACCCACCGGTGTTCACACCTCGCGCTGCGCCACATCCAACGCGCTAGCGTGCGGGCGTGGATTCCTCCGAATCTGAGCCAGTTGCTGCCACCATCGCCGATGGCGTTGAGACGCCGTTCAGCGAGTCGCGTTGGCCTCCCGCCATCGCGGTGTTCTTGTTCATGATCCTCAACATCACCTTGCGGATCTGGTTGCCCAATGAGCCGATCATTTCCGTTCCGTGGCTGCTTCCGACACTTGAAGCCGCCGTTCTGGTGGTTCTGGTGTTCGGCCACCCAGCCGACCTAGCCAGGCATCGACGCTGGCTGCATCCCACCGCGGTCACGCTTGCAAGCCTGATGGTTGCGGCAGCCCTCTGGGCGACAGTGCGCCTGATTGATGATCTGATCCATGGATCGCCACTGACCAACGACCCAGCGCTGTTGCTCGCCGCTGGCGCCCTGGTCTGGCTCGGCAACAACCTGTCCTTCGCACTGCTGTATTGGCTGATCGACAGCGGGGGCCCGATCATGCGTGCCTGGCACCCATCGCCGACCGACTTCGCGTTCACCCAGCACATGAGCCCCGAGCTCACTCCGCACGGCTGGCGGCCCGTGTTCCTCGACTATCTACATCTGGGTTTTACCAACTCCACCGCCTTCAGCCCAACCGATGTGATGCCGCTGACCCAGCGCGCCAAGTACACAATGCTCGTGCAATCGACGATTTCCCTCGCCTTGTTCGGTCTGATTGTGGCCCGAGCCGTAAACGCCTTCACGTGACCGCAACCTGGGTCTCGTCCCTGCTAGTGGACTGCCGCGACGTGTGCAGAGCTCGTACGTCGCGCGACCAGCTTGCCGAGTTCCCACAGCAGCAGCAGTACAACGGCGGCGAGCAGCGCCAATCCCCACTGGGCGAAGGTCAGGCTCTTCGTGCCAAGCAGCGTGTTCAAGAAGTCGGCTTGCGTGATCAAGTAGGCCAGGGCGATTTCGACCAGTGCGGTCTTGTTCATTCTCGGGCTGTTGAACGTCTCGGCATTGAACACCGATGTCCTCTCCCTCCGAGACTCGTACGCTGCGACCACAAGCATCAGGGAAAACGCAACCAGGCCAATCGATTGTCCGATCTGAACGCTGTCGTAGTAGTCCCTGCCGAGCATGATCAACAGAATGTTGGCGACCGCCACGTAGAGCCCGACGAGACCACAGGTGATCATCATCGGCTTGGTCAGAATCGACTCGCCTCGTGGACGAGGTCTACGAGACATCAGGCCGGGTGTTTCCTCGTCGAAGCCCAGTGCAATACCGAAGGGTGCGTTGACGAGGAAGTTGATCCACAGAATCTGTGCCGGCGTAAACGGCTGTCCGCCTGCGAGATTGAGCAGCGTTGCGCCGAGGAAGGTCAAGACGAAGGCGACGAGCTCCAACAGTACGAAGCGGATGAACTTGTTCAGGTTGTCGTAGAGCTTGCGGCCCTGCTCCACCGCGTAGACGATCGTCGCGAAGTTGTCATCGGAGAGGATCATCCGGCCGGCATTCTTGGCGACCTCGGTGCCACTGCCCATGGCTACACCGATGTCAGCGGCCTTGATTGCCGGCGCGTCGTTAACGCCGTCGCCGGTCATCGCCACGACATGGCCCTTGTCCTTGAGGGTTTGCGCGAGCAGCACCTTGTGCTCCGGCGCGACACGGCCGACGACGCCGATCGAGTCGATCCGGTCGTGGCGCTCCTGATCAGAGAGCGCGGCGAAGTCTGCACCGAGGATGGCATCGCCGTCAATGCCGAGTTGCTTGGCGATCGCAGCGCCGGTGACAACGTCATCACCAGTCACCATCCGGACCCGGATGTGCGCTCGCTGTGCGTTCGCGACAGCCTCCTTCGATTCCTCTCGTGGCGGATCGACCATCGCGACCAGACTCGTCATCTCAAGATCATGAATGTGGCCCAAGAGATCGCCGTCCGGATCAAACTGTGCGGGATCAAGGTCCCGGTAGGCACTAGCCATCACCCGAAGACCGGCTTCGCCCATCCGAGCGACGTTCGCCTGGGCGCGCTGGCTCAGATCGTCGGTCTTTGGGATGCTTTTCCCGCCGGACAGTGCGGTGGTTACGCGGTCCATGACTGCAGGTGCCGCGCCCTTGACGAAACAGCGTACGACAGGTTTTCCCGATGCGTCCGTGGCCTGGGTGAACGTTGCCATCAGCTTGTAGGTCGGATCGAAGGGGAGCGTCGCCAGACGCGGAAACTCTTCCCGTGTCGCATCGATGTCCATCCCCGCCTTGTACGCGAGCACCAGGAGGGCTCCCTCGGTCGGGTCGCCGACGACCTTGCCGTCCACAAGCTTGGCGTCGTTGGCGATGACGTACGGCAGGATCGCGTCGTCGAGTGTGTCCGTCTTTCCGGCAGGGTGGCTGATCTTTCCCTCGAGGCTATAGCCGGTTCCGCTGATCGTGTAGCGATCGGTCGGATCCAGCACCTCGACGGCGGTCATCTGATTCATCGTCAGCGTTCCGGTTTTGTCTGAGTTGATCACCGACGTGAAGCCCAGCGTTTCGACAGACGGCAAGTCCTTGACGATCGCCTTTTGTTTAGCGAGCTCAACACTGCCCAGTGAGAGCACCACTTGGACCACCGTCGGAAGAGCCAGCGGGATCGCGGCGATCGCCAGCGCTACCGCGGTGTTGAAGAGCATGGACCACGGCTGCCCGCGATAGATCCCAAGCGCGAACATAATGATCATGGTCACGCCCGCCGCACCCACGATCCACAGCGTGAGGGTATTCATCTGCTTGGTAAGCGGGGTCTCTTCGACCTCGGTCGCCGACAGCATGCCGGCGATCTTGCCCACCTCCGTACCCCCGCCAACGCCGGTCACGATCATGACACCACTGCCATGAGTGACGGGCGTGTGCATGAACGCCATGTTTGCTTGATCGCCGGGGCCAAGATCACCGCCGGACAAGGTGTCGGCGTCCTTGCCGGCCGGAACGCTCTCGCCGGTCAACGCAGATTCATCAATCTGCAGTGAGCTTGCGGAGACGATCCGTCCGTCAGCTGGAACCTCGTCTCCTGCCGCGATCAACACGACGTCGCCGACCACCAACTGCTCTGCTGGGATCTCTGCTTCAACTCCGTCGCGACGTACCCGGGCGGTCGCCTCCATCATCGATTTGAGCGCATTCATCGCACTCTCGGCTTTGCCTTGTTGGCGCAGGCCCCCAATCGCGTTGATCAAGCTCAGCACGAACAGCACAATGGCGGTGCTCCACTGCTGGATCACCAGCGAGACCACCGACGCTCCAACGAGGATGATCTGCATGTAGCTCGTGTACTGGGCAAGCAACCGGCGGAGCCTCGACGGTGGCTTCTCTTCGGGCAGGGCGTTCGGGCCGTCACGCTTCAGGCGTTCGGCAGCCTCCGCCTCGGAGAGGCCCGAATCCACATTGACACCGAGCCGGCTCGCAACATCGGTCGGCTCGAGCGCGTACCAGCGCTGTTCGGCAGGTGCCGGCCGAGTGCTTGCACTGTCTGTCGTTGTCATCAGGACTTCTCGCTCTCACTGTCAGCAAAGGGATCCGCCGCAGCGCCCAACGGTGCCTGAGCCTCGAGAGTCTTCTTGATCTCCTGGAGCTTGGATTGAGCCTCCTTGTCGATCGTCGGATAGCGCGGATCGATATCGATCAAGGCATTGGCGATCACCGCCGCGGCCGCGGTACGGGCAAACCACTTTCGATCAGCTGGAATCACATACCAGGGTGCCCAGTCGGTGCTGGTATGCGTCAGCATCTCTGAGAAGGCGTTCTGGTAGTCGTCCCAGTACTCACGCTCGCGTACATCCGCGGAGGAAAACTTCCAGTTGTGATCGGGAAGATCAATACGCCGCAGAAAGCGAGTGCGCTGCTCCTCGTTCGACAGGTTCAAGAACAACTTCACGACCTTGATGCCGTTGTCGGTCAGGTTGCGTTCCCAGTCATTGATCTCTCGGAAGCGACGCTTCCAAATTCCTGGAGAGCGGCTGTCCTTCGGAAGCTTCTGGTTGATCAACAGTTGCGGATGTACCCGAACCACGAGGACCTCCTCGTAGTACGACCGGTTGAAGATCCCGATCTCGCCACGGCCCGGCAGTCGTAGTGCGAAACGCCAGAAGTAGTCATGATCAAGTTCCTCACTCGAGGGAACCTTGAAGCTGTGCACCGAAACACCCTGAGGATTGACGCCGCTCATCACATGACGAATCGTTCCGTCCTTGCCGGCAGCGTCGAGTGCTTGGAGCACGATGAGTACGCCATGGGTGTCCTCAGCGTAAAGCCGGGATTGATACTCGGCCAGCAATTCGATGCCGCGCGCCAACAACTCCTTGCCCTGTTTCTTAGAACTAATGCCGCTTTTGAACCCTGGATCGAAATCCTTCTCCAGCGACACCTCAGACCCCGGCTCGACCCTGAACGGCTTGACGAAGGCGGCAATCCGTTCGTCGCGATCTGCTGGCATTGGCTACTCCTCTCATCCTCCTAGCGGAGCCTAGCGGGGGGCCGTTGGCTTTGGCATGAAACCGTCGGGCAACCGTTGAAGTCACCGCCCGAGCAAGCCGACAGCCGTACCTGTAAGGATGTCCCTCTCCGACTAATGCGGTTCTGATAGGTAGGCGGTGGACCGCTAGGTGTAGCCGCCTGCACACTGATGGAGTGCCCACCACGCGGTACGCCAAGAGCGGCGAGGTGAACATCGCCTATCAGGCTTTTGGCAACGGCCCCGATCTGGTGTTTGTGCCCGGCTTTATCTCCCATATCGAGCTTGCCTGGGAGGAGCCGTACCTGGCTCGGTTTCTGCGGCGGCTGGCCGCGTTCAGCCGGGTGATCTTCTTCGATAAGCGAGGGACTGGCTTGTCGGATCCGGTCACCCGTCCGGCTGGCCTGGAGGACCGGATGGATGACATCCGAGCTGTGATGGATGCGGCGGGTTCCCAGACCGCCGCCCTGCTCGGCGTCTCCGACGGCGGGTGCCTGTGCATAGCGTTCACGGTTGCCTATCCAGAGCGAGCATCTGCGCTGATCACCTACGGGTCCTATGCCCGCCGGCTGCGAAGTGCCGACTATCCCTGGGGCTGGTCGGCTGAGCACCTCGAGGAGGTGCTCAGCGGCATGGATCGGGGCTGGGCCACTGGGAAGTGGTGGGCGACAGCGAATCCCAGCGTCGCCAATGACGAGCGTTACCAGGCATGGTGGGCCCGCTACCTGCGCGCGGCGGCAAGCCCGTCGACGGGACGCGGCGCACTCGGGTTGAATGCCGGTCTCGATATTCGCGACCTGCTGGCGAAAGTGCATATCCCCACGCTGGTCATCCATCGCACCCAGGAGCAATGGGTGGACGTAGGCAATAGCCGCTATCTCGCCGCGCATATCCCTGGCGCGCAACTCGTGGAGGCGTCCGGAGTGGACCACCGGCCGTGGCTGGGTGATGCGGACGAGATCCTCGACGCCATCGAAACCTTCATTACCGGCACCGCGGCGCGGCGGCGGACGGCGCGTTACTCGGCCGGCGCCGAAGCACTCAGCCGGCGAGAGCGTGAGATCGTCGCCTTGACCATGGCCGGAGAGACCACACCGGCCATCGCCAAGGCGCTCTTCCTCAGTGAGCGCACTGTGGAGAGTCATCTTGCGCATGCGTACGCGAAGCTCGGTGTGCACTCAAAACTCGAATTGACCCGTCGTGCAGCAGAACTTGGCCTAGGAGCCAACTCGATCTGAGCCGTCCAGCCGCCTCTGAATGCCGTACAAGTACGGATGCTCGGGGCTCCCGGTTTCCCTAGCGTTCCAGGCAGTAGGCATTCGGCCCGGAAAACATCGGAGGTAGAGAACATGAAATTCGCGCAGATCGTCGAGTTCAGCACAGGGCGCATTGACGAATTCAATGCCGGTCTAGATGACTGGATGGTACGTACCGATGGAAATCGGATATCGCATCGGGCGGTGTTGCAGCGAGACCGCAACGCGATGGACCGGTACTTGCTCTTAGTGGAATTCGACTCGTACGAGCAGGGCAGGGAGAATTCATCACGGCCTGAGGTTCAGGCTTTCGCCGCGTTCATGTCAGGGATAAGCGACTCTGCCCCGACATTCCGCAGTCTCGATGTGCTGCGCGAAGAGGATCTCTGACGCCAGTGAGTTTGGACTGTATGGCAGGAAGACGCAACTCGGATCGCGCCTCCCGCCGTACTGAGGAGGAGCGAGGGGACGCGCTTTTGTCCTCGAGCGAGGACGAAGTAGGCGGGCTTCAAAGGCGCGATCCGCGCCCGCGAGGTTCGCGCCGCCGATCTGCAGGAGGATGCGACGAAACGGGCGAGCATAGAACCGATTCTCCGATCCAGTCGTTTCGTCGGATTCGACGAAGACGGCGGCTCCCCCGGCGAACATCGCACCGGAGCGAGCCATTAGACACAGCGAGCTTGACGAGCGAGGCAATTGGAAATGAGTCTGGCGGACTACGACGACATCATTGTCGGCGGCGGCTCCGCTGGCGCGGTGCTCGCGGCTCGGCTCTCGCAGGAGCCGGCCCGCCGGGTCCTGCTGCTGGAGGCAGGTCCTGACTACCCGACCCGTGAGTCCACTCCCGCCGACCTGCAAGACGCCTGGCACATGTCATTGCGGGCACACGACTGGGGCCTGACCGCGCAGTC
>Ga0111539_10002052_pt1 | contig 26949 bp, 23 predicted proteins | sample RhiMethybrSRZTD1_FD_79667 | JGI IMG/M metagenome (GOLD analysis project Ga0111539, IMG submission 79667) | Populus rhizosphere microbial communities from Tennessee, USA - Rhizosphere MetaG P. TD hybrid SRZTD1 (version 2) (version 2) | ecosystem: Host-associated > Plants > Roots > Rhizosphere >...
ACGGCATCACCGGGTTGGACGAGCACGCGGACGACGCGGCCGGGCATCGGGGCGAGCACGCGCACGAGGCCCGCGCGGGATCCCTGATCGGCGGCGCCTCGGCGGAACCGGCGGCCGTCGACGCTGGCGGTGAGTCCGACGTGCGGCAGCTGCACGAACACGTCGCCGCCGCCGCGATCGGTCAGCGCCGCGTCGACCGTGCGCGGCCCGTCAACGAACAGAATCGAGAAACCGAGATCGGTCGGGCGCACGTCAAGTTCCACCGTCGTCACTGGACTAGAGGCGGGCCCAGCGTCGTGCGCACGATCCACGTCGGCCGCATCGCGGAGCGACACACGGAATCGTCCGCCCGTCGGACCGGCGGCACCGACGGGATCGATGGTGATCGACCGGATGCGGCCGTTGATCTCGACTTCGAACGTCACGAGCGACGCCCCTCGGCGCGCGCGGCCTGCCGCCACGCGCCGCCTTCCGAAACGGCCGGATCGGCCGACGCGCGATGGGCGCGAAAATACGCGGCGAGCGCGGTCGCGATGGCCGCGTCGCGTTCGTCGGCCTCGGACGCCGCGACAAACGGTTGTCCGGCTCGCGTCGCCAGCACCTGATCCAGATAGGTCGTCGTTGTCCGCCCTTCCCTGAACTCGGGCTGGTGGATCAGCCACTTGAAGAACGGCAGCGTGGTGTTGACGCCGATCACCCGGTACTCGCCGAGGGCGCGCTCGAGCCGCGCGATCGCGGCTTCTCGCGTGTCGCCCCAGACGACGAGCTTCGAGATCATCGAGTCGTAGAAGACCGGAATCTCGAATCCCGGCGCGACGCCGCGGTCGTCGCGTACGCCCGGTCCACCGGGCACGGAGAGCGCCCGCACGAGACCCGGCGAGGGTAGAAACCCGCGATCGGGATCCTCGGCGTAGATCCTGCACTCGATCGCGTGGCCCGTTGGCGTGAGCGCCTGTTCGGGCGTGAGACTGAGGCGCTCGCCGCACGCAATCCGCAATTGCCACTGCACCAGATCGACGCCCGTCACCATCTCGGTCACCGGGTGCTCGACCTGCAGGCGCGTGTTCATCTCGAGGAAGTAGAACTGGCCCTGGTCGTCGAGCAGGAATTCGATCGTGCCGGCGTTCGAGTACCCAACCGAACGCGCGACGCGCGCGGCGCACTCGGCCATCTGGTGCCGCGTGGCTTCGTCGAGCGCGACGGACGGCGACTCTTCGACGACCTTCTGATGGCGTCGCTGCACCGAGCAGTCGCGTTCGACGAACGGGAGCACCGTGCCGTGCTCGTCGCCCAGCAGTTGGATTTCGATGTGGCGAGGCCCAATGAGCCGCCGCTCGAGATAGATCGCGCCATCGCCGAACGCCGAGCGCGCCTCGGAGCGCGCGGAGCGGATGGCCGACGGCAGCTCGGCGGCAGACGCGACGGTGCGCATGCCTTTTCCCCCGCCGCCCGACACCGCCTTCACGACGAGCGGGAATCCGATGCGCGATGCTTCGGCGGCAATCTCCGCGTCGCTGACGTCCTCAGCGAACGGCTCGGCCGTGCCCGGCACGGTCGGCACCCCGGCGGCGCGTGCGGCCGCGCGCGCCGCGGTCTTGCTGCCCATGCGCGCGATGACCTCAGGGCGGGGGCCCACGAACGTCAGGCCCGCATCGACGCACGCCTGCGCGAAGTCTTCGTTCTCCGCCAGGAACCCGTAGCCCGGATGAACGAGCGTCGCGCCGGCGCGCTTGCCCACCGCCACGATCTTGTCGATGTTGAGATAGCTCTCCGCCGCCGGACTCGCACCCAGATGGTGCGCCTCGTCGGCCACGCGCACGTGCAGCGCGCTCCGGTCCGCGTCCGAAAACACCGCGACGCTGGTCCATCCCATTTCGCGGCACGCGCGGATCACGCGCACGGCGATCTCGCCGCGGTTGGCGACCAGGACCTTCATATCTATAAGGGAATGTTCCCGTGCTTCTTCGGCGGGTTCTTGTCGCGCTTGTTGTCGCACGACGCCAGCGCGGCGACGAGCTTGGCGCGCGTGGCGCGCGGCTGAATGATCTCGTCCACGAACCCGCGCGAGGCGGCGATGAACGGGTTCGCGAGCTTCTCGCGGAATTGAGCGACCAGTTCTGCCCGCAGTGCGGCCGGATCCTTGGCCTCGGCCAGCTCTCGTTTGTAAAGAATGTTGACCGCGCCCTCCGGGCCCATCACCGCGATCTCCGCCGTGGGATACGCGTAGTTGAAGTCCGTGCGCAGGTGTTTACTCGACATGACGCAATAGGCGCCGCCGTACGCCTTGCGGGTGATCACCGTGATCTTCGGCACGGTCGCCTCGGCAAAGGCGTACAGCAGCTTCGCGCCGGCCGGAATGATGCCGCCGTGCTCCTGGCGCACGCCCGGGAGGAATCCAGGCACGTCCTCGAACGTCACGAGCGGGATGTTGAACGCATCGCAGAAGCGCACGAACCGTGCGCCCTTCACCGACGCGTCGATATCGAGACACCCCGCGAGCACCGACGGCTGGTTGGCCACGATGCCGACCGTGCGCCCGCCCAGATGCGCGAAGCCGACAATGATGTTCTGCGCGAAGTGCCGGTGCACTTCGAGGAACACACCGTCGTCGATCACCGCGGCGATCAGATCGTGCATGTCGTACGGCTGGTTCGGCTGCACCGGCACGAGCGTGTCGAGCGCGGCGTCTTCGCGATCGATCGGATCGGACGTCGGCCGGCGTGGCGCATCGTCGAGGTTGTTCGACGGCAGGTAGCCCAGCAGTTCCCGGATCAGCAGCAGACACTCGCGATCGTCGGCGACGGCAAAATGGGCGACGCCGCTCGTCGCGTTGTGCGTCATCGCGCCGCCGAGCGCTTCCTTCGTGACCTCCTCGTGCGTGACCGTCTTGATCACGTCGGGACCGGTGACGAACATGTAGCTCGACCCGTCCACCATGATGTTGAAGTCGGTGATGGCGGGCGAGTACACCGCTCCGCCGGCGCACGGCCCCATGATCGCGGAGATCTGCGGCACGACACCGGACGCCAGCGTGTTGCGAAGGAAGATGTCGGCGTACCCGCCGAGCGACAGCACGCCTTCCTGGATGCGCGCGCCGCCCGAATCGTTCAGGCCGACGACGGGCGCGCCCATCTTCACGGCCAGATCCATCACCTTGATGATCTTGTTAGCGTTCGTCTCGGAGAGCGATCCGCCGAACACGGTGAAGTCCTGCGCGAACGCATACACGGGACGCCCGTTCACGCGGCCGTGACCGGCGACCACGCCATCGCCGGGAACGACCTCGTCAGCCATGCCGAAGTCGCGGCACCGGTGCGTGACCAGCTTGTCGATTTCCTCGAAGGTGCCGGGATCGAACAGCAGATCGACGCGCTCGCGCGCCGAGAGCTTGCCGGCCTCGTGCTGTCGCTTGAGGCGATCCTCGCCGCCGCCCAGTTCGGCGAGCCGCTCGAGCTCGTTGAGACGCGCGCTCGGATCTGTCACTGTGGCCCGCGGCCCATGGCCTGTGGCCTCACCGCGCCGCCTTCGCGCCCTGTGCTTTCTCCCAGTCCTTGAGGAACTTCTCGAGACCGATGTCCGTGAGCGGGTGCTTGAAGCTCTGCTCGATCACCGCCGCCGGACACGTGCAGATATCGGCACCCATGCGCGCGGCCTCGACGATGTGCATCGGATGGCGGACGCTGGCGACGAGGATCTCGGTCTTGAAGCCGTAGTGATCGAAGATCTCGCGAATCTGCCGCACCACGCCCATCCCGTCGGACGCGATATCGTCCAGGCGCCCGACGAACGGACTCACGTACGACGCACCCGCCTTCGCCGCAAAGAGCGCCTGTGCCGCCGAGAAGATCAACGTGACGTTGATCCGGATGCCCTCACCCGAAAGCGTCTTGCACGCCTTGACGCCATCCCGCGTGAACGGCACCTTCACCACGACGTGCTCGTCGATCTTGGCGAGATCGCGGCCCTCGGTGATCATGTCCGCAGCGGCCGTCGACACGACCTCTGCGCTCACCGGTCCCTGGACGAGGCGGCAGATCTGCTTCGTGATCTGACGCGGATCACCGCCCTCTTTGGCCATCAGTGACGGGTTCGTCGTGATGCCGTCGATGATGCCGAGCGGCACCAGCGATTCGATGTCCTTCAGATTCCCTGTATCAATGAAGATTTTCATTGCCCCATTGCCTCACTGCCCCATTGCCCCATTGCCCCATTGCCTCATTGCCTCATTGCCTAGTGCCCGACATGCCGCCGTGCCTCATTGCGAGGTCACAGCATTTGTCAGTGCGCCCACGCCCTCGACGTGAATCGTCACCTGATCGCCAGGCTTGATGGGACCGATGCCGGAGGGCGTCCCTGTTGAGATGATATCGCCCGGCAGGAGCGTCATGACGGACGAAATGTACTCGACCAGCTCGGGGATCGTGAAGATCAACTCGCGCGTCCGGGAGTCCTGACGCAGGTCGCCGTTCACATAGCCACGGACCTGCAGGTCGCGTCCATCGAGCCCGACCGCAATGCACGGCCCCACCGGCGCAAATGTGTCGAATCCCTTCGCGCGGGTGTAGCGACCGTCCTTCTTCTGCAGATCCCGCGCGGTGACGTCGTTGACCGACGTGATGCCGAGAATGTAGTCCAGCGCCTTGTTCGCCCGCACCCGGCGCGCGGTCCGGCCAATCACGACGCCCAGCTCGGCCTCATGATCGACACGGCCCACCCACGCCGGAATCTCGATCGCCGCGCCCGGTCCGATCACGGCCGTGGACGGCTTGATGAACAGCACGGGCTCTTCCGGCAGCGGTTTTCCTTGCTCGGCGGCGTGGTCCTTGTAGTTCAGACCGACGCACACGATCTTGGACGGCGTGACCGGCGCCAGCAAGCCCACGCCTTCAGGCGAGATCTCTGCGCCTTCGGTAAACGCGCCGAAGATGTCGCCGTCCACCAGCCGCCATCGTCCTTCCCGCTCGGCCGCATACAACGGACCGCCGCCGTGATTGATGCGATACAGACGAAGCATGGGACTCCTCTTACCTCACCGTCACGGACTGAGGCTGACTGCGCTCGCTCGGATTGCCTGCGCTATCGAGCGCGACGACGGCGTAAACGTACGTCACGCCCTGTTGAACCGTGCTGTCCTTGAACGTCGTCGTCTGAATGGCCTCGCGTGTGAGCGGGCGCAGGTTCTCAGCCGTGTTCTCGCCGCGGTAGACCATGTAGCCTGCGAGGTCGTTCGCCGTCACGGCCGTCCAGATCAGCGTGACGGACACTGCCGTCCCGTCCTGCAGCGCCTGCAAGCCCTCTGGTCGCGGCGGCGGATAGGTGTCCTTGGGCGTGAAGCACGAAACGGGTGCGGAGGCGCTGTCGGTTGACGCGCCGCCGTTCACCAGGACGGCGCGCACCGTGAAACACAGCGGACGGCCGAACGCGACGGGCGCGCTGAACTCGGCGGCGGCGATCGGCGCCGGCGTGAGCAGTTTCGCCGTGGATGGATCGTTCGGCGTGTCGACGGCGTAGACGCGATAGCGCTGCGATTCCGCGCCTTGCCACTTGAGCGTCAGCGTCGTCTCGTCGTTCGTCATCGTCAGTGCGGACGGCGGGTCGGGCAGTGCCGAGACGGGCACTGAAACCACCGGAGACAACGGACCATACCGCCCGCGTACGGACGAGACGCCCACCGCAATGAAGTGCCACGCCTCGGCGCCACCGAGCGCGGCCGGATCGATGGTCTCGACCAATGAGACACGATCGCCAGGGCGCGGCCGTTTGTCGGCGGCCGCCTGCGCGGCGGCCGCAGGCTCGGATCCTGCCTTCGCGTCCGGCGGTTCCGCGTTCACCGGGATCCTGTCCTTCACGTTCTTGGGATCGGCGACGATCTGCAGCGCCGTCGGCGCCGGCGTGCCCGGGGCGCTGGTGAGCGCCCAGACTTCGACGCGCTCGATCGCTGCAGGCGTCGTGGTGTCGGCGTTGGCTGCCGGCACCGTGAACGTCAGTTCGATGCGATTCTCGACACGATGCGCGGCGAGGTCGGTGACCGCGGCCGGCAGCGGTCGAAGCGGCGGAAGCGGCGCCCCCATTTTGCCGCACGCGCCGGCGACGATCACCGCACCCACGGCAAGCGACACCGACACGGCACGGACGCTGGCCGCCGGCATCAGAGGATGTAGCGCGACAGATCGTCGCTCTTCGCGATGTCTTCGAGCATGCGATCGACATACGGGCCGTCGACGCGGATCTCGCGGCCGCCCAGCTCCGACGCGTGGAACGAGACTTCGTCGAGCAACCGCTCCATCATCGTGTGCAGCCGGCGTGCGCCGATGTTCTCCGTGCGCTCGTTGACAATCGCTGCCAATTCGGCAATTCGCTGGATCGCCTCCGGCGTGAACTCGAGCGTGACGCCTTCGGTCGCCATGAGCGCGGTGTACTGCTTGATGAGCGCACTCTTGGGCTCGGTGAGGATGCGCACGAAATCGTCGCGCCCGAGCGGCTCGAGCTCCACACGGATCGGAAAACGACCCTGGAGTTCCGGGATGAGATCCGATGGCTTCGAGACGTGAAACGCTCCGGCCGCAATGAACAGAATGTGATCCGTCTTCACCATCCCGTACTTCGAGTTGACGGTCGTGCCTTCGACGATCGGCAGGATGTCGCGCTGCACGCCCTCACGGCTCACGTCCGGACCCTGCGCGCTCTCGCGTCCGGCGATCTTGTCGATCTCGTCCACGAAGATGATGCCCGCCTGCTCCACACGCTCGATCGCCGCGCGCGACACGGTGTCCATGTCGATCAGCTTTTGCGCTTCCTCCTGGGTGAGATGTTCCAGCGCGGCCGGGACGCTCAGGCGGCGCCGCCGCGTCTTGCCCGGAAACAAGCCGGGCATCATGTCGCGGAGGTTCACGCCGATCTCTTCGATCGACGACCCTTGAATCACCTCGAACGACGGCATCGACTTCTCGCGCACGTCGATCTCGACGACCTTCGCGTCGAGCCGTCGGGCCCTGAGCTGCTCGCGCAGCCGCTCGCGCGTCGTGTTCGCCTGCTCGTGCGCCATCTGCGACTCGGTCGAGGCCTCGCCGAACGACGATGGCGGCGACGGCGGCAGCAGGAGATCGAGCAGACGCTCCTCCGCGGCCTGGCGCGCCCGCTCACGCACTTCGAGCTCACGCTCTTCGCGCACCATCTTGACGGCGATCTCGACGAGATCGCGCACCATCGACTCCACGTCGCGGCCCACGTAGCCGACTTCCGTGAACTTCGACGCTTCGACCTTGATGAACGGCGACTGCGCCAGCCGCGCGAGCCGCCGCGCAATCTCGGTCTTGCCGACGCCCGTCGGCCCGATCATCAAAATGTTCTTCGGCGCCACCTCGTCGGCCATGTCCGGCGCGAGGCGCTGGCGGCGATAGCGATTCCGAAGCGCGATCGCCACCGCGCGCTTCGCCTTCGCCTGGCCGACGACGTACTTGTCGAGTTCGGCGACGATTTCGCGCGGCGTCAGCGACTGCGCGAGCGACGGCGCCTGTTCACGGAGAGGAATCGGCATCTATCTACAGCCCGGCTTTCTTCACAATTCTTCGACCACGATGCGCGCGTTCGTGTAAATGCAGATGTCGGCCGCAATTGCCATGGCCCGCTCGACGATCGCGCGCGCGTCGAGCGCACTGTGCCCCACCAGCGCGCGTGCGGCCGCCATCGCGTACGGCCCGCCCGATCCGATCCCGATGACGCCGTCATCGGGCTCGATGAGATCGCCCGTGCCCGAGAGCAGGTACATCGCGCGGGCATCGGCGACCAGCATCATCGCCTCGAGCCGCCGCAACAATCGATCGGTCCGCCAGTCGCGCGCCAGTTCCACGGCCGCCCGCTCGAGGTTGCCACGATGCTCCTCGAGCTTGCTCTCGAAGCGGCTGAAGAGCGCGAATCCATCGGCCGCCGATCCGGCAAATCCTGCGAGCACCTTGTCGTGAAACAAGCGACGCACTTTTCGCGCCTGGTGTTTCACGACCGTCTGGCCGAGCGTGACCTGGCCGTCGCTGGCCATCACGACCTTGCCCTGATGGCGGACGGCGAGCACGGTTGTGGCGTGTGGTTGGGGCATCTCGAACGGATGGACAGCGGCTGCCGCGCGGCAACCGAGCGTACAGCGTATCGGAAAGCGAGCGAGGCGAAAACTGTCATCGCAGGGCGTGCCCGATTGGGGACGCCGCGCGTGCTCGGCAGGAGACACCTGACCCGGTCAGCGGCCACGGCAATTCGCCTTTTCAAGGGTTTACGGGCAGCCGTCCTGGCAGTAGAGTTGCACTGCGCTTGTCTGGTAGCAGGTCCAACTCCCGGACCTCAGGAGCACGACCCATGGCCAGGTCGACCTTCATCGCCCGCTCGGTGGTTGTCGCACTCGCTCTCGCGGTGCCCGCTGGCGCCGCCGCACAGCACGCGGTTCCCAGAAACGATCCCGCACCCAGTCCGAGTTCGCCCAGCTCGGGATCGAGTGGCAGCTCGAGCTCGTCATCGTCGAACGAAGGGTCGTCGCCGGCACCCGCACCGGCGCCGCGCTCATCTGACCACGCGTCTTCGGCGCCTGACCTCCCATCCGGCAACCGCGTCCGGATGTCGGAGAGTGCGAGCCGATCGAACCCGAATCTGACGATGCGCGTGGCACCGGAACCTGGTGGCGTCGTCTCGGCGCGCACGCAGGATGGCGTGACGGTTTCTCAGAACGTGGAACGTCCCGCTCGCCCCATCTACGATCCGGTCGATCCGTCCGGCGGACGCGATCGCAGCGGCCGACCGGCACAAGGTTCGGCTGTTCCACGCGGAGTGGTCGGCGGCGGTGACATCACCTTCGTCTCGTTCCCGTTCTACGGTCCGTGGGGAACGTGGTATCCGTGGTACGGCTCGGGCTTCGGATACAGCCTCGGTTTCGTCAGCTACAACCCGTGGTACTACGGCGCAACGGGCTGGGGTTGGGGACGATATGGGCTGTGGTACGACCCGTTCTATTACCCGTATGACTCGTACTCGTACGGCGGAGGCGGTGGTGGCAGCTCGCACAACTACGATCGCGAAACACCGCACCACGGGTCGCTTCGCCTGAAGGCGAGCCCCTCGAGCGCACGTGTGTATGTTGACGGAGCGCTCGCGGGCACGGTGAATGACTTCAACGGGTTCTCGAACCACCTCGAGATCGAGGGCGGGCCGCACGAACTCAAGTTCCTCGCCGACGGCTACGAACCGAAGACGGTCAACGTCACGGTCGAAGTCGACAAGACGATCACGCAGCGGGTCACGCTCAAGAAAGTGAAGTGACCTCGTCGCGCATGCTGTCGGTCGTCGCGGGCATCTCGCTCGTGTACGACCTGGTCGCGGGCATCATCCTGCTCGCGGCGACCGACCGCATGGTTGCCTGGCTCGGCCTCCACACGATCGACCCCGTCCTCTTCGCCAAGCTCAACGGCTTGTTTCTGATCGCGGTCGGGCTGGGCTACGCACCTGCACTGCGAAGGCCTGACGCGCACCGCACGTACCTCTGGATCTTCGGTCCCTTCCTGAAGGGGGCCGGCGCCATTGCGTTCGCCGTCGATCACTTCGTGCACGGATCACCGGCCGTATTCCTGCTGTTCGCGGCGTCGGACGCGCTGCTGGCGGCAGTAACGTTCGTGGCGTTGATGCGATCTACCGATTGAAGCGGCGGAAGAGCCAGTAGAGAGGCAGGCCCGCGGAGATCACGATCAGGCCGATGAGCGACACGCCGGGCGCGCTGACGATCTGATTGATGACCATCGCGAAGCTCGCGATGACGAAGAGCGCTGGCGCCACGGGATAGCCGAGCGCGCGATATGGGCGATGCGTGCCCGGCTCGCGGTGGCGCAGGATGAAGAGCGAGAGGACGGCCACACCCGAGAACAACACAACGGCGAACCCCGTGTACTCGACGAGCTGCGACAGCGTGCCGGAGAGCACGAGCACGGCGCTCCACACGGCCTGCGCAATGATGGCGAGAACGGGCGTGCGGAACCGCGGGTGCACACGCGCGGCCGACGCCAGGAACACGCCATCGCGCGCCATGGCGTAGTAGACGCGCGGGCCCGCCAGCACCATGGCGCTCACACTCGCGGCGATGCTGACGATCGTGAACACGGCGAGCACGTTGCCCGCGACAAATCCAAACAGACGCTCGGCCACCAGATCGATCAGCCGGCCGTCCGGCAGTTGCCCCAGCTCGTCGAGCGGCATCGCGTAGAGATAGAGAATGTTCAGGGCCAGGTAGATCGCCACGACCCCGAGCGTCCCGAGCGCGAGCGATCGCGGTAGATTGCGATTGGGATCGCGAATCTCTTCGGCCACGTAGGCGGCGGCGTTCCATCCCGAATAGCTGAACATCACCGGCACCAGCGCGAGCAGCCATGCCGCCGCGGGCACCGACACTGCGTGCGTGCTGTTGAAGTGCGCCACGTTGCCGGCGCCCACAGACAATCCCAGCGCAATGAAGACCGTGAGCGCCGACACCTTCATGCCCGCGAGCAGGTTGTGGACGATGCGCCCCGAGCCGTGGAGGTGAATCATCGAGAGGCCGATGATGGCGGCAATGGCCACGATCGCCTGCGGCGTCACGGCCAGCGGCACGAACGGCAAGGGAATCGAGAGGAGCGGCGTGCGATCGGCGGCGGCAGGAATGAAGCGGCCGATGTAGTCGGCGAGTGCCACGGCGCCGGCGGCAATAGCCCCGGAGAATCCCGCGACGAACGACGTCCAGCCCGTCAGGAACGCGGCGATCGGTCCGTACGCCTCGCGCAGGTACACGTACTCGCCGCCCGCGCGCGGCCGGAGCGTCGCCAGCTCGGCGTACGCCATCGCGCCCGCGAACGCGAGGACGCCGCCGAACAGCCACAGCCCCACAATCGCCCACGCGCTCGGCATCATGCGCGCGACCAGGACCGGCACGTAGAAAATGCCGCCGCCGATGACGTTCGACACGACGATGGCTGAAGCGTCGAGCGGCCCGAGACGGCGCTCGAGCGTGACGTGGGCTGGCGGGGCCGACGTAGTGACGACCGACGTGCTCACGGCCGGCCGGCGGGCTGCGTCAGATGAGGAATGATGCGGCGATCGATCTTGAATTCGCCGAGCGGCACGATCTTGCCACCTCGTTTGGCAAAGAGCTTCACGGTGCCGTCCCGGAACATGCTGTGGGTGAACAGTTCCGCGCGTGGTTGTTCGAGGGTGTAGCCGATGTCGGACCGGATCAGAATCGGGGCGCTTTCCGCGCCGCTGGGAACGGCGTCCTTCCCGATCCCGGGCAGATCGTAGTCCTGCAGCGGCCCATCGTCGCCGTTAACCCAGAAGGCGGCGACGATGTTCACTTCGTTGACGGGCACGGGCCCGACGTTCTTCAGTTTGAACGAGATGCTGGGGACGAGCTTGTTCAGGCCGTTGACGACGCCGACGTCGTAGTAGCCGGTGAAGACGCTGGTGACGTTGAACGTCGTCGCCAGATCGACTGACGGTCCGCACGAGGCCGCACCGGCCGTGACGGCCGCAAGCACGACGAAGGCGAGTGGCCGGCACGGCATACGGGGCGATTGTAGATCATCAATAGGCGCGCGTGGTGATCCTCGACTTCGCCTGATCCCTCGTGATTTTTCCCGCCTGGAATTCGATCAGGTCGGCCTTCTTGACCGAGAGCACCAGCTTGCGCACGGTCGGATCGCGATAGAGCGGATTCGACGTCGTATCCATGGCGCGCACCGTCACGATCAGCGTGTCGTCCGGCGCCATCGGCAGCACAGGCGAGCTGTCGAGCATCACGTCGATGACCCCCTGACGCACGAAGTCGCTGTAGAGCTTGTCGGGATCGCCAATCGTGCCGCTCGCCACGGGCGAGACAATCATCGGGTCGTCGGGCTGAGCGGCACTGTTCGCGACCGTGCGATCGTTCCCCTGGGAATTAGACACCGGACGCTCGCCTGCAGTGCCCGGCTGCGGCGTCCGCGCGAGTGGTGGCCGGGGATCGCGCCGCAGCTGGTTGTACGCGAACAGGCTCGTCGGCAAAATCGGCGGCACCGCCACCTCGAAAATGTAGAAGCCAGGGATGTGCAGGCTCGTCGTGTCCGGCCGGTCGGCCAGCGCGAGCGTGAGCCCGGGCACGACCTCGGCCGCGCGTTGCGCGAGCTGCTGTCCGCCGCGATCGACGGCGGCCCTCAGAATGGCTTCGAAGGCCAGCCCCTGCGGTTTGACCGGATCGTCTGGGTACGGAGATTGAGACGACGTCGCTGCCTGAGCTGGGGCTTGGGACGGTGTCTGCGTTCCCGGCGCTGACTGCGCGGCAAGCGGCGCACCGAGCGCCAGCACCACCGCGACGACTGCCATCGTCATTCGTCGAAGCACGGCATGCCTCCTACCGCCGCTCCACGCCCGAGAACGAAATCGGCGTGACGCTGCGTTCGTTGATCTTGTTCATGATGTTGTTCATGTCGGCGCTCACGGTGCGTGAGAATTCGGCCTGACTGCGCCGGATTTGATCGATTTCCTGTGCCAGCTGATCGGTGGGCCCCGTCGACACCGGCACCACCTGCGCTGTTCGCACGGCCGGTGCCTGCACGCGTTCTCGAGTCTCGAGCTCGCTGCGCATCATGGTGATGATGCGCTTCTGCAGCTCGGTCAGATCGTTCTGACTGACGCCGGCCGTCTGGACGGTTGCCACCGGCCCCCCGGTTAGCACGGCGTCGTGCGACCGGTGCAACAGCAGCTCGGTGAGGGCACCGCCCGCGAGGCCCGCGACCAGCAACAGTGATGCGGCGGCTGCGAGCGCCCACACGGGAATATCCCGCCAGCTCGGCGTCACGCGCGGCTGGACGAACGGCCGCCAGACGGACTCGTGCTCCGGCACGTCCCACGCGAGCAGGTCGGTGCGCACGGCGCGCAGCCCGTCGATTTCGACGCGGCAGGTGTCGCACGACGCCACATGGGCCTCGATCTCGCGACGTTCTGCCGGATCGCACTCTTCGTACACGTAGCCGATCAATCGTTCTCGGTCATCGCACATTGTCAGTTCCTCTTCAATGTCCGCTTTCGAAAGTCGCGCGCCGCAAACTTGCTTCTTCCGACTGCTGCCGCTCGAGCCGGCGCCGCAGCACCGACAGACCCTGATAGAGCCGGGTCTTCACCGTGCTCAGCGGGCACTGCAGCATGTCGGCAATCTCCTGAAACGTCAGCCCGTGATACTCCTTCAACAAGATCGCGGTCCGCTGCTCCTCTGGCAACTCGGCCATGGCCTTCGATACGGCGCGCGACATCTCTCGACGCGACACCAGTTCCTCCACCGACTCGGTCGGCGAGGCCTGCGCATCCGCCAGATCCACCGGGTCGGTGCCCTCGGGTACCTGCACGATGGGCGCACGACGCTCCTTGCGAATCCAGTCCCGGCACAAGTTCAGCGTGATGCGGTAGAGCCACGAGGAGAACTTCGCCTGGCCTTTGAACCCCTTCAACCCCCGGTAGGCACGGAGAAACGCCTCTTGCACGACGTCTCTCGCGTCCTCTTCTCGTCCGAGTGTCCGGTAGGCGAGAGCGTAGATGGGCCTCTCCCAGCGGGACACCAGCTGGTTGAAGCTCTCCAAGTCCCCCGCGGTCGCGCGGGCGACTAGCTCCTCATCCGTTCCGGTCATGCGGCGCCTGGGGCGAAAGTGGCAGGGGCTGCCTTCGCTCCTGTCAGCTTAGACGGTTTGAGGGGAACGAGAGTCGGTACGCCGGCGAATCGGCCCGATCCGCGAGCCTTCGGCGCAAAAGCTGGCGGCGCCGTTGCCGCCGGATGCTACACTGGCGCCCGGCCCCCCAGCCATTCGCCTGCTGGACATGAACGACGAGCACTTCCTCACGACTGACGAGGTCCTGGACTACCTCCAGGTCAACCTTCGGACCGTGTACCGTCTGATCAAGGCCGGAAAGATGCCGGCCATCCGCGTCGGCCGGCAGTGGCGGTTCCGCAAGAAGGATCTGGACGTCTGGCTGGCGAACCGCCGCGCTGGCGCAGCGAAAGGCGCTCCGCTCGCCGCCGAGCGCCCGCGCATTCTCGTCGTCGACGACGAACAGGCGGTGCGGGATCTGGTGGCCAAGACGCTGGCCATGGCGGACTACGACGTGGAGACCGTGGCGGACGGACCGACGGCGATCGAACGACTCCGCACGAACGACTACGATCTGCTCATCACCGATCTCAAGATGCCCGGCATGGACGGACTGTCGGTCATCCGCGAAGCACGCCGCCAATCTGCGGAGCTGCCCATCATCATCATCACGGGCTTTTCCACCGAGGCCAGCGCGATCGAAGCCATCAACCTCGGCGTGTCGGGCTACCTGACGAAGCCGTTCCGCCTGCCCCGTGTGCTGGCCGCAACGGCCCGCGCGCTCGGCGAACCCGCGCCTGCAGACCTCTAGCAAAGTTAGAAGTTCGAAGCCAGAAGCCAGAGGGAAAGCCAGAAGTTCGAACCCAGAAGCCAGAAGTTTCGAAGCCGGAAGTGCGCCAGCTGCGGCCCTTTGGCGATGCGAGCAGAACTCGGTAAGCTCTTACTTCTGGCTTACTTCTGGCTTCTGGCTTCTGGCTTCTGGCTTCTGGCTTCTGGCTTCTGGCTTCTGGCTTCTGGCGTCCGGCTTCTGGCTTCGAACTTCTAACTTTCAATGATCCAACTGACTGGGCTTACGAAGCGCTTCGGTGAGCGCGTGCTGCTCGATGACGTCACGTGGCAGGTGACGGATGGTGAGCGTGTCGGCCTGTGCGGTCCGAACGGCGCCGGCAAAACCACCCTCCTGAGGATGCTGGCCGGCTTCGACGAACCCGACACCGGGAACATCGTGCGCCCTGCCGGCCTGACCGTGGGGTACCTCCCGCAGGATGGCCTCGAACACAGCGGGCGTTCCCTGCTGGACGAAGCGTCGCTCGCCTTCCGGCCCTTGCTCGAAGCGCGGGCCGAGATCGATCGAATCGAGCATGCGCTCGCCGATCCGGCCCTGCCCGACGGCGAGCATGAGACGCTGCTCGTCAAGTACCACGACCTCACCGAGCTGTTCCGCCAGGGAGAGGGCCACAGCATCGAGCTGCGCGTGACGCAAGTGCTCGAAGGTCTCGGTTTCTCGCAGGCGGATTTCTCGAAGCCAGCCGAAACGTTTTCCGGCGGCTGGCAGATGCGCATTGCGCTGGCCAAGCTGCTGTTGGGACGCCCGACGCTGCTGCTGCTCGACGAGCCCACCAACCACCTCGATCTCGATGCGCGCAACTGGCTCGAGGAGTACCTGCACGACTACCCGCACGCGGTCATCCTGGTCTCGCACGACCGGTTCTTCCTCGATGCGGTCGTCACCCGCGTCGCCGACATCGCGCTCCGGACGATCACCGACTACGTCGGGAACTACTCGAAGTACCTCGTCGAGCGCGAAGCCAAGATGGCGCGCCTGCGGCAAGCCAAGCACGAGCAGGACGAGGAAATCACGCGGATGCGGGCCTTCATCGATCGGTTCCGGTACCAGGCGACGAAGGCCGCGCAGGTGCAGAGCCGCATCAAGATGCTCGACAAGATCGTGCCCATCGAAGTGCCGCCCGAACGCAAGCGCGTGCACTTCACGTTCCCAACGTGCCCGAAGAGCGGGCGGACGGTGCTCGAGATCGCGCACGCCCGCAAGGCCTATGGCGATCTCGTCGTTCTCAATGATGTGAACCTGCACATCGAGCGCGGGGACCGCATTGCGCTCGTCGCGCCAAACGGCGCGGGCAAGTCCACGCTGATGCGGATGCTGGCCGGCTCGGAAGCGCCCGACCGCGGGGCGCGTCGAGAAGGACACCAGGTGGTCGCGCAGTACTTCGCCCAGGACGAGGCGAACCGGCTCGATCCCGTCAAGACCGTCTACGAGACGATGGAAGCAGACTCGCCGATTGGGATGGTGCCGATGATTCGCAACATCCTTGGCGGGTTTCTGTTCATCGGCGACGACATCTACAAGAAGGCCGGCGTGCTTTCCGGCGGTGAACGCACGCGCCTGGCGGTGGCGAGGATGCTCCTTCGCCCAGCCAACACGCTCCTGCTCGACGAGCCGACCAACCACCTCGATCTGGACTCGAAGGACGTGCTCCTCGAAGCGCTCGAGGACTTCGGCGGCACGCTGATCTTCGTGTCGCACGATCGCTACTTCGTCGACAAGCTGGCCACCAAGATCATCGAAGTCGGTCACGGCGGCATCGAGGTCTACCCCGGCACGTACGAGCAGTTCCTCTGGAGCCGTACGGCGCGGGCAGCGGCACCGACCGAGGTGAAGGCTAAGCCGCAGGCGCGCCCTTCCGCACCGCCTTCGTCTCAGGTGGGAGGCAAGGCGCAGGGGAACCAAACGACCCCAAGGACCCCGGACAAGGGGAAGCCGCGGGAACCAAAGGCAACGGCGGCCACGGTCGCGCCCACTGGCCCTGCAGCCGCTCCGGCGCAGGTGTACGAAGAAAAGAAGAGAGCCGACGCCGAGGCGCGGCGCCTGCGCAAGGCCACCGAGGAGCGCGAAAAGCGCGTCAGCGACCTCGAGAGCCGGATTGCCGAGCGCGAACGTGAGATCAAGGAGCTGGAAGCTCGCATGTCGGCTCCCGGCTTCTATGACGACAGAACTGCTGCGGATTCAGTCGTTTCCAGACACCAGACGCTGATGTGGGAGGTCGGGGACCTCATGCATCAGTGGGAATCGCTGCAAGGCGCCTGACCGCGGGTGCGAAATCTTACACCTTTGTAACTAGCGGTCATTTCTGTAATTATCTCGACAACTTCGTCCAACGCTGATCACTCGCAGACGGACAGTTTTGGTGCGAACGGCCGACAACCTGGCGGGTACGGGCCTTGCCTTGGTCTGTCCCGCTCGGAGTGAGCACTTATGGCCATGGCGCGTCCAACCACCCCCTCACCGACTGCGGTCCCGCGACGGATCGTGCGCGCCGATCTGCCCCATCGATCGGACGGCGGTGTTCCAGTCGAAGACGGGTTGGGCGATCGGTTCTTCCGCCATCTGGTGTTCCACCTGCGGACCGGTCTGCTCGCGATCACGCGCGACGGGCGGGTAGCGGTAATGAACGACATCGCCTATCGGGTGCTCGGCTTGAGTTCGCGGATCCGGGACGTGGGTCTGCCCTTCACCGAGGTGCTGCGCGATTGCCCCGAGGTCGTGCGCGTTTTGCAGCAGGCGTTCGAATCGGACGACCTGCCGAACCGCGCCGAGATGCGTCTGCGCAAAACCGGGAAGGCGATCGGCTACACGCTCTCGCGCATTCACGACGACAACGGCACGCTCGTCGGCGCCACGCTGTTCTTCAAGGACCTCACGCGCGTCGAACAAATCGAGGAACGCGAGCGCCTGCGCGACCGGCTGGCCGCGCTCGGCGAGATGGCAGCCGCGATCGCCCATGAAGTGAAGAATCCGCTGGCGAGCATCGAGGTCATGGCCGGCGTCCTCAAGCGGCAGCTCTCGGAGCAGCCGGAGTCCCTCGAGACGCTGAACGACATCATCAAGGAAGCCAAGATGGCCAACGCCATCGTGGTTGAAGTGCTCGAGTTCGTGCGGCCCATCCAGTTGCAGGTGGAGCACGCCGACCTCACCGACGTCATCAAGGATTCCATCACGCTGGCCGAAGGCAAGATGCGGCGCGGCGCGGTCACGATCGAACTGGACCTGGCCGACGACGTGCCCACGCTGCTCGCCGACTCGCACCAGCTTCGGCAGCTCTTCTCGAATCTCCTCGCCAACGCCTTCGAGGCGCTCGGCGGCGAGGGTCACGTGGAAATCCGCAGCGCGCTCATCCCGGGCGAAGAAGAACCCGCGAGCGGTGAGCCGCAGGCGCCGCAGGTCGTCGTGGAAGTGCGCGACAGCGGGCCCGGCATCGCGCCCGACGATCTCGAGCGCATCTTCAGTCCGTTTTTCACGACCAAGCCGCAGGGCACGGGGCTTGGTCTGGCGATCGTGCGCAAGGTGGTCGATGCACACGACGGTCACATTGACGCCGTGTCGGCACCCGGCCGTGGCGCGACCTTCCGGGTCACGTTGCCGGTGGTGCCATCTGTCCGGAGCATGGGGAGATAGGAATGGGACGCATCCTGGTAGTTGACGATCACGATTCACTGCGCAAGGGCCTCGTGCGTGCGCTGGCCAACGCCGGCCACGACGTCGAGGAGGCGGCCAACGGCACGGTCGCTATCGAGCGTTTGCAGGACAGCCAGTTCGACGTCGTGCTCACCGACCTGCGGATGGGCGGGGCCGACGGGATGGACGTGCTGCGCACGACCCGCTCGATTCAGCCCAGTGCGGCGGTGATCCTCATGACCGCCTTCGGGTCCATTCACACGGCTGTCGAAGCGATGAAGATCGGCGCGTTCGACTTCGTGCAGAAACCGTTCGAGATCGAGGAGATGGAGCTGAAGATCGAGAAGGCGATCGAGCTGCGTCACCTCAAGTATCAGGTCGACTACCTGCAGACGGCCCAGTCCGACCTCTACGACTTCGACCGCATCGTCGGCGCGAGCGGCGCGCTGCACCAAGTGCTCGGCATCGTGAAGAAGGTGGCGCGGAGCAATTCGACCGTGCTCATCCGCGGCGAAACGGGGACGGGCAAGGAACTCATCGCCGGCGCGATTCATCACAACTCGAATCGGGCGCAGCGCGCGTTCGTGAAAGTGAACTGCGCGGCGCTCCAGGAGAACCTCCTCGAGTCCGAGCTCTTCGGCCACGAGAAGGGCGCGTACACGAGCGCGGACAAGCAGCGCATCGGCCGCTTCGAGCAGGCCGACGGCGGCACGTTGTTCCTCGACGAAGTCGGCGACATGAGCCCGAGCACGCAGGCGAAGATCCTGCGCGTGCTGCAGGAGCACGAGTTCGAGCGGCTGGGCGGCACCCGGACGCTGCGCGTCGACGTCCGGATCATCGCGGCGACCAACCGCAACCTCACCACGATGGTGCAGGAGGGACGGTTCCGCGAGGACCTGTTCTACCGCCTGAACGTCGTCTCGGTGGAGATGCCGCCCCTGCGCGAGCGCAAGGACGACATCGGCGCGCTGGCCGAGTTCTTCGTGCACCGCTTCGCGGCGGAGCTCAAGAAGCGGGTCGACGGCATCCAGCCGGAAGCGCTCAAGATCCTGATGCGTCACAACTGGCCAGGCAACATCCGCGAGCTCGAGAACGTCGTCGAACGCGCGGTGCTGCTCGCCGAGAGCGGCCAGGTGGGCGTGGACGATCTGCAGATCGGCGATCACTCGCAGCCGTCGTCGACTGGTGAACGCGCGCCGGTGGTGAAGATCCCGCCGACGGGCATCCCGCTCGAAGAGATCGAGCGCCAGGCCGTCGTGGAAGCGCTGAGAATGTCGAACTGGGTGCAGAAGGACGCCGCGGAACTGCTGGGCATCAGCCCCCGCGTGATGAACTACAAGATCAAGATCCTGAGCATCGAAATCCCGCGCAGCCGCCGCGTGATGGCGGAGCCCGTGACGACGGCTTAACTGTCGCCAGTCGCCTTCGGGTGGGCCGCCCGGTACACGTCCATGATCCGTTGCACGTCGAGGTGCGTGTAGCGCTGCGTCGTGCTGAGGCGGGCGTGGCCAAGCAGTTCCTGAATCACGCGCAAATCGGCCCCCGCCCGCAGCAGGTGCGTCGCGAACGTGTGACGCAGCGCGTGCGGGCTGATGCCCTGCGCGATCGCCGCCTCTCGGACATAGCGCCGGACGATGCGATCCACGCTGCGCGTCGTCAACCTCCCGCCGCGCAGATTCAGAAACAGCGGCCTCCGGCTCCTTCCGTACTTGTGACCTTTGACCTCTGACTTCTGACCACCGCTCGGGTGATCGTGGATCATCGCGCGGACGGCGTCGCCCGCCGTCCGGTTAAAGGGCACGAGCCGTTCCTTGCCGCCCTTGCCGCGGACCCGTGCGACACGGCCTGACAGGTTCACGTCGTCCAGGTCGAGATCGACCAGTTCGCTCAGGCGAAGGCCCGAGGCGTAGAACAGCTCGAGGATGGCGCGATCGCGACGGCCGGCGACGGTGTCGGCGTCGGGTGTCGCGAGCAGACGGTTGGTCTCCTCGACGTCCAAGTGGGCTGGCAGCCCACGCGACGTCTTCGGCGCACCAACGAGCGCCGTCGGATCATCCGGCAGGCGCTCCTCGCGCACCAGATGGCGCGCGAACGTCCGCAGCGCTGCCAGGCGGCGCGACGTGGACGCGCGGCTTTGCCCGCGATCGTGCAGCGATGCCAGGAATCCGCGCACCGCGTCGGTGTCGAGCGCACCGACCGGCACCTGGCTGGGCCTGACGCCGCGCGCGGCAGCGACGAAGATCAGGAACTGCTCGAGATCGGTCCCGTACGCGCGCAGTGTGTGCGGCGACACGTTGCGGTTGTACCGGAGGAACTCGAGGAAGCCGCGAATCTCGTCTTTCAGGACAGCACTCCTGCGCGGTCGCGCACCGGCCCGCGCTCCTGACGCCAGAGCGCGCGTTGGGTCACAAACACAACGGCGACGAACACGACCGTCGCTCCAGCGACGACGTACGGGACCACGGTCACCATTGGCCGTGTGCCGAATCGTACCAGCAATACGTTGACCGCGATGAGCGTCAGTCTGAACTCCGTCGGCCCAAGCTTCATCATGCTGATCGTGAACCGCTCGGTCACCGAGAACACCAGAAACGTGTGGACCATGAACGCGCCGAACACGGCGAAGAGCGCCATGATCATCGGTAACGACGACGGTGGCAGGAGCAGAGCGTAGCCGACGATGACGGCGCAAAGAAACACGTAATCCAGCAGGTGGTCCATGTAGTAGCCCCACCGCACGAGTCCCGTCCCTCGCAGCTTGCCCACTTTCCCGTCCACGTGGTCGGTGAGGTACTGGCACGCGATCATCAGCGACACCAGCCACAACCAGCGCACATCGCTTCGCGCCCACGCGCTGAACACGACGATGAGCGCGGACCAGACGAGCGTGAGCAGCGTAAGGTGATACGTCTCGAGCCAGCCGGGAATGCGCCGGACCAGCGCAGGACCAAAGCGTCGCTCGATCGGCGCAAGGAACGAGTCGTTGATCTTGTGAGCGCCGGCGAATTGCGGGTCTGACATCGGTCGCCTCCGGGCCGCTACTAGGGAATGCGACTTCGCGGCGCCGCCCGGCTCAAATCGGAACAGGCACGGCGTCGGCAGCGTGCCAGTGGTCCAGATCGGCCAGCGCGCGGGCACTCATCGCGAGGTGCCGCTCCTGTTTGCCTCGCGGCGGCGCGTCGAGCGCCGGCATGATGCCGAACGTGATGTTGGACGGGTCGTAGTGGCGCGGGTCGGCGTGCGACACGTAGTAGCCCAGCGCACCAATCGCCGTGGTGCGCGGCGGCGCGAGCGGCGCGAGGCCCTTCGTCATCCGCGCGGCATTTCGTCCGGCGATGAGTCCCGACGCGGCCGACTCGACGTACCCTTCCACGCCGGACACCTGGCCGGCAAAGAACAGCGAGGGGCGCGCCCGCGTCTGCCAGGTGGCGTCGAGCACCGTAGGGCCGTTGATGTACGTGTTGCGGTGAATCATCCCGAACCGCACGAACTCGGCCTGCTCGAGACCGGGAATCATGCGGAGCACGCGCGCCTGTTCACCCCACTTGAGCTGCGTCTGGAAGCCGACGAGGCTGTAGTGATCGCCCGCGAGGTTGTCCTGCCTGAGTTGCACGACGGCGTACGGCCAGCGGCCTGTGCGCGGGTCGGTCAAGCCCGACGCCTTCATCGGACCAAAACGCAACGTTTGCGGACCGCGATGCGCCATCACTTCGATCGGCAGGCAGCCCTCGAAGAACTTCGTCTGATCGAAATCGTGGATGGCGGCCTTCTCGGCGGCCACCACGGCCGCGACGAACCCCTCGTACTCGTCCTTGGTGAACGGACAGTTCAGGTAGTCGCCGTCCGATGTCTCGCCCTGTGGTCCGAGCGATCGATCCCATCGCGAGGCGCGAAAGACCTTCGAGTGGTCGATGGTCTCGGCGAGCACGATCGGGCTGATCGCGTCGAAGAACGCGAGGTGATCGCGGCCGACGAACGACGCGATGTCGGCCGACAGCGACGTGGACGTGAGCGGCCCGGTCGCCACGATCACCGGAACGTCCCGCGACGATGCCGGTATCGCCGGTACCTCGCAGCGTTCGACGCTGATCAATGGATGCGCCGCGATGGCGGTGGTCACGCGATCCGAGAACGCCTCGCGATCCACGGCCAGCGCCGCGCCCGCGGGCACACGCACCTCGTCGGCCACGCGCATCACCAGCGAACCCAGCCGCCGCATCTCTTCCTTCAGCAGCCCGACGGCGTTGTCGAGCTTGTCGCCGCGGAAGGAGTTGCTGCAGACCAGCTCGGCGAGCTTGTCGGTCTTGTGCACGGCCGTCGGCTGCACGCCGCGCATCTCGTGAATGACAACGGGCACGCCCAGCGACGCGGCTTGCCATGCCGCCTCGGACCCCGCGAGACCACCGCCGATGATGTGAACAGGCACGCTCGAACGATTGTAGGTCCCGGGCCTACTTCCTGACGAGGTCACCCCCGGATATCACCGCGCGGCTCCGCCGAGTGACGCCTTGCGCGAGGTTCGGCGCTACGCCACCCGCGCCGCTTCGATCTTGCGGATGTCGTCGATCCCGTAGCGCAGCATGGCCAGGCGCTCGAGGCCGTAGCCGACGCCAATCGCCCGATGCACCGCGGGATCGCCGCCGAGATGCTTGACGATGCGATCGGTGTAGACGCCCCAGGCCAGGAGTTCGGTCCACCGGCCGTCCTCCTCGATCTCGAGCTCCCACGCCTGGCTGCACATCGCGTACTTCGTCGGGACGAGCTTCAACGCGCGGCCCGGCAGCACGCGATCGACCGACGCGAGCACGCGCGCGGTCATCTGCCACACGTCGAGGCGCTCACGTTCGTCGAAGCAGAAGACCTCGGCCTGGTGAAACGCGTCGAGATGCAGCGCGTCGATCTGGCAGCGCCGGTACGTCTTGCCGGTGGCCCACAGCCGCAGCGGCTGTCCCTCGTAGCGCAGCGTCATCAGCAGCGGCAGGGTGAGGTCGTACCGCAGGATGCGCCGGTCGTCCACGTGGTGCAGCTCCTGCGGCTCGATGTACATCGCATCGCTGGCGATCGACTTCTTCGCCTCGGCGAGGTCAACGATCTCCGGAAGCACGATCTCGGCAAAGTCGCGGTAGGCCGAGCGCAGCGCATCGGTCGTCTGGCCGACGGGGTTCTCGGGCAGATCGCTCAGACGCGGTCGCGCGAGCAACTCGACAATCTTCGCGGGAAAGTCGGGCCGCGCGTCCTGCGGATCCAGCTCGTGTTGTTCAGCCACCTCGATCTCCTTTCGCAGCTTGTCTCGAACCCGTTGGAGGCGCTTGCGCATGGCCGTCTCATCAACCCCCGCGTCGGCGGCCAGGCGCGCAACGCCCCACCCGCCGTGATAGCGGCGATCGCACAAGCGGCGCTCATCGTTGGAGAGCTTCACGAGCGCGCTCGCGAGCCGGCGCCGCTGCAGCTCCGACCACGCCGTCTCCGCGTCGTCGAGCACGGGCACGTCAGGCACGTCGTCGAGCCGCAGGAACGTGCAGCGGCGCGACCGGCGCAGATTGAGCGCACACGTGATCGCGATCCGCCGGAGCCATGCCGGGAGCGCTGATGGATCCTTCAGTTCGTTCAGGTGACGAAACGCACGCAGATACGCTTCCTGCGCCGCGTCTTCGGCGAGGCTCGGATCTCTCAGCACCGCCAGGGCGACGCCGCGGACCAGGCGCTGCGTCTCGCTGACCAGGCGGCCATAGGCCTCCAGGTCGCCTGCCTGCGCCCGAACGACCAGATGCGTTGTCGTCGTCACGTCACCCTAATAGACACGCTGGAGGGCTGATTGTGACAGGGAGCAACGCCCCTGGCCTGAGTTCAAAGGCCAGGGCCCAAAGCGAAGACTTCCGAGATGGCCGGAGGCTTTACGTCGTGACGGCTACTTCTTCCGCGAGGGGCGCTTCACGCGAGTAGCCGCACTCTTCGTTGGCGCAGATCAGTTGCCGGCCGTGGCGCTTGGTGATCTTCTCGGTGAGGAACTCCCAGCCGCACTTCGGGCACTTCTCTTCCGGGAGCGGCTTGTTCCACAGCGTGAAATCGCATTTCGGGTAGTTCACGCAGCCATAGAACACCTTGCCGCGCCGCGACTTGCGCTCGGCGATGTCGCCGCCGTCCTTCGGGCACTTCACGCCGGTGAGCTTCTGCTTGACGTACTTGCACTCCGGATAGCCGGTGCACGCCGTGAACTCGCCGAAGCGGCCCTGTTTGATGACGAGGTTCCTGCCGCAGTTGGGGCACTTCTCGTCGAGGATCTGATCGGGCTTGGCGGCGGCGACGCCCTGCTTGGTCGAGATGATCTTTCGCGTCGTCTTGCACTCCGGATACCCGGTGCAGGCGAGAAACATCCCGAAGCGGCCGCGCTTGACGACCATCGGACGGCCGCAGTTCTCGCACGTCTCGTCGAGTTCGTCGGTGCCCTGCGCGTCGGCGGGCTCGAGCTCCTTCGTGTTGTCGCAGTCCGGATACCGGCTGCAGGCGAGGAAGATGCCGAACTTGCCGGCCTTCTCCACCATTTCGCCTTCGCCGCACTTGTCGCATTTGACGCCGGTCGGTTGCCCTTCCTTGAAGCTCGGCATTTCTTTCGCCGCGCGCTTCAGATCTTTCTTGAAGCTCTTGTAGAAGGTCTCGAGCGTCTCTTTGTACTCCGCCTTGCCCTTCTCGATCTCGTCGAGCCGATCTTCCATGCGCGCCGTGTACTCGACGTCGAGGATGTCGTCGAACACCGGATGCAGCAGCTTGTCCACGAGGCGGCGTCCGAGAATCGTCGGGCGGAAGCGGCCGTCGACCTTGTTCACATAGTCACGCGCCTGCAGCACGCTGATGATCGACGCGTAGGTGCTCGGACGGCCGATGCCGTTCTCTTCCAGCGCCTTGACAAGCGATCCTTCGTTGTAGCGCGCCGGCGGCTGCGTGAACTTCTGATCCGGCGTGATGCCGCGATTCTCGAGCGGCTGGCCTTCTGTCAGCGCCGGCAACGTCCCGCTCGTCGCATCGTCGTCCGAGTCGGACGCCTGCGCGCCCGTCGCCGGTGTGGCAGGTTTCTCCGTGCGCTCGCTTTCCTCGGCCTCAGCGGTCGCCTGGCCGTATACCGCGAGCCACCCGGCGAACTTGGGCACGGAGCCCTTGGCCCTGAACAGGTAGGCGTCCGCCGTGATCTCCACCGTCGTGTCGTCGAAGACCGCTGGGGTCATCTGTGAGGCTACAAAGCGATTCCAGATCAAGCGGTACAAGTAGTACTGATCCGCCGAGAGGTGCACCCGCACGCTGTCCGGGTGGTACGCCATGGACGTCGGACGAATCGCTTCGTGCGCGTCCTGCGCGGACGCCTTGAGACGATAACGATTGGCTTGTTCCGGCACGAACGGCTCGCCGAAATTCTCGCGGATGTGCTGCCGAACCTCGTCGAGCGCCTGGTCGGCGACGCGCACCGAGTCCGTGCGCATGTAGGTGATGAGGCCGATCGGCGCTTCTTCATCAGGCAGCTGAATGCCTTCATACAGCTGCTGCGCGATCATCATCGTCTTCTTGACGGGAAACCGGGACGCCTGCTGAAGTTTGCTCGTGATGAACGGCGGCACCGGGTTCTTGCGGCGCTCCTTCATCGCGACCGACGACACCACAAATGCGGCGCGCTCGAGGTCGCTCAGTACCTGCTTCGCTACGGCGTCGCTGCGAACTTTGATGGCGGCGTCGTTCTTGCGCGCAAGCCGCGCCTCGAATTCGACGCCGTTTGGTTCGGGACCGTCGGCAAGACGCGCCGTGATGTTCCAGTACTCCTCCGGCACGAACGCCTCGATCTCGCGTTCGCGATCGCAGATGAGCTTCAGCGTCACCGACTGCACGCGGCCGGCGCTCAGCCCGCGCCGGACCTTGTCCCACAGGATGGGACTGATCTTGTAGCCGACGAGCCGATCGAGCACGCGCCGCGCCTGCTGCGCGTCGACCATGCGCATGTCGATTTCGCCGGGATGTTTGATCGCCTCGAGGATCGCCTTCTTGGTGATCTCGTTGAACATCAGGCGATGGACCTTCTTCTTCGCGCCAAGCTCTTCGGCCAGATGCCAGCCGATGGCTTCCCCTTCGCGATCCGGGTCGGTCGCCACGTAGATCTCGTCCGACCCCTTCGCGGCCTCTTTGAGTTCCTTGATGACCTTCTGGCGATCCGGGATGACCACGTATTCGGGCTCGAAGCCCGCATCCACGTCCACGCCCAGCTTGCTCTTGGGCAAATCACGGACGTGCCCCATCGACGCGACCACTTTGAAGTCGCGGCCGAGGTATTTGTTAATCGTCTTCGCCTTTGCGGGCGACTCGACGATCACGAGAGCCTTGGGCATGTCTTGCGGTTTCCTCTCCCTCTATTCCTAGCAGGTTAGTCAATCCTGGTAAAACAGCCGCCCGGCAGGCGGCTCAGTTTTCCGGCCAGTTCGAGCGACGCCAGATCGGCCATCAACTCCCCTGCCGGCCGGCCGGTTCGAGCCGCGAGATCGTCGACGGTCACGGCCTCGCCAGGTCCGACGCTCGCCAGTAACCCGTCCCCCGGCAAGCACTTAGCGGGCGAACTATCGCGGCCCGTAGACGGAGAGCGCCAGTTGAGCTCTTCGAGGATGTCCTCCACAGTCTCGACCAGTCGCGCGCCATCCTTTATGAGGGCGTGACTTCCACGATAGCAGCCCGAGGCCGGATTGCCGGGAACCGCCAGCACGTCACGCCCCTGGTCCAGGGCAGCTTTCGCGGTGATGAGCGACCCACTGAGCTCTGACGCCTCGACGACGACCACTGCCCGGGACAGGCCGCTGATAATGCGGTTTCGCAGGGGGAAGTGGGACG
>Ga0111539_10002058_pt1 | contig 26903 bp, 28 predicted proteins | sample RhiMethybrSRZTD1_FD_79667 | JGI IMG/M metagenome (GOLD analysis project Ga0111539, IMG submission 79667) | Populus rhizosphere microbial communities from Tennessee, USA - Rhizosphere MetaG P. TD hybrid SRZTD1 (version 2) (version 2) | ecosystem: Host-associated > Plants > Roots > Rhizosphere >...
CATGTTGATTCTGACAAGGCGCGTCGGTGAGACCGTGATGATAGGCAACGACATCACAGTGACCGTCCTCGGCGTCAAAGGCAACCAAGTCCGTGTCGGCGTCAACGCGCCGAAGGAAGTTGCTGTGCACCGGGAAGAGATCTACGAGCGCATCAAGCGCGAAGAGCAGGCCGCCGGCGGCGCGCTCAAGCGTCCGTTGACGGGCGCCGGATCCTGACGATCGACCTCACGCTTCGGCGAGCCGCGGAAGTGGCCCAGTAACCCACCTCCGCGGCCCGCTGAGCCGAAGAAGAAAAGTCCGGCGCTCTCGAGCCGGCTCGTCCGTCCCTCCACCGCGTTACAACTCGTTACAACGCCGCCCTGCGCCGGCTGCCGGCGAGCCGTTTTCGCATTGCGAATCATTCCTTTACCTGAGGGGGTCCGGCCAGTATTCTTGCCGACCTTCCGCGGCGCCGGAGAGATGGCCGAGTGGTCGAAGGCGCACCCCTGCTAAGGGTGTATGGGTCAAAAGCCCATCGAGGGTTCGAATCCCTCTCTCTCCGCCAGTCTTGTCCTCACCACCACACCGTGTAGCGCGCAATCAATACCAGCGCGACGCCGGTGGCTGCGAAGTTGAAGCTGGCTGATGTACCGAACCGCACGTTCGCCGTCCGAATCCGATTCGAGGATTCGCCGGCCGGCCACACCAACGAGCACACGACCGCAAGCCCCAGCGCGAGCACGAACACGACCGCCATGCGATCCATGAACGGCAGCTCCGGCCACCACGCCTTCAGTGCGACGGACAATGCGAACGAACCGACGGTCGCCGCGAGCGCGCCGGCCTCCGTCGCGCGTTTCCAGAGCAAGCCGAGCAGGAAAATCACAACGATGCCCGGCGTGAAGAAGCCCGTGTACTCCTGGATGTACTGGAACGCCTGGTCGAAGCTGCCGAGCAGCGGACGCGCCGTGAGAATCGCCAGCAGGATCGCCACGATTGCAGTGATGCGCCCGACGGCGACCAGCCGCGTCTCGCTCTTCGGCGCGCCGATCTTGTTGTAGATGTCGAGCGTGAAGATCGTCGCAATGAATTGATCTTCGAGGCCATCGACGCACGATGGCCGCGATCAGCGCTGCGAACACGAGGCCCGCGATACCGCTCGGCAGCAGCCGCGAAGATCACGCCCTTCTGCGCTTCCGGCAGGCTCTTCGCCGCCAGCGCGCGCTGGATGATGTATTGATTGAAGCCCCAGTAGCTGAGGTTCGCGATCCACATGCCGCCGATCAACACCGACAGGCCCGGCAGATCTTTGTAGTAGGGACTGGCCTCGGTGAGGATCATGTGGAAGTGATCCGGCGCGCGCTCCACCAGCGTGCGGAAGCCCGCGACGATGCCGGCGCCGTCGCCGATTTCGTTGAGCGTCAGTCCCGACACCATCAGGCCGCCGAGCACGAGCAGCGTGACCTGCACGATGTCGGTCATCGCGACCGCGCGCAGCCCGCCCCACAACTGATGGAGGAGCGCGAACAAGCCGAGCGCAACCAGCGCCGTGGACTGATCAATGCCCGCTACTTTCGTCACGGCGATCGAGCCGAGCCACACGATGGAGGTCAGGTTCACGAAGATGTAGAGCGCGAGCCAGAACACTGCCATCAGCGTGCGGATGCGCGTTCCGTACCGCTGCTCGAGAAACTGCGGCATCGTGTAGATCTTGTTCTCGAGGAAGATCGGCAGGAACCACTTGCCGACGATCACCAGCGTGATCCTTCGAGGCGAGGAAGTACTCGGTCGAATCCTTACGCTGCCCGGTACGGTTGCGCGAGACCCATTGCGCCAGCGCGAACAGGCCGATGGCGTACACGACGATGATGACGATGTCGAGCGTGGCGAGTTGCATGGGTTCCGGCCTTTGGTGTTGTTGTTGGCGTCGTACGCATGATAGACGAACAGGTCCCGCTCAATCCCCAAGAGATCGGGAGCGCTCAGGTCGGAACTTCGCAGCGCCTGCAGCCCTTGTTCAGTGTGATAGACGATCGTAACGATGACACCCGCGACCTGTTCGATCGCACGCTCGATCGGCTGGAACAGCAGGTCCGCCTGCGCCGAGCCATCCGCTGGGCGCGTCACCCGGCGAGGCGCCGCACACGGCTGCCCCTGGGCATTCTCTGCGTCATCGGCGGCCTCTTCTGGTTTCTTCCGATCATAGGAATCTGGATGCTGCCGATCGGCCTGGTGCTGATTGCGCACGATGTGCCGCGCCTGCGGGCTCCCGTCGCGCGCCTCATGTGCTGGATCGAGGGCAGGTGCATCGCCCTGAGTCAGCGATGGCCGAGTCGGCCGCGCTCTTAAGTCATTCTTATTTCGATCTCGGGCACCTTGTCGTCGTAGAAGGCGACGCGGCCCTTGAGATCCTCGTGCTCCTCGTACGGCGCTTCGTACGTCCACACGGCATCGTCGAGCGTTGCGCCGTTTGCGCGCAGGGCGAAATAGCGCGCAGTTCCCTTGAATGGACACTCGGTCGTCGTGTCGGTCGGCTGCAGCAGCTCCATCCTCACGTCGGTGCGCGGGAAGTAGAAGCGCATGGGATAGCCGTCTTCGTTAACCTGGATGACGTCGTTCGAGTCGGCGACGACCTGGTCGCCGATGCGCGCCTGCACGCGCGCTCTCACGTGTGTCGCGACGACCTTATGCTCGGGATGCTCGCGATGACCGGGCGACTTACTCATGAACTCCTCAGAATCGATACCCCACTCCGAAGAACAGCTCCTCCTGCAAGGTGCGTTCGCCGCCGCCTTCGGTGAGATCGAATTCGAACCAGCGCATGCCGCCGAACGCGAGCAGCTCCGGCGCGACCTGCAGCTCGACGCGCGCGCTCAGGTCGGTGAGGCTGTCGGCTGAGCCGAACGTGAGAATGTCCGGCGCGTAGAACGCCTGCCCGGAGACTGCGAGTCCGATGCGGCGATTCACTACGAAGCGCGCCTCCGCTCCGACGCTCACCGCCATCACGTCGTTGTTTTCCTCCTCCAGCAGCGCGGCGTAGACCTGCGGTCCGAAGCGCAGCGTCAGTCGTCGGTCGAGATGCATGCTGTCGGAAAGACTCGCCCCAAACAGCACCGCGCCGCTCATCACGACGTCGCGCTCTTCGCTCAGGAAGAACGTGCCCATGATTTGTCCGCCATTGCCTACGGCGCCAGCGCGTCCGATGTAACGCAGCTGCAGAGTGTCGTTACTCAGTGCCACCTCGCCCCGCTGTGAGTCATCTTCGGATGCGTTGCTCCCCTGTGCATGCACCGCTAGGGTGAACGATGACAAGACAACAGCTGCGATCGCGATCCCGACATTCATAAGGCTTTCCTCCGCCAGCGTCGCGCCAGCTTCCATGGTGCAATCGCTGCGGAGAAAAACTGTTCCCGGGAGCGCGGATCTATTTGCGCGCGAGCTCGTCGCTGAGCGCGCGGGCGATCGCGGCGATGCCGACCGGCTTCTCGCAGTGGCGGACGGTGCGGAAGCGTGCCGGAATTTCGTTGCGCTCGTAGCCGGTCGTGAAGACGATCGGCACTTCGAGCTTCACCAGCGCGTCGGCCACGTCGAACACGTAGGCGCCCTCGACCTCGACGTCGAGCAGCGCAATGTCCAGTTGCGGCTGGCGGCGCAGCAGCTCGAGTGCGGTTCCGATCGTTCCGGCGGGGCCGACCACCTGCGCGCCGGCGGCCGAGAGGGTCTCGGCGAGGTCCATGGCCGTGATGCAATCGTCTTCGACGATCAGGATGCGGCGGCCGCGCAGCGTCGACTGTGGAGCGAGATGCGTCGCCATTCCTTCCCCCAAAGAGGCGAGCGTGAGACGAAAAGAAGCATAGGCGGGCGCCGCGCGGCGTTCAATAACATGTGCAATGCCGCGATCACGGCGGTGCCAAACGGCGCACTCGCTGGGTGTTGCCCCGGCTGGGATGGAGGTAGGCGGCATTGAAGCCGGCGAGTGCCTGCAAGGCCTCGAAGTCGTGGATTTCCAGCATGCCCGTCGACAGCGATACCAGTCCCTGTCGGCGCAGCTCCTGCAACGTTCGATTGACGTGCACCGTCGAGAGCGCGACCGAGTCGGCCAGCTCCATCTGCGTCAGCGGCAACTCACAACGGCCGCGGTCGCTCAGTCCGACCGTATCCATGCGCGTAAAGGTCTCGCACAGCAGGTGTGCGAGACGCTCGAGGGCGGTGCGCTGCCCGACGTTGACCAACCATTCGCGGGCGATCGCCTCCTCGACCAGCGCGACCCAGCACAGCGCCTGGCCGATGCGTGGATAGCGCTCGATCAGCCCGAGCAGCTCTTCGCGAGCAAAAGGCACGACGTTTGCGGCCGTCAGCGTGCTGACCGTGTGCGTCGCTGCCGGCATGAGCAGCTGGCGTGCGTCGCACAGGTCCCCCCGGAATGAGGTAGCTCAGGATCTGCTGGCGGCCGTCCGGGAGTACGCGACAGCGGTAGGCGAAGCCGGACACGAGGAGTCCGACGTGGGCGGCGGCTTCGCTCTCGCGCGCCAGATCCTCGTGCGGACGGTAGAGACGTGGGGGGGCCGGCGCAGTGCTCCAGTGCAGCCGACTCTCCAGCGGACAGCGGCACCAAGCCTACAAGCCGCAGCAGTAGCAGCGAGGTGTTCGGTGCGAGGCTCACGGATCGACTCCCCTAAATCGATCATTGGCAGGTAACGCATGTTAACGCCGCGCGTTTCGTCGTCGTAGGGGGTGCGCGCCAACGCAAGCGCGAGGAACGCAGCGCAGCGTCCGCGAGTTCTTATAGCCCTGGGGATGCATGCAGTCATATTCCATGAGCGACATCGCACGCGAAGTCACCGCACAGATCGCCGCCGTGCTGGGAGCACCCCCGGAACAGATCACCCCCGATACACGGCTGATCCAGGATCTGGGCGCCGACTCGCTCGATTCCGTGGCTCTGGTGCTGGCGATGGAAGACCGCTTTGCGATCGACCTGCCGGACGAGGACATGGAGCAACTCCGCACCGTGCGAGAGTTGACCGAATACGTGGAGCTGGCCGTCGCCATGGCCAGCCCTGCAGGACGCGCGCAGGTGAGGGATGGCGCGCGCGCAATTCTGCGGAGTTGAGCAGCCGGTCTTAGCGCGCCACGGCACGGTCCTGCTCTGCGGGCAGGAGCAGCTCGATCGTGCACGCGAGGCCGTCGCCCCTAAACTGCCGACGGACCCTTGCGCCAGGAATCGCGTTATCGATCAGCTTACTGCCGAGCCCCCGCGGCGCAGATTCGGTCGGCTGCGGGCCGCCGGTTTCGCTCCATGTCAGCCACAACACGCGCTGGCCGTCGCGCCCGGAGAGTTCCCAGGTCACACCGACTTGGCCGCCGGATCGGGACAGCGCGCCATGCTTGGCGGCGTTCGTGGCGAGCTCATGCAGGACCAGCCCAACGGGCGTAGCGAGCTCGGCCGGCAGAGAGACAGCCGGACCGTCTACGCGCATGCGGCGTCCCTCGGAGGCATACGGCTGCAACTGGACCCGCGTCAGAGCCGCGAGGTCCGCGCCCTGCCAGTCGGATTGCACGAGTAACCCATGCGCAGTGGCCAGCGCCGCGAGGCGGCCACTGAAGCGCTCGACGAAGTGCGCCGGGGAAGTGCTCGTAACCTCGGTCTGGTGGGCGATCGCTTGCACGACCGCCAACGTGTTCTTGACCCGATGCGTGAGCTCGCTGAGTAGCAGCTGCTGGCGCTCCTGCAAAACCCAGCGCTGAGTGACGTCGCGGCTGGTCTCGAGGACCAGCCGGCGGCCGTCGAACTCTTCCAGGTCGAGGTGCGCCTCGACGATCAGTATCCGGGCGTCCCTCGCGCGCTGGCGCAGCTCGCCGTCCCAACTGCCCTGGGCCACGAGTCGGTCCCTTTTCTCCTGCAGCGATGAGCCCGGGACGGTCGTCGCCAACAGCTGTTCCGGGCGTTTGCCCACCGCCTCCTGCGACGAGTAGCCGTACAAACCCTCGCAACCGCGGTTCCAGCCGACGATGCCGCCGTCGAAGTCCCAGATGAAGACCGGCTCGCGCGACATCTCGACCAATCGCTTCTGCTGCTTGAGCTGACGGTCGCCCGTGCGCAGCGCTTCTTCGATGGCGCGTCGCTCGGTCACATCCACGAATGCGATCACGACGCCGTCGATCCGGTCGTCGAGCGCGCGATACGGCCCCATCCGCACTTCGTACCAGCGATCGAGGCGGCTGCGCACCTCGCGACGCACCGGGGCAAGATCGTTCAGGACGACCCGTGCATCCGCCAGCAGGTCGTCGTAATCCAGCTGATGCGCGAAATCGGTGATCGGGCGGCCCTCGTCGGCCGGCGTGATACTGAACAGGTCCGTCACGCGATCGCTGAAGCGCTTGATGTGCAGCGTCGAATCCAGGAACAGCGTGCCCAGGTCCGTGGCCGCGATCAGGTTCTGCAGGTCGCTATGCGCGCGCGAAACCGTCTCGAGCCTGAGCTTGAGCTCGGTGTTCGCGGTCTGCAGCGCTTCGTTGATGGACTGCAGCTGCTCCTTGCTGGTCTCGGCGTCAGACATCCCTCACCCTTGCCCGAAATGGGCGTGTCCTTCGGGTAACGCGGCACCTGTCGAACGAGTTTCGCTCGAGCTTAGGAATGCAGCGCCGCTTCCTCGCTCGCACGCCGCTCAGCTGAAACCAGTCGCCGGAAATCCGGCGACACGGCAGCGAGCACAGCCGCTCGTCCCTGCGCCACGAGCCGGCCGTCGTGCATCACGAGCACTTCGTCGAAGCGATCGAGCAGATTCAGTCGATGGACCGACGAGACGAGGCACGCATCGCCGAGTGCGGCAAACAGATTGTCCAACACTGCAGCCTCAGTTTGCGGATCGAGATTCGCAGTCGGCTCGTCGAGCAATACGAGCGTGCTGCCTTCCGCCGCCAACAGCCCGCGCGCGAGTGCGACGCGTGCGCGCTGACCGCCCGACCAGTTGGCGCCGCGCTCCGCAATCGTGCTGTCCAATCCCGCTTCGCCCGACGCGACGAAATCACTGACCCGTGCGAGATCGAGCGCGCGTGCATAGCGGCTGCGCGGTGGAGCGCCGGCGAGGGCCTCGCACAGCGCGAGGTTGTCGGCGAGCGTCGCTTCCAGCACCTCCGCGTCCTGCGGGATGAGCGTGGTCGTATTGCGCATCAGCCGCGCCGCTTCGATCGGACACATGATTGCCGGAGCATGGGCGCGATCGATGACGATGCGCTGAGCTTCGTACAAGCCGGCGAGGACGCGCAACAGCGTGCTCTTGCCGGAGCCGCTGTTGCCGATCAACGCGTACTTCTTGCCGCGTTCGAGCGAGAGCGTCACCTGATCCAGCGTCGGCTCCGCGTCGCGCGCTGCTGGGTGACGGAAGGTCAGCTCGCGCAGCTCGAGTCGGTCCCACGTTTGCCCCGCCGCCGTCAACGGGCTCGCGCTCGCGTTCGAAGCCTGTGCCTCACGGATCGGATCGGCACTCGCGTGATCGGCGTGCTGCCTCGCGAATGTCTGAAAGTGCGACGCCAGCGCCGAGACCACGCCACCAGCCTGCGAAGCGTATTCCCAAACCATGTACACGCTTCCGAGCATGAGGGCTTGCGCGTTCGCCGCCGACGGTCCGCTCTTCATCGCAAGCCAAGCATACGTCGCTACGAGACAGCAGCTGAGCGCCTTGCTGCAAATGTCGACGGTGCACCACTTCGCTTCGTTGACGACGATCGCGCGGCGCAGCGGTGCGAACACTGCTTCCAGCCGTCGTTCGAGCAGCGCTGCGATCGGGCGCTGCTGACGCAACGCGAGCAGCGTGGTCGAGTTGCTCAGGGAATCGGTCAGCGTTGCAGCATAGTGGCGCTCCGCATCGTTCTCCACCCGAGCCAGCCGGATCATCGCGCGATCGAAGCCGAGCACCGATGCGCAGATGACCGTGAGGCCGATGAGAGCAGCGCCGCCGACGACAGGTTGCAGCAACCACAGCGCGACCACCGGACCGACGAGCCGGATCGCGCTGTTCAGATAGATGAACTGGCTTTGCGCGAAGGCGGTCAACGCGTGGCTGCTCTGCTGGACCCGATGCGCGGTCGCTGCGGAGTGATTTGCTTCGTGCCAGCCGAGCGGCAGCGAGAAGAGTTTGTCGACGAGCCCCGACGAAATGCGACGCCGGACCGTGAGGGCGACGTTGCGCTCGAGAATTCGGCCCGGCCCGTGCAACACCCAGCTGCCGGCCGTTACCAGGACGACCAGCAGCAGCCACAAGCCGGCATCGCCCATCCCCGCGGCGCCCTGCAACTGCAAGGCGTTGATCGCGCGGCCCGCGAGGTAGGGGACAGCGAGCAGCACGCACTGAGCCCCGATCAGCAGTAGCATCGCCAGCACGAGGACGCGCCTCTGGCCTGCCGATTGAGCCCAGAGCTCCTTATATAAGTAGAGCAATCCCCGGTTTTCCGCCGTCCCGTCGACCGCGCTCATGAGTGTGGTGCGTCCCGCATTATGTGATGGAGGCCACTGTAGGCGGCGGCGTACCGGAAAAGAGTGACCGGCTCAACGCTTCTCTGTAGGACCGATCCGGCACTTCATGCGTTAGAAGCGTCATGCCCGTCGGTCTTCATGAGTGGATTGCCGCCGCCGCCCGCATGTCCGCGAGCGACGTGCACATCGAAGCGGACACGCCACTGGTCATGCGCGTCCGCGGTGACCTTGCCACCGTCGGTGCAGCAGTGCCGGCGGGGCAGATCGAGCAGATCGCGCACGAACTGCTGGGCGAACAGCGATGGGATGAATTCGTGGCGCGCGGCTCGGCCGATCTGTCGGTCGACGTCGCGTCGATCCGCTGCCGCGTCAATGTGTTCAGGACTGTGCGCGGTGTTGCAATCGCCGCGCGGCTGCTCACTTCATCTGTCCGCTCGCTGGAGGCGTGCAATCTGCATCCCGACCTGCGCCGCTTCACGCAGGCGCACTCGGGGCTCATCGTACTGTCGGGGCCGACCGGCTGCGGCAAGTCGACCACGCTCGCGGCGCTGGTCGAGGAAATCAACGCCGCGCACGCGCGCAACATTCTGGCGATCGAAAGCCCGATCGAGCACCTGTTCGCGAACCGCCGCTCCTTCATCCGCCAGCGTGAGGTACCGACGCATTCGCCAAGCTACGAGCAGGCCATCGTAGACGCTCTGCGCGAGGATCCGGACGTGCTGGTGATCGGCGAGATGCGCACGCAGGAAGTCATGCGGCTGACATTGAACGCCGCGGAGACGGGTCATCTGGTCCTGACCACGATGCACTCCGCGACTTGCGCCGAAGCGCTGTACCGGATTGCGAATTCGTTTCCGGCGGAGATCCAGACGAGCATCCGCGCACAGCTCGCGGACTGCCTCGTCGCTGTCGTGTGTCAGCAGCTGGAGTTCATCGAAAGCGAAGGCTTGCTCGCGCCTCGCTGCGAAGTGCTGACAGCGAGCTCCGGCGCGAAGGGCACGATCCGCGCGGGACAGTTCAGCCAGATCGCCAACGTCCTGCAGTCAGGTGGCGACAGCGGCATGTGGACGTTCGATCGCTATCAGCGCTGGCTGCAGCAGAAGCGCGATTGGGTGCGGACGGCTAGCCCATAGGATTCGCCGGCTGCTGCGTGAGCCCGCTGATCGAAAAGTGCGGTCCACGCCGATCAGCCTCGTGCATGCCGACGAACGTGCCGTTGTTGCGCTGGCAGATGAGCCGCATGAGCGCGGCGAAGCGGATACTCGTGAATTGCGGCGCTTCCGGCGTCACGGGAAAACCGATGGCGTGAATGCGCACGCGCCGCTCGCCGGTCTCGTCCGAGCGGTTCACGAAGTCGACCGTCTTCACCACCGAATCGATCGACGGCCCGGTGAACTCGTCGCCGAACACGTAGATGCTGATGCGCTTGTCAGCCGCCCAGTAAGTACGGACGGCGTTGACGATGCCCTGCGACGGATTCGACGCCGAGAAGATGTTCCAGGTGCGCAGGCGGTCCATCACCATCTGGCGCTCCGCCGGCGTGTCGGGGATCCACTTGCCCTGGTAGCCGGGAAACATGTGCGTGCCGACGTCGTTCGTGACCTGCATGCCCTTTAGGTGCGGGTACATGTTGAGAATCTCCTGCATGCTCTGCAGCATCATCGGCCAGGCGTAGTTGAACATGCTGCCCGACGTGTCGATGACGAAGATCACGTACTCGCTGTCGATCGGCACGCCGCCGACGACGTCGTCCTTGCTGCGCTTGAACTCCGGGCTCGCGTAGAGACGCTTCATCTCTTCGGTCAGCTTCTGCTGCGCCGAAACCAGCTGGCCCTGGATGTCGTTCGCAGCTTCTGCATCCTTGTGCGACGCGTTGTACTTGCCGCGGATCGAGCTGAGATCTCCCTGCAGCCGCGCGATACGCTCCTTCACGTCGGAGAGCTGCTCGCGACGTCCTTCGAGCTGCTGGTTGAGAGCGTTGCGCTGGAACTCGATGTTCACCAGGTCGTCTTGCAGCTTGGTCATGTGTTGTTGCTCCTCGGTCTGCGACTCCTCGGTGCTCGGCGCGCGCACGCTGCTCAACACGAGCAGCAGCACGACCGAGCCCAGCCCGCAGGTGATGCAATCCAGAAACGAGATGCTGAAGATCTCGGTCTCGCGCCGCTTCAGTCGCCTCGCCATGACTACGGCCAGTCCTTCGCCGGCATCAGGAAGGCGCCGCCGCTGCGGCGGGATGCGACCCAGAACGCGCTCGCGGCTCCGGGATCGCCTTCCATCGGCAGCAGCACGACGTTCAGCGGCACGCTGCGCGGATATTTCGCCATCGCGCGCTCGAACAACTTCATGCGCGCATCGCCGTCGATGGTTTTGCGAATGACCGGCGGCGTCGCGCCTTGGGTCGGCAGACCATCGGTCACGAGGATGACGCGATCCGGTGCGGGCTGCAGATTCTGCAGCGCAGTGAAAGCGTTCTCGAGGCTCGTGCCGTCCCTCGGCACCAGCTCGTGCAGCGCGCCGAGCGCCCCGTCGAGCGCCTTCGGATCATTGCCTTCGAGCCACTTGCCGTCGGTGCCTTTCAGCAGCGCCCACGGATGCGTGTTGAACGCATAGATCTGGAACTTGCTCGCTTCGGGAATGTGCGCGGTCAGCCAGTCGACGATCGAGATCGTCCGCCGCCACTTGTCGGCCATGTGCTTGTGCGCGTCCGACATGTTGCGCAGGCGCAGAACGTTCACCAGCGTCTCGTCGAGCATGCTGGCGGATGCATCGACGAGCAGCACGATGCGCTCGCCGCCGACTTTCATGCCGGTCAGATAGTGGATGTTGCCTTCGCCCGCATGGCCGACGAAGTGCGTGCCGGGTGCGCCGGGACTGCGGGTGCCGCCCTGCAAGCGCCGATTGCCTTCGTCGAGCGACTTGAGATCGGCTTTGAGCTGCTCGATCGCTTCGCGCTTCGACAGCGTTTCCTTGTCCGAGTCGGCGAGCTGCAGCTTGGTCTGCTCGATCTGGCTCAGCACATGCGGCGCCAGACCTTCCATTTTCACGCGCTCTTCGTCGGTCTGCTCCAGCGAGTTGCGCAGCACGACCAGCTCCTGGTAGCCCTGCAGCACCTTGTCTTCGAGCTGGGACTCCTGCGCGCGCGAGGCCCGCGACTGCGCCATCTTCTGCAGACCGCCGTGTGCGTTGATCAACGTGTAAATGAGCACCACCGACCCGAATGCACAGGTGATGCAATCGAGAAACGACATGCTGAAGACTTCAGTCTTACGGCGGGCCATGGGCGCTCGGGTGGCCGTGACGCCATCTTAGGTGCGAGCCCGCCGCTGAATTCCTTAAGAACTCATGAAGATTCCTTCATGGATATCCGGCAGCCGTGTCAGCGTCAGCCGGCTTTTCGCAACTCTTCCCTAAGGACTCGCCTCAGTGTCGCCTCAAGCGGTTCTTGCTTGTGTGTGATGTGCTCACGCAATGCCGCGTTGATCAGGCTTTGATAATTGCCTCCGCCCGCATCGTTCACCTGGGCTTTGAACCACGCCAATACGTCCTCGTCGAGACGGATCGTAATGCGCGTCTTGCCCTTGGGGACTGCAACCACGGCGCCGCGCTTTGCCTTCGAAAAGTCGTACTCTTTACGCATTGGAGTCTTGGTAGTGCTTACGTTCGCCCGGACTGGCTTTCCGTGCGGAGATAATTCGCAGGCTCTCGCCTGCGTAGGTATATACGACAACGAGCACTCGACCGTTGGGATCCATCGCCATCGTCACGAACCGTTCCTCATCGACCGCATCCGGATCAAGGGCTGTCAGCGCATTTGGATCCTCGAGCGACACCGCCGCGTCAGCGAAATCGACGCCGTGCTTTGTCAGGTTGGCCTCCGCCTTCCTGGGATCCCACTCGAAGCCATCCATGGTGGCGCGCAGTGTATGTACGCGTGTGCACCGCTGTCAACCGCCGTGATTTGGGCCGGCAGGTAGCGGCTGACCGGATCGTCGAGTGCGAGCTTGCCTTCTTCCAGCAGCACCAGCGCTGCGACGGAGGTGATCGGCTTGGTCATCGAATAGATCTGGAAGATCGCATCGGGCCGCATCGCGTCGCTGCGCGACGTCGCGATACCCGAGCGGCTGCCACTGCACGATGCGACCTCTTCGCGCGACGAGTGCGACGGCGCCTGTGTACTGCTTTTGATCGACTGCACCTTGCAGGAAACTCGTCACGCGATCGAGGCGGGCCGGGGAGAACCCTTGCGCCTGCGCCGTCGATGTCGGAAGCGGGGGTGCGATCGGCAACCGCCGACGCGCTGCACAGGAGGAGGGCGACGCAAAGCATGCGCATCATCGAAGCGTCGCTCAGAGCATAGTTTTTGCTGTCTTTCGCGCCAGCACACCGTCGCCACTGAGCTCGGCTGCGAACCCGGCGCGCTGCAGGCGCTGCTGTACTTCACGCGGCACGTCGCGGCCGCTCGTGAGCTTGTTCGGCGATCCGGTGTAGTGGAACAGCAGGCCGCGCGGCTTCAGCACTCTTCCGAGCTGATCGTAGAAGGCTTGCGAGTACAGCTCGCCCGCGATGCCGAAGCGCGGTGGATCGTGCAGGATCGCGTCGACGGATCGATCCGCAAGCGATTCGATGCGCTGCGTGACATCGGCATGCGTCATTTGCAGTCGGGCGTCGGATGCCGGCGACCACGGATTCAGGCCCCGCAGCCACAGCACGTCGGCGCTCTTCTCATAAGAGAGGATCTGTGCCGCCTCGCCCTCCAGGCAGCAAGCGGCGAAGTAACCGAGCCCGCCGCAGGTATCCAGGATCACTTTGCCACGCGGCCGGATCAACGTGACCTTGTGCCGCGCGTCCTCGTACGGCGAGACCTGCGCCGTCGGCAGCATCTTGATGCCGTCGATCTCGAACGTCGGCGCTCCCCACTCGGTCGGGACGAGCTTGATCAGCGCGGTCGTGAAGCGCGCAGCGGGTTGAAACTCAGTGCCGGTCCAATAGTAGATCGTGCGTTCGTTGCAGCGCTCGAGATACGGAAACTCGCGCCCCTGCCACTGCCAGCTCCTCGCGCCGGTTTCGACCAGCGTCGTCGAACGATCGAGGTCCAGCGAACACTTCACGACGCCGTGGCCGCCGCGCAGGGCCTCGTGCACCTTCGTTGTAAGCAGCGGGTTCACTTGCGCACGGGCCCCAGCCGGCGGTCGAACCAGTCGCTGACATCCGCAGCGACGCGATTCGGCGGCAGCGTGAAATGGCCGGTGTCGTACGCGATCTGCGTCTTGTCGGCCGGCCGTGTTCCGAGCAGCTCGAACACGCGCTTCTGCGACTGCTCGTACGGGTAGATGTGGTCGTAGCGCCCGCTCAGCATCAGCACGGGAATGGTGATGCGCGGCGCGTAGTTGATGAGATCGATCATCGGATGCAGGGGGCCGTGAATCCACATGCCGCCGGACGCGAGCACGGCGCTGCGGATGCGCGGCTCGAGCGCGAGATTGATCGCACCGGCGAAGCTCGCACCGCGGCTGATGCCGAGATAGCCGATGTTCTTCGAATCGACGTCGGGCCGCGACTCCAGGTAGTCGATCGTCGTGCTGAGGTCGTGCTGCCACATCAGCGCCACGCGGCGCTCGCGATCGTTGATTGCAGCCCGGTCGGTCGGCGGCGGCGAGTACCGTTCATAGCCGCCGGCCCAGATCGGCATCACCAGCGCGCGGCCGCTGTTCACGACGAAGCCGGCGATTTGCAGTTGCTCCAGCGCATCGCGGTTCGGTCGCTTCATGAAACAGCAGTCGCCGACGCCGGAATAGATGATCGGCTGCAACGGCCTGTCGTGCGTCTTCGGTCGCACGATGTACAGCGTGTTCGGTTCCTGCGACGCGAAGGTCAGTGTTACTTCCTCCGCAATCCATAGCGGCGACGCGTCGACCTGTTTGACCCTGACCGACGTCGGCTCGACGCGCGGCGTCGTGAACTGAAAGCGCATCGCCGCGAAAGCGTCGTCGGAAAGCGGCGCGCGATTCGCGAACTCGGTGTCGCGCACGAGCTTGATTGGTTGCAGCAGCACCGGGTCGAGGTCCGCATCGTCCAGCGTGCGCATCAATCGCATACCGTGATCGGGAAGCCGCGACATCGGATCCGTCGTGTAGACGCGCGCAAAGTTCGACGCGTATTCCGGCCAGCCGCTGCCGAGCGCCACGGCGTCCTCGCCAGCAAAATTCGAGACCCATTCGCGCGCGTTCCCGGCCATGTGATAGGTGCCCCACGGGCCGAGGCCGTGCTCGCTGTGCGCGGACTGCGGGGCATCGGCGAAGAATCGACTTTGCGCCGTGATCGCAGCGGCAGTCGGGAACATCGGGTCATACGGGGTGAACGCTGCGCGCATCCAATGATGGATCGTCGGCAACTGCTGCTTGCGAAAGCGCGTATACGCGACGGCTTCATACCAGCTGATGCCGCCGACCGGCAGATCATCCTGACCGCGCGGATAGGTGCTCAATTGCCAGCCGGCGGGCCCGGGCCGGCCGGTCGCATCGACGAACACCTTGCGCGCCTGTTCCCACGAGAGCGCCTCGCCGCGATGCCTGAAGGGCAGCTCGCGCCAATACTCCGCAGTCTCATAACCGCCGGCGTCGATGAATTCCTTGAACTCGCGATTCGTCACTTCGCTGCGCGCGATTGCGAACGCCGGAATGTCGTGACGATCGCTGCCGAGCAGATCAGTCGACCAGCCGCTGAGATACACGGGCACGTCGGTGTGCGGCACGAGCACCATGTCCCCGGGTAGCTTGCCTTCGGGCGCGAGCTCGAGCGGCACGCTCGGCCGATCGAACGGAAAGCGCGCCGGCTGTTGAGTCTGCACCGAAGGGCCCGGGACAGCGGCGACGAAGTACCCGGTGCGGAATCCTTCCTTCATTACCTTCAGCCGCACGGCGCCGCGAGGCGCGTCGACCCACTGCGTCAGCGGCGTCGTGCCGGCGAGGATCCATTCGCCATCGGCGTCGTCGTAGGCTTTGAAATAGACAGTGGCGCCGGGCTGCGCGACCAGAGGTTTGATCGGCACGATGATCTGCTGCCAAAGCTGCGCAAATCTGCGATTGCCGTTCGCGCTTTCGCGCAAAGGTCGCGCGAGGGTGAAGGCAGCGCCGTAACGGTCCTGCCCGACCAGTTCCGAGATCTGCGCCAGCGCCACGAACTCCTGCGCTTGATCGGGTGATCGCTTCTGCGCGACGCCGAAGTAGATCGCGCCCGCGACCAAGAGCACCGCAACCGCTGTTGTAATCCACTTCCATCTCCCTCCCCCGCCTGCGGGGGAGGGCAGGGAGGGGGCGACCACCTCCGCCGCGCTCTTCTCTTCAGTCAGCCGAAAACCGACCCGCGCGATCGTCTCGACCGCAAACCCGCCGCGCGTTTCCGCCAATCGCCGGACTCGCGCAATGCAGCGGTTGATGGCGTCCTCGCCGACCACTCGCCCGGCCCAGCACGCCTCGATCAGCTGATCCCGCGAGATGACCTGGCCACGGTGACGCGCCAACAACACCAGCACCTGCATGACGCGCGGCTCGAGAACCTCCCGCTCGTCCCCTTGCACGACTTCGCGGGACGACGGCCGCACCGACAGCTTGCCGAGCGCGAAGTCGGGCTCCTGCGCCAGGTCGACGGGACGGGGCGCGGGATCGGCGCTCATCGCGATTTCTGAGCCGTTTTGGCGCGGCTTGCCGCGTTCTCACCCATGCATCGGCATTTCATCGGCAATTCGTCGGCTCGGGATCCTGGCCGGTGGCGAGCGGGAACGGTGTCATGGCGTCGCATCGAGCTAAGCCTCTGTTTGGCCGGAGCATAAGTGGGAGCGCCATGCCGAATCCAGTCTGGTTCCTGATCGCAGTTGCCGCCGTCGGCATGGCCGAGGCCGCGCCGCTGCCGGCGCATCTGCGCGAGACCGGACTCTACGTCCAGGGATCGGCCACGCAGATCGAGCCGGGCAATCTGGCGTTCTCACCCCAGTACCCGCTGTGGTCGGACGGCGCTGTGAAGCGTCGCTGGATCCACCTGCCGCCGGGCACCGCCATCGACGCGTCGCGTCCGGATGCCTGGGAGTTCCCGCGCGGCACGCGGCTGTGGAAAGAGTTCGCGCTCGATCGACCGATCGAGACCCGGTTCATCGAACGGCTGCCCGACGGCAGCTGGCAGTACGGCACATATATATGGAACGAGCAGGGCACCGACGCGACGCTCGCTCCGGCCGATGGCGCCACGGTGCGGGGCGACTATGTCGTCCCTGCGGAGTTCGATTGCCGGGCCTGTCACGAAGGCGCGCCCGTTCCCGTGCTGGGATTCAGCGCGCTGCAGCTTTCGTCCGATCGCGATCCGCTGGCGCCGCACGCCGATGCGCGCAGCGATGTCGATCTGCAGGCGCTGATCGCGCGCGGTCTCATCAAGAATCTGCCGCGTGAGTTGGCTGACGCGCCTCCGCGCATTGCGGTGACCTCGCCGGTCGAGCGTGCGGCGCTCGGCTACCTGCACGGCAACTGCGGCCATTGCCATAACTCCAACGGCAACGGCGTGCCTGTCGAGTTGTCGCTTGCACAGAGCACCGCAAGCGGCGCCGCCGGTGCAGAGCGCGTGCTGCGCTCGATGATCGACGCCGGCGGCCGTTTCCGTCCTCACGGCGCAAGCGAAGCAGCTCGCCTCATCACGCCGGGCCGGCCGGACACGAGTGTGCTCATCACGCGCGTGCGTTCGCGCAATCCGCAAACGCAAATGCCGCCGATCGGCACGCGCCTCATCGATAACGAAGCGCTCGCACTGCTGGAGCGCTGGATCGCCGAAAAATCATCCACACCCGAGGAGTCGAAGCCATGAAACGATTGATCCTGTTCCTTCTTGCCGCGACGAGTGCCCACGCAGCACTTGCAGCTGACGCCGACGCATCCCAAGTCGCGCGCGGCAAGTATCTGGTCACGACCAGCGGCTGCAACGATTGCCACACGCCGTGGCATCTCGGACCTTCGGGTCCGGAGCCGGACATGAGCCGCATGCTGTCAGGTCATCCGCAGAGCGAGGTGATCGACCGGCCGCCGACGCTGCCGCCGGGCCCGTGGATTGCCGCAGCCTCGCATACGAACACCGCGCACTTCGGCCCGTGGGGGGTGAGCTTCACTGCGAACCTGACGCCCGATCCGGAGACCGGCCTCGGCAAGTGGTCGCTCGCGACGTTCACGCAGACGATCCGCACCGGTCGTCACATGGGGCGCGGCCGCAAGATTCTGCCGCCGATGCCGATCCCGATGTACCGCAACTTCAATGACGAAGACATGGCGGCGATCTACTCGTACCTGCAGAGCATTCCGCCGATCAAGAACCGCGTGCCCGAGCCGCTGCCGCCGGTCGTGCCTGCGACGGAGGCTGCGCGATGAAGCTCTACTTTCATCCGGTCTCCACGACCAGCCGCCCGGTCGCGCTCTTCGCGGCGGATTACGGCATCCAGCTCGAATATCAGGTCGTCGATCTGTTCACGGGCGAGCACGTGCAGCCGGCGTTCAGTGCGATCAATCCGCATCAGGCTGTGCCGGTGCTCGAAGATGGCGACCTTCGGCTCACCGAGAGCTCTGCGATCCTGAAGTACCTGGCGGAGAAGGTCGGCGCGCCGGCGTATCCACGCGACTTGCAGCAGCGTGCTCGGGTCAACGAGCGCATGGACTGGTTCAACACGAGTCTGTCGCGCGAGTTGTGTTACGGCTTTCTTTATCCGCAGCTCATGCCGACGCACAAGCGTGCAGAGGAACAGGCGCAGCGACAGACGTTGGACTGGGCGCGGCGCAATGCTGTGCGCTGGCTCGATGTACTCAACGAGCACTGGCTCGGCGGCGACAATCGTTACGTGTGCGGAGAGCGCATCACAATTGCCGACTACCTCGGCGTCGCCCAGGTCACGGTCGGCGAAGCAGCGCGCCTCGACTATTCGCGCTGGCCGAACGTTGCGCGCTGGATCGCACGGATGAAGGATCGGCCGACGTGGGCGCCCGTGAACGCAGCGTTCTACACCTATCTGGTGCAGCCGCACGCCGGCACAAGGTTCGAACTCCTGTGACTTCGGTCTTCCGGCGACTATCGGACGGAGCGCAGGTAGCGCCGGCGGGCTGCAGCGAAACCGGCTTCCGCATAGCGGTCGGGTCGGCGAGGCGGCACCGGCGAGGCGAGCAGATAACGATCGCCGAGCCACGAGACGGCGTTTTGCAGCGCCAGTCCGTAGTCGTGCACCGGGGGCTGTGAATGCAGGTCGTTCGGGCGTTTCATGGCGAATTCCTTGAGTTCCGGGTGACGTTATGGTCATCCAGAACCCCCGCCTGAAAAAGCGGCTGGCGGGACCGGCACTGTTTCCGGTCGGTCAGCAGTCGCCGACGCCTGCTCAGGCGGGCAGATACACCTGCGACAGCAGGTGCTGATACCAGTCGCTTTGAAACACGCCGGTCGGATCGAGGCGCTGCTTGGCCGCGAGGAAGTCGCCGATGCCTGGGTGGCAGGCGAGCAGTTGATCGGGCCGCGCAAAACGGTGGTAGGTGAGGTAGTAGCTGCCGCCGTGCATGCGCGCGTAGTCGATCAGGCGCGTGAAGGCCAAACGTGCCGTGTCGATGCTTTGGGGCACGTGGTCGACGTGCAGATTGAAGATCACGCAGGCGTAGCGATCGCGCGCCCAAGGCAGCGCGCTTTCGGTGTCCGGCTCGATGAGGCGGATCGTGCCGTAGATGAAGTCCACGTCGTTCACCATGAAGTCGCGCCGCACGTCGTCCATGAACTCCGTCAAGTGTTCTCGCGGGACGTACAGCTCGGTGATGATCTCGCTGCCGCAGACATTCGCGCCGAGGCGCTGATCGAGCGCGCCGTGATAGCTCTCCAAATACAGATTGAGCTGATGCGTATCGCTCCAGTAGAGCTGCCCCGAAGTCGCCAGGTAGAAGGCGCAGAACTCCTCGAAGGCCTGTCCCTTGTCCCGATGCGCCAGCTCCAGCAGGCGGTTCCAGTCGGCCTGGGAGAGGCGCAGCTGCTCCGGCGGAATCGGTCGCAGCCGATCCGTCGGTCGATAGCACGAGAGCACTCCAGTGCGTAGAAATCCCTGATGCGCCGGGTCGGTGGCGAACTGAAAGTCGCCATAGAGGAAGCCTGTGGCAATTCGCGCATCGAACGTTTCGATCAGCTGCTCGACGTCAAGCAGCGTCACGACACGCTCGACCTGCTGCCGCGGCACGAGTCGCAGCGTTGCTGCCACGACGACCCCGAACAATCCGTAGCCGCCGATCACGTGACGGAAGAGCTCAGGATGCTCGGTGCGGCTGCACGTCACCACTTCGCCGTCGCTCGTCACGACGTCGAGTGACTCGATATCGTCGATGAAGGGAGCTGCAGCGAGACAGCGGCCGTGAATGTTAGCGGCAACGGCGCCGCCGATCGTGAGGCGATCGGCCCCGGTCTGCTTCTGCCGGATGCCCCACGGCGAGATCGCGGTGTCTGCGCGCACCAGGTAGCCGCGGATCACGTCCGGCCAGGTGATGCCGGCCTCGACGCGCAACAGCCCGCGTCCTTCATCGAGACCGAGCGTGCGATCGAGCTGCCGCATATCGAGCAGCGTGGCGCCGGCGCGGAATTGTTGCCCACCCATCGCGTGGCGACCGCCGCAGACTGCAAGCGCTTCGCCGCGCTTGCGCGCCTGTTGGACGGCGTGGACTACATCATCGACGGAGTGGGGCTCGATGGTGCGCGCAACGCGTGTCCGGTTGAGCGCCGAGTGCGTGTCTTTGACTTCCATGGCGTGCCCAGAATACGGAGGCAGCTGCCCTGGGCAACACGACGCGTTGAAGTATCGGATTGTAATACCGCAGGGATCGGATCATTCGACGTTCGCAAACGTCACGAGCACCTTGCTGCGCCTGTGCGCGCGCGTTGCTAGCTACTTGCGGAACCGGCTCCAGAATCCTTTCTTCGGCTGCGACTGGCCCGTCAGCACGACAAACTTCTCGTCCGTCAGCGGCCAGGTCTCATCGTGTTTGAACCCGGTGATCGATTGCGCGACCTTCGTCGGAATGTCGAAGATGTAATCGACGTCTGCATGGTCGCCACCTTCCGCGCGCTGCGCTTCGTACAACTCGTCGCGGATGCTTGCAAAGCTCTTCGGCAGAGAGCCTTCGGAGTCGAGTCCTTTCGGTCCGTTCTCGCCCTCGTGAGAGATCCACCACTGTCGCTGACCGGATGCCCACAGCTCCGACGAGCTCGCCATCACGTGCTCTTCGATCAGACAGAGGATGACCTCGCGGTCCTGCGAAAGCTTCGCGAGACTGTCCGGCGTCAGGAAGGGGCAGCCGTACTCGTTGTACCAGATCACTCGCCAACCGGTCGTGAGCCGCGCGGTTGAGATGAGTGCCTCGGGAGCGTCCTGGGTCTTCGCGGTCGGCGACAATCCGAGCTGTGCGAGGACGGCGTCTGCGTGCTCTTCGCGTACCGCGCACCAGGTGCAGGCGTAACCCATGCGACGTTCCTTCTTGTGAGGCTAGTCGTGACCGCTGAACGTTACGGTCACATTGTTGCGCTGAAAGGGTCGCTTGTCATCGGCGACTGGGAGTGTCAGGCGATAAGAGGAGGGCGTCAGCGCTTCGAACTGCGCGCCCCGGACGGCTTCGATCTTCCACCGCGTGCGCAGCTCGAGGCGCGCCGGCTCAGAGGCCAGATGATCGATCGCGATCGTGTACACGCGATCTTTCAGGCTGACGCCGACGATCTTCATCCCGCGGCTGCGCTCGCCGACCACAGGACGCGGAGCGGGAGGAACGATCGCAACGCCTCCGCTGTAATCGAGGCGCAGAACGGACTCGCCGCGGGGCACATCGAACTCCATGTGCGCGTGAGTGTCTTGCGCGTGCTGGACGAGTGTCGCCGGGATCTCGCGTTCGCCCACGCGCACGTTCTGCGCGCTCGCTCCGAGCGGAAGCTCAGGATCGAACCACATCTTCACGGGCGCGCCTTCGTTCGTGATACGCAACGCCACCTCTCCGACAGCCTGCGTCAGCTCGATGGTGATCCTGGAGTCGCCGACACGGACGCGTCGCAAGGCCACCTTGTCCCACGTCGCCGGCAGATGCGGCGCGAAGGTGAGCTGACGCGCCACGCCGTCCGCGCGTAGTCCGAGCAATCCCTGGACGGAAGCGGTCAGGAACGCTGCTGACGACCACGTCTGCTCGGGAACGGACTCCACTTCCTCGTGATAGAAATCGCCGGCGAGCACTTCGTGCAGATGCCCCGGCGAGTCGAGCGAGCTCCAGGGAATGAGCGCGCTCCAGATCGGAAATGCAGTGGCTGGTCGATGCTCGCTCCAGTACGTGCTTGCCACGCCCGAGGTGCCGAGTCCCCAGACGCTGCCGCCGGCGTACGAGTTCGGATCGTAGGTGGGATCGCTCTCGGCCTTGCTGCGCGTGCCCCAGTCGGTCTGAAAGTCCGCGCCCGCGATCTGATCGAGCACGACATTGCGCTGTTCGGCGGAGAACAACGATTGCGGCACGACGCTCATCGGGCGGATGTCGCGATCCATCACCGGCGCGCCCGATCGCGTGTGGCCGCTGATCCAGAAGGTGCGGCGTTCGTCCCAATATCTTGCGGATATTGCCTGCCGTGCGCGCTTGCTCGTCTCCAGAGCAGCTCGGGCAATCGACTGTCGTCCCGTCGCGGTGGCGAGCGCAGCATAGGCTTCAGAAGCGGCAACCCAGCCGGCAGAGAGCGTCAATTCATCGCTGAGCGGATCCTGTTCGTTGCTGCCTTGCTTGCCGCTCGGGATCCGCGGCAATCCGTCTTTGGGATCGAGCAGCGTCTGGCAATAGCGATAGGCGGCTTGCAGCGCATCCCAGTGCGTTTTCACGAACTGCAGATCGCCGGTGGTGGCGTAGTACTCGGCCATCATCGCGAGGAAATCGTGACTCAGCTCCACGTGCACGAACATGTACGGATACTTGCGCCAGTCCATCGCGCCTGCGCTCTGCGACAGCTCGTGCCACATCATGCCCGTCTTGCGATCCTGGAACTTCAGGATGAATTCGAGCTCCTCACGCGCGCGCTCGTAGCGACCGGCCGCAAGCAGGGCGCGCGTGGTCACCATGCCATCGCCTGCGAAAAACCAGTCGTATTGCGGGCGACGCGCCTTGCGCGAAGGGCCGTAGCCCGCAACCTGGCCGCAACCCAAGTCGGGATTGCAGACCCACGCCTGATCGAGCGAGATCTGCGACCACGCCAGTGCGCGATCGACTTCGGGGTCCGGCGTGTCGATCTCCACTCCTCGCGCGAGTATTTCGTCGTAGTGCTGCGCAGCTGCGCTTTCGAGAGCCGCGCGATTGCTGAGCAGCTGTTTGGCGATGGGCGCGGGATCTTCCCCCGCGACGCCGGCAGTGAGAACGACAACGGCCGAGCGCTCTTTACCCGGGCGAATCGTGAAGGCCAGGCCGCGCGTTTCGCCGATCTGTCGCGCCGCATTCGGCGTTTCGTCATGCGCGACGATGTCGGGCGATGCAATGAGTGCCGTGTAACGATGCAGCGGCTCGGAGAGCAGATAGCCGGACGCTGCGGCGTTCCACTGCGCCTCCTGCCCGCCGAAGCCGCCGGGCCACATCAGATTCAGTACGGGCGAGAAGCGCACCACGATGTCGACGGGAAGCACGCCGTCCACTTCGTAGCTGAGAATTGCGCCGGGTACATCGAGCGGCACGAATAGTTTCTCGCGCACCACGAAATCATGGCCGACATAAATCCGCGTCACCGACTCAGGGCCGTACTGGATGCGTCGCAGGACCGCGCGCCCGTCGATCGCAGTCGTTCCCTGTTGCGGGCGAAACGCGACGCTGAGGGAATCGACGAGCTGCAGCGGGTAGGCCCAGACTTCCAATCCGTTCTCCGAGTAGCCGAAGAGCGCCGAGCGGCGTCCGTGAACGGCAACGAATCGCGAGGGCTGCGCCGAGGCGACTTCCCATGTCAGCGGCTCAGCTGCTTGAGAGGGCAACGTGCCGAGCAACGCGCAGGCGCAAAGCAGGGTAAAAAGTGCAGGATGGTCGTGTCGCATAGGCCGACACTATCACCGACTCAGCGCCAGAAGTTGAGGAAGCCGGTGATGATCAGGGCGTTGGTGAAGTCGACGAAGAACGCACCGACCAGCGGCGCGACCAGGAACGCGCGCGGCGCGGGCCCGTAGCGCTCGACGAGCGTGCGCATCACGGCGATTGCATTCGCCGTCGTGCCGAGCATGAAGCCGGCAAAGCCGCCGCTCAGCACGGCCGATTGATAGTCGCGGCCCATCAACGGAAACACCGGCCACCAGCACGCGACGGCGATCACCCCGATCTGCACGAGCAGGATCGAGATGAGCGGCAGCGCCAGCGCGGCGAGATTCGACAGATCGAGCGTCATCATCGCCATGACGAGAAACAGCGACAGCGCCACTGCGCCGACGTTCTCGATCGTCCGTTGCGACAAGCCGATCCACCGCGTCGCGTCGTCGAAATTCCTGACTGCAGCGCCGGCAAGCATTGCGCCGATCGTCGCGGGCAACGTCAGGCCGAGCGCGGCGCAGCCCTTGCTGACCCACGCGCCCAGCCACATCGCCGCGAGAATGGCGACGACGCACTTCAGCGTGCCGTGTTCCTCGTCGGCGCCGCTCGGTGCGCTGGATTCCGGAGCTTGCGGCGCGCCGACGGGCGTCACGGGTACGCCATTGCGTTCGCTCAATCGATGACGCTCGATGAGCAACGTGCTCACCGGTCCGCCGATGAGACCGCCGGACACGATGCCGGCCATCGCCATGGCGATTGCGATCGAGCCGGCGCCGGCGATCCCTGCCTCTTCGAACAGTTGCGCGAAAGCGAGCCCTGTGGCTGGTCTGCCGGTCAAGGTGACCGATCCGGCGAGGACGCCGAACAGCGGCGGCAGTCCGAACGACCACGTCAACGCGGCGCCGACGACGTTCTGCACGAACGCGAACACCGTCGAAATCACGAAAAGCATCATCACCTGCGGCCCGCCGGTGCGCAGTAGCGAGACGCTGGCGCTCAGCCCGATGCAGGTGAAGAACCCGATCATCAGCGGGCTCTGCAGCGCCGTGTCGAAGCGGAACAGCGTCAGCCCGTGACCGCGCGCGATCAGCACCGCGACAGCGATGAGCAGGCCGCCGACGATCGGCGAGGGCAGGTTGTAGCGAGCGAGCAGCGGAATGATGCGGCACAGTCCATGGCCGAGAAACAGGACCAGGCCGCCGAAGGCGAGCGTCTGAATGAGGTCGAGCTGCAGCATTCGCCAGCACAAGCTACCGCTGCGGCGCCGGCGCCGATTGAACGAATGTTGCGTTAGTCAGAATCGGTGCCGGGAGAAGAAACGAGGGGAAAGTCAGCAGCGCAGCATCGACACATTTGCGGTTCTTCCTTGGCGATCTTGGCGAGAGATATTCCGGTCTCGTCTCTCCTCCGCAAACTCACGCCGCAATCTGCCACTCCCAGCGTACCTGGGAATGTTGCTGCACGGTCGCTGCGGACGAGAGAGAAGAACAAGAATTTCTCTCGCCAAGATCGCCAAGGAAGAAGAAGGAAGAAGGGACAAATTCTCCGCGGTTACGCACGGCGCAGCAGGCGACGCGGCGTAGCTCCGAGCATGCTCCGCATCGATCTGCAGAGATGGCTCTGGTCGGCAAAGCCTGCGCTGTGAGCCGCGCTGGCGATGCTGTGACCGGATGCAATAGCGGCAATAGCGAGATTCAACATCGTGCGACGTCGGAACAGGCTGGGCGGGATGCCGAACCAGTGCTGGAACGCGCGAGCAAAATGCGCGCGATGGATGCCCACGGCGCGCGCCAGCGCATCGATCCTCGTGCCTGCAGCATCGTCGGACAGTTGTTCGCGCGCACGCATGAGCCATTGAGGAGGCGACCCTCGCAACGAGACTGCCTCGATGCCGGCAACCAGATCGTCGATGCAGTCGCTGACGTCAGCCGCGCTGATTGCACCTTCCGTCATCACCCACTGCAGGAGCGTGCGTTGCGCCGAGGAAAGATTGCGGTGGATCCAGCCCCGGGTCGCGGCGCGCGCGAGCCGATCTTCGACCTCGACGGCGAGGACCAGCGCGCCCTGCGGTCCGAACTGCACCTCGTGCCTGATTTCGTGGGGACGCAGCATCAGGGACGAAGCAAAACCGGTCTCCTCGCGACCCGCGCGACGCTCGTGTATTGCGCCGGCGACGATGATCGAGACGTGCGCCCGTTCGTGAAGATGCACAGGCTGTCGCAAGCCGGGCGGATAGAACGACAGTCGCGCACGTGTCCCTGCTGCTGCCAGCAGCAGCGGTTCCATCGGCGCCTGAGCTCGTTGAAGCGACACGAACAGGCTACGAGCCCAACCCGCGAATGGATGCGCCCGATCAGTCCTGGGTCCAGAGTGGACCGCGCCAGCCCGCGAGCGCTTGCAGGAACGCCGTCAGCCGCAGCGGCAGGAATTTGCGGCTCGGATACACGACGAACACCGGGACTGGCGCGGACTGCCATTTCGGCAGCAGCCGGACCAGCCTTCCCGCCGCAATCTGGGCGTCGCAGTACGTCGAGGGCAGCAGGCCGATGCCGTGTCCGCGATAGACGAAGGTGCTCACCGTGTTGAAATCGCGGCTCGATATCGGACCGGAAACGTGCACGCGCGCCTTCCTGCGCCCGCTGACGAGATCCCAGTCGGATTCGCTGTTCTTGGCATGCAGCAGCACGCAGTCGTGTTTCGCGAGATCCGCCGGCTCCGCAGGAGGAGAGCGTCCCTTCAGGTAGCTCGGCGTCGCCACGACATAGCGCAGGCTCCTGCCGATGCGCGAGGCGACCAGGCTCGAGTCGCGCAGCTCGCCGAAGCGGATCGCGATGTCGAAGTTCTCGGCGATGAGATCGAGGTACGTGTTGGTGATGAACAGGTCGACGCGGATCCGTGGCTGCGCTTTCAAAAAGGCGGAAATGAAATCCAGAAAGGGCTCCTGACTGAGCGCGACGGGAACCGTGACGCGCAGCAGTCCTTCGGGCTGCTTCTGCGCGTGCGTCAGCACTCGTTCGGCTTCCTGCAGCAGGCTGAGCGGCTCACGGCACTGGTTGAAATACTCGCGGCCCTGCGCCGTCAGGCTGACGCGGCGAGTGGTGCGGCGGAGCAGGGTGACACCGAGCTGCGATTCGAGCACCGACAAGCGTCGGCTCACCGTCGAGATCGGCATCCCGAGCGAGCGCGCAGCGCGGCTGATGCTCTCGTACTGCGCCACCTTCACGAAGATGGCCACGTTGTCCAGATCCGCCATGCGGCCACTTTGCCATTAATGGAAATCAGATTACAGAGTTTCCCATCTAATCAATTGCGGGCCGCGCCCCGAGAATCCGCCGCACGCACTTTCTCGATCCAAGGAGCTTCCCATGACTACGCACTCCCGGAC
>Ga0111539_10002059_pt1 | contig 26897 bp, 14 predicted proteins | sample RhiMethybrSRZTD1_FD_79667 | JGI IMG/M metagenome (GOLD analysis project Ga0111539, IMG submission 79667) | Populus rhizosphere microbial communities from Tennessee, USA - Rhizosphere MetaG P. TD hybrid SRZTD1 (version 2) (version 2) | ecosystem: Host-associated > Plants > Roots > Rhizosphere >...
AAGGCAGCCGGCGACGCCCTCGCACGCAGCGAGTTTCGCGCCGTCATCGGCATAGGCCGGAGCGGTGGCGGCGCCATTGCTGGCGCTGGCGGGATTGCTGCCGCGGCCGGGCCCGGATACGCCGCGATAAATGGTTTCGCACCCGGTGAGGGACAGGGCAGCAAGGCCGGCGATCAGCGCGCCAGAAATGAGGCCAGGAATGAGGATGCTGCTGCGGCGGCGGTAGAGGGACACGAATGGCTCCGGGAGAGAGTACTGAGGACTGAGGGCAGGCCTCAGAAGCTGGAACGCGGAACTGACCTCGCCGCGCCATTGTAATTGGCGGTTGCGACGTTCACCGCCTGCGATTTCTGCATGACCTGTGGACCGTTTCCAGCGCCGCGCCTCAAGGCGCGATCATTCCCGGCCGACGAATGCCTTCGAAACAGTGGCGTGCATTTTCAGCATCCCTGTTTTGATCCGCACAGCGAACGGGCATCGGTAGCGGCCGTAGAATCCGGTTCAGACGCCCGTTTCCAATCGGAGGTGAGAAGCCCTCCTCCGCGCCCGCCTGCACGACGGCGCGGAGGCGTTCGGTGTCGACGCATCGCGTCATCGCGATCCGCTTCATCATCGAGCAAGGAGACAGCCATCGATGTCCACGCGACGCACACGACCGACCATTGCCGATGAGGCTGCCTCGAGCGCCGCCGGCAAGGCGCGCCCGCGCCGCAGCGGCCACGAGATCGAGCACATGCCCGCCATCAGCGCCGGCAGCGAGCACTGGGGCGAGCGCATCCTTGAGGATCAGGCCGAGGGCTTGCTGCAGCGCGAACGCGACGACGCGCGCGGCGGCGCCACCAGACAGGATGACGTGATCGATTTCGACATCGCGGCGTGGTTCGCGCTGGAACAGCAGGACGAGCACGATCGCTGCATCACTGAGTGCTGGTACGGCTGAGCGCCGCCGGCGAACTGATGTGCTGCCGATCTCACTGGCCGCCGGCGTCGAAGATGGCAGCGCGGAAGATCAACTGGAAGTTGCCCTGCGACCACCCGCGGTACTGCGGCCGGAACGCGAACAGATGCACGCGCCCCTTGCCGTACTCGGCTCGCACCCACGCGCCGCGACCTTCGATCGCCTCGGGCTTCGCGATCCAGCCCGAAAGCAGGACGTGCGTCGGTGCGTAGCGCAGCAGCGTCGTGCAGTGCGAGGGATCATCCTTCTCCTTGGGCAGGCGGGCATCCTCGCGCTCCTTCTCGGTCATGTCGCGCCACGCATTGTTGCCCGAGAAGAAGACCGCGACCGATTCATCGACTCCCGCGACGAGCCCCCCGGGGCTGCCGAGGTCGCCGAGTTCGAACGGCTCGGGCACGGTGCGCAGCACGCTGCCGGGACACGAGAATTCCTTGCTCGCATCATCGCGCGTCGCATCCATCAACGGCAGTTGCAGCAGATCGATCGCCCACTGGCTCGATGAGCCGAGCGTGACGAGCGTGCCGCCGCCGCGCACGAATTCCTCGATCGCAATCGCGCCTTCCGGCGCCAGGCCGCCTGCGAATTCATCGGGAATCGTGCCGGCCGCGCGGCCTTCATCGAGTTCAGCGCCGCGAATGCTCGGGATCAGCAGGACATCGATGAACGCGCTGAGGTCGCCCGCCCGCAGCATCTCGTTGCGAACGCTGACGAACGGCACGCCGCTGGAATCGAACGCGTACCGCAGCCAGCCTTCGTCCATGTCGCCTTCCCACGGCGAGTAGATTCCGATGCGCGGCAATTTGCTCGCCACGATCTTGCGGCCGGGCTCGACGTCGGCGGCTGCATCGCCGATGGCGATCAGCCCCGCGCGCTCGCCGTCTGTAAGCAATGAGAGCGTCTCGCCTCTCTGAAGGCGCTCGGCGACCTGTTTCCAGCAATCGCTGTGCGATGTGAAGAGGTGTGTGGCGGCGATCGGTGCCAGCCGCCCATCGCCCTTGAAGCCGCTGCAGGCTTCATCGACGCTCGCGGCCATCTTCAACGCGGGCGCGCCTTCGCCGGCAGCAAGTGACTGCATCACCTCGACGCGCCGCACGCCCAGCAAATACGGCAGCGTCCAGCCCGCGACGTCGTATGGCGGCTTGCCGCCGGGATAGCGCTGCACCTCGAACAGGTCCTTGACGTGCGAACCGTACGGCTGGGCGCGATGAATCACGATCGAACCGGCGGGATACGTGCGGCCATCGGCGGTGAGCTCGGCATCGCTGATGTGAATCTCCACGCCGCTGCGAATCAACACATCGATCAAGCGCCGCACGGCTGCGGGATCGCGATTGTCCGATGGGATGATCCAGGCTCGGGGTGTCCTGCCTCCTCCCTCCGCGTCTGTTGCATCCTCTCCCATGAGTCCATCGCCGCTTGCCGCATCAATCGATCGTTGCGCCGCATCCAGACAATTGCGCAGCCACAACTGCGGCTCGCGCGCCAGGCTTCCGACCAATGATCTTCCAAACGACATTTCATAATCAATGATGTCGCGCATGCGCCACCAGCCGCCCGGCCATGGCGCGGGGAATTGATTGGACGGGATGTATCCGCCCTCGATGCCGCTGGGCCCCGACAAGTCATCGCGCGAGAAGAACAGCGGCGACGCGATGCGCACGCTCGCAGCCTCGGTCAGCAACCCAATGATGTTGTGTCGCACCGGCACGTTGCGGTTGCCGCCGTTCCACCACATGTCGAACGTCACGCCCGTGGCCACGCCGCTCAGGCCGTCGCGCGTCATGTCCAGCAGCCCGCGCGAACCCAATGCATCGATGCCTGCGATGATCGCCGGATCGAGATTGGGATTGAGCGGATCGCGGAAGGGCGGAATGAACAGCCGCTCGCGCGTCGAGCCCTGCTGGTGCACATCCCAGTACACGTGCGGGAACCAGCGCTTGTACAACTGCTCGGTCACAAGTCTTGTCTCGTTCTGCGTGAGCATGAACCAGTCGCGATTGTTGTCGTGGCCGGCGTAGAACTGATACAACTTCAGCATGCCCGCCGCTTCGTATGGCGTGTTCAGTGTCTGGCGATACCAGTGCGAAACGTGATCGAGCCCGTCGGGATTCGTGCACGGGAAGATGCACACGACGATGTTGTCACGCGCCGATTTCCACGGCTGGTCATCCGAAGTCGCCAGCGTGCACGCGAACTCGACGCCGAACTGCGAGCCGGCGGTCTCGGTCGAGTGCATCGCGGGCGAGATGAAGAGGATCGGCTTGCCCTGCTCGATGGCGGTTTTCGTCTCCTGCTCCGTCTTGCCGCGCGGATCGGCGATGGTCTTGGCATGCGCGCGGATGGCGTCGAGATTCGCGATATTGGCTTCGGAGGAAATGATGGCCAGCAGAAAGTCGCGGCCTTCGGTGGTTTGGCCGAGGTTCTCCAGGCGCACGCGCTGGGGCGCCTGCTCAGCGAGTTTCTTGTAGTACGAACTGATCGCCTCCCAGTCGGGCAGTTTGAAATCCGCGCCGACGGCATGGCCGAAGTGCTGCGCGGGGGTGACGACCTGCGGCCGCGCGGGCTGAGCCGCAAGCGGATGGCACGCGAGGATCACAAGGGCGGCAATGATGGAACTGCAGAGTCGACGAACGGCTGGGCGTGGCACGATGGGCTCCTCCAGAGCAGCCCCATCGTACTGTCGAACGCCTCCCGCGACCGCAGGTCGACTTTCAATCACCTGCGTCCGCATCAAACTGAATCTGCACGTTGACGAACTCGAAGTCATCGAGGTCGCCCATGCTCGTGGAGGCGCGGACGCCGAAGGTGTTGTCGCCTTCGCGCAGCAGTTCCAGCGGAATCTCCGCGCGGAACTCGCCGAACGAGCCGTCGCGCGGGGCACGGTTCATGCGCGTCTGCAGGCGCTCGCCATTGATGAACAGCCCATTCTGGGCCTGCACGCCCTTGACCATCAGGACCACTTCGGCCGTGCGCACGCGCGGCGGCAGATGCTGGGGCCCCAGCACAAACGTCGCCTCGTACGAGCCTCCCTCGGATCGCTTCTGGAACTGGCTGTTGATCGCGCCTTCGAATTCGTCGTTGCCCAGGTGATGCACCTCGGGATCCTCTTCCAGCGCGATGACGCTGGCGCGGTGCGGTTCGAGCGCGAAGTCGCGCACGACCTGGGCCTCCACCGCCTCGGCCTTGGCAATGTTCACCGTCGAAGGCGTGTAGCCATCACGCGAGGCCGACAGGGCGACGAAGTCGGCGGGCAGCTCCGGGAGCGCGAGCGCGTAGCGCCCATTCGCATCGCTCACGGCGATGAGCACGCCCGAGCCGATCGACATGTCAAGTTTCACCATCGCGCCCGGCAGCGGCGCGCCCGTCGCGGCGTCGGTCACCGTGCCGCGAACGCTGCTGCGCGCGTTGGCCAAGTGCGGCGAGCGGTACATCGGCAGGTAGCGGTAGTACACCTCGAGGCACAGCGTGCAGATCGCCGTCTGATACACGCGGCCGCCGATCCGCGACCAGTTGTCCTGCGGATCCCACGAGCCGGACGCCTGGCCGGAGGTGCGCTGATTCTTCAGCAGCACGCGCGTGAGTTCGCCGTTCCACTTCTCCCAATCGTCACCCTGGTACTGGAACATGGCGAGCGTCGCGTAGTACCAGTAGTAGGTGCTGGCGGCTTCATCCCAGCGCGGCAGGTTGCCGAGGATCTCCTGCACCGAGCCGCGCATGCGCGGATCATCGCGCGGCACGCCCAGCAACTGCTGAATGAACATGCCTTCGGCGGTCATGCTCGCCGAGTGCGGCTGGCCCGGCTGATAGGCGTACAGGCCGGGCTGATTGGGCGTCATGACCTTCTCCATCCACGCGCTGGCGCCGGCAAAGGCTTCATCGGGCGTGACCAGGCCGGCGCGCTTCGCGCTCATCAACGCCATGACCTGCCAGCCGGCGACGGAGGTATCGCCCGCCTGCCGCGGCTCGTAGCGCCACCCGCCGACGTTGCGGTTGCGAGCGTTCTCGATGAACTCGACAGCGAGGCGCGCGGGCTCGCGCAGGCGCCGATCGCCGGTCATGCCCAGCGACTCGGCGATGGCGATGGATGCGATGCCGTGGCTGTACATGGTTTCGCCGCCGCGCAGATCGCCATCGGGCTCCTGCTGGGCGATGAGCCATGTCAGGCCGCGCTGCACCACGGCCTGGTAGCGGCCTTCCTTGCTGTGGGTGTGATCGGCCCCGAGGAAGCACAGCAGCGCAAGGCCGGTGGTGGCGACATCGGTGTCGAACTTGCCCTGGCCTTCGCATTCGCCGCAGGCATCATCGAAGGTGCGCGTCGCCCAGCGGCCATCGGGCGACTGGTGTCGTGCGAGCCATTCGAGCGCCATGGCGACGGCCTTCTCGGTCTCTTCGCTGCCGCCCATGCGCTTGACCGTCTGCAGGCGCGTCTCTTCATTGCGAGCCGCGTAGGGATTGGTGGGCGGCGCCATGTCGGTCGGCAGGCGCAGGTTCACGTCGTTGCCGGGCGAGGCATCGGGCAGAGGCAGTTCGGTGAGCGCGGCGGCGATGGGCGAGGAATCCGCGCCTAAGATCGTGTCAGAATCGCTCACCGCGCCCGTGACACTGGTGATCGATGCATTGGAAGCGTCCTCGCCTCCGCCGCCCTCGCCCGCTGTGCGATTGGGCGCGACGGCGACGGATGATGCTCCCGGCGCGGCGGCGAACATTGTTGATGAGCCGTTCGCGGCGCGTTCTGATCCGACACTGCCTGCGCCAGAAGCACGCGGACCGCGGGCGGCGACTTCCATCGGGAAGGTGTTGCCGCCGGCTGCGCCGTGCTCCTCGCCCGGCACGTGCAACTCGCCTGCGGCGAGCGCAGGCAGGGCATCATCGCCATCGAGACCAAGTGCGCGATCGCTTCCCGGCGCGCCGGTCGCCGAGGTTCCCTGCGGCGATGCATCGGCCGTTGAGTTCGAGCCGGCGACGCTGGCCGGGCCGTCGTTGCCGATTGAGCCGCCCTGTGACGCACCTGGCGCCATGGCGATGATGCCGTCAGCCGGTCGAGCGCCGCTGCCGACGCCTTCGCCGGTGGTTGCTTCGCGCCGGCCGGTGTCGGCGGTAAGCGCGGAGGCCGGGCCCGCGAGACCGGGCTGCGAGGTTGCGCCATCGCCGCGCGCGACTGAGCCGGCGGTCTCGGTGGGCAGTGCGAGATCGCTGCCGCCACCGGTGTCGCCGAGCGGGCCATCGAGCGCGAGAGCGCTGGAAGGCGCGGCGGTGCCGATCGGTGCGTCGCCGCCGCCTGTTGTCGCATCCTGTGCGCTGGCGACGCCGCCGACGCCGACGACCTCCGTCGCGCCTGTTGCGCTGGCGACCGATGTTCGCACCGCCGCGCCAGCGCCGCCGCCGATCGAAGGCTGTGCGACCGCATCGCCGGCCGCGGCACGGCCGGATTCGCCGCCGGCAGCATTCGACGCGGAGACGACCGCGCCGGCTTCGGTCGCATCGCCCGCGCCGCGCGCGCCTGCTCCCACGTCCGTTGGAATCGCAACGTTGCTGCCATCGCCGACGGATGCCTCGCCGATGTCGGTCGCGGCGGAGGCGACCTTGACGCTCTCGCTGCCGCCGCCCTTCGCCGCGGCTGGCGCCGTCGAATCGCCGGGCATGGCGACGCTGATGGCTGCAGCCGCATCATCGCCTCCGCCCGCTGCTGCGGATTGCGGGGCGAGAGCGACGGCACCGGTGTTGCCGCCGTTGGAGGCCGCTGCTGCGCCGGGCACTGCGCCTGCGGCTCGGGCCGATGCGGCCACGTCTGATCCGACGGGACCGGCCGGCCCGCCGCTTTCGCCGGACGCCACGCGCGAGCCCTCGCCTTCGCGCGGCTGAGCGAGCGTGAGCGATGCGGCGACCAGCGGATCGACGTGCGTCATCTTGCTGGACTGCGGAAGGTTGGCGGAAGTTGATGCGCCGCCCGCGGCAGGCGCGGTTGATTCACTGGCGGCGGCAATGATGTTGACAGGCTCGATCGCGCCGGTCTGGGCCGCGCCGGGCGCGACATCAGCGCGACCGGGCTGGGCCGTTACCGGCGCGGGCGTGGCCGATGAACGCGCGATGCGCGGCGCCTCGCCGCCCTGGATCGCGCCGCCCTTGGCCTCGCCCGAAGTCACCTGCGATGCGTCGCTCGGGGCCGAGACTTCGCTGGTGGGCGACTGCTGCGCGACGGTGAACGACTCGACATCGGTGCGCGGCAGTTCGATGCGGTTGACCTGCGACTCGCCGGCGTTTGCCTGGAGGCGAGAGGCTTCCTCAGCGCCGGCCGAGGCGCGATTGGCGCTGAGGCGCACGACTTCGGCCGCCGCGCCGGGCGTCAACTGGATGCTGTCGGCCTTGCTGGCAGCCGCGGTCTCGCGCGGCGCGACACTGAGATCGCCCGACACGCCGCCGCGCAACTGCCCGGCCAGCCCGCCGCCGCCGGTCTGACCGGCAAGCACGACGCGCGTCGCGCTGCCGCGATCGACCATCTGCGCGATCGTCGACGTCACTTGCCAGAAGGTCAGCAGGATCATGAGCATCAGGTGCGCGATGACCGATGCCAGCGCACAGCGTGCCAGCAGGCTGAGGCGGTTCGAGCGCAGGCCCTTCCAGCACAGTGCCAGCAGCGACAGGGCGAGCAACAGCAGCAGCAGCCAGAGCAGCAGCGGCGAGAGCCACGCCCACAGCGAGGCGAAATCGAAGGGTGAGCGCGGGCCGACGCGCACGAAGACCTCGCGCGATTCGGCCCGCCAAAGGTCGTAGCCCTCGTTCGCCATCGGGCGAGCCGCGCCGTCATCGACCGCGGCCGATGGAGGCGACTTGCGGTCCGTGCTGAAGGTCAGCGCGAAGCCGCCGCTCTCGGGCGCGGGATCCATTTCGTTGGCGCCGCTGTTGATCTCGCCGCCGAGCGATTCGGGCGGCAACTGACGGCCGTCGAGTCGGCGCGAACGGTAGAGATCGAAGCCGCCGGCTCCCCCGCTTCGATCGGAACAGAAATACAGGAAGTCGCCTGCCGGGCTGAACGCCGGCGCGCCTTCGTTGGAATCTGAGTTGAGCGCGGCGAGCGCCTGCGACTTCTCGAATCCATCCGGTTTCACAATGGCGCTGTACAGGTCGTAATCGCTGGCGGCGTAGCGCTCGCGCACGGTCGCGGACCATTGTCCGGGCGCCCGCGTCGGCTCCTCGCCTTCGGCCGGACGGTTGCTGGTGAACAGCAGCAGCGTGCCGTCGGGGCTGAGCGACGGGCCGTACTCGTTGTACTCGCTGTTGATCTCCGGCCCGAGATTGATCGGCTGGTTCCAGCCGAAGTCGCTGCGCGTCGCGAGCCAGAGGTCGTAGCCCTCGAAGCCGCCGGGACGGTTGCTGGAGAAGATGAGCGTTCGGCCGTCGGGCGAGAGCGCCGGGCCGAGTTCATCGTGATCGGTGTTGATGTCGATCAGCGCTTGCGGCTCGCTCCACGAGCCATCGGCTTGGCGGCTGGCGATGAAGATGTCGGCGTTGGACCCCGCCTTGCCACGCACGAGAATCAGCGTCGAGCCGTCGAGGCTGATGCGCGGCTCGTACTCGTCGGCGTCGGAATTGAGGGTCGCCGGCAGATGCTCGGGCGGTTGCCAGAGTACCTCGCGCACGTAGGCGTCATCGACAGGCTGCGAGATGCGCGCGCCATCGGTGTAGAACGAGCGGGCGGCGCGATCGCGCTGCCACCACCACGCGCCCGCGGCGGCAAGGGCCGCGAGCACGAGCAACGCCAGGATGAGCAGCCTGCGTTTCATGGCGAGCGCGGCCTATCGCTCCAGCACCGTGTCGAGGTACGGCTCCTGAATGCCGGCGTTCTTGCAGATGTCGAGCACTGTGACGACGTTGGAGTACGCGGTGTTGCGGTCGCCGCGCACGGTCACCTTCTGCTCTGGATTGGCGGCGACGGCGTCGCGCACCAGTTTGTCGAGTTCCTCGCCGGTGACCTGGCGACCGACAAGGAAGATGCGGCCCTGTTCATCGACGTTGATGACGAACTCGCGCATGGCGATGGAGATGGGCGTCGCCGCCGCGGCATGCGGCAGGGCGATCTGCATCTCGCGTTCAGCCTGCTTGATGGTCGTCGCCAGCAGGAAGAAGATCAGCAGATTGAACAGCGTGTCCACCATCGGCACGAAGTCGAGGTGGATGCCGGTTTCCGAATCGGGCATCTTGATGCGCATGCAAGGATTCCGATTCAGACGGGTGCGACGGCCGGGCTGACGACGCCATCGGATTGCGGAGCCGGCGCGATGCGAGGGGCGTCGGCAAGTCGCGATGGCGCGGCGGCTGCGTGCGCCTTCTGACGCTCGATGAACTCCGACGCGGCGCGATCGACATCAGCGGTAATCGTGTCGATCTTTCCCATCAGCCAGTGGAAGCAGATCATCACCGGGATGGCGACGAACAGGCCGCCGGCCGTGCACGTCCACGCCTCGAAGATGCCCTTGGCGAGCATCTCGGTCTTGCCAAGGGCCTCGCTGGTGGCGGCGACGGCCTGGAACGTCTTGATCATGCCGAAGACGGTGCCGAGAAGCCCGAGCATGGTGGCGACCTGCGGAAGGGCCGAGAGCACGCGCATGTGATGCCGCAGCGCGATGAGTTCGCGGCCGCCCACGTCCTCGACGTGCTTCTCAAGCCGTTCCTGCGGCTCGCCCTGGCGCTTGACGGCCTCGCCGAGGATGCGCGCGATCGGGCTGCGGTTCTGGCGGCAGAGTTCCAGCGCCTTGGCGCGATCATGCGCGACCTCGTTCAGGCGGTTGACGAAGCCGCGCGGCACAACACGGCCGCGACGCAGCACCATGGCGCGCTCGATGATGATCGCCATCGCGACCAGCGAGCAGATGCCGATGGGCACCATGGGCCAGCCGCCCTTGAGCACGAAGTCGAGCGCGGATGAGACCTCCAGACCGGTCTTGGGCGCGACGTTCGCGACGGGCGGAGCGGCCGGCGCGCCAGACGGCGGGGCGGAGGCAGGTTGATTCTGCGCCAGCATCGACGCGGCGATCAGGACTGTTGCTGCAAGATTCACGTTCAGGTAGCTCCTTGATACTCACACGTCGATCGGACGTCGCTCAGGACGATCCCGCTCACCCGCCTCCGGTCGATGACACGTTGGCGGCCAGTCGCTGCGACGCGAGCTTGGCCCACTCGGTGTCGGGGTACTTCTCCTTCACCTGCGCGAACTGCGCGCGGGCCTGTTCGCTCTGGCCCATTTCCTCGAAGCAGCGCCCGGCCTCGAACAGCGCCGCCGCGCTCCACTCCGGATAGCCATAGAGAATGTCCACCTTCAGCAGTTCGCGCACGGCGTCGGAATGCTTCTTCTGCGCGAAGAGGCATTCGCCGATCTGGAACTGAGCCCGGGCTGCGGTCGGACCGCTGTGGCGATCGATCACCTTGCGGTACTCCTCCATCGCCTGATCATGCAGGCCGCGATTCTCGCGCGCATACGCCAGGCCGAACTGGGCCTGGAACCACAACTCGCTGTCGCTGAAGCGTTCGAGGTAATCGGCGAAGGCCTTCTCGCTCTCTGGCCAGTGCTGCAACTGGGCCTCGCACTCGCCGAGGCGCAGCAGGGCTGTCGGAACGCCATCGTCATCCCTGAACGTCTTGGCGATGGTCGAGAAATGCCCGCTCGCTTCCTGCCATTGCGAGAGTTTGAACTGGGCCTCGCCCGCGAACAGATGCGCGGAGGGAATGAGGCTGCTCGCGGGGAAGGCGGTGATGAACGCCTCCGCATGCCTGGCCGCCTCTTCGTTCTTCTTGAGTTCGAATTCGCTCACCGCCAGGCGATACAGGCCGCGCTCGCGCACGCCCGGATCGATCTTGCGGGCCTCGGTGTCCGCGACCTCGTTCAGGCGCCCCAGCAGTTGCGCCGCCTGCTCGTGATTGCCGGCAGCGGCTTCCATCTCCGCGAGTTCCAGCATCGCGTGCGGGGTGTTCACGTCGTCTTCGTGCGCGGCGAGCAGGTCGCGATACGCCTGCATGGCGTCGCCAGGACGCTTGAGTTCGCGCAGGCACCAGGCCTTCTCGTAGGCGACAGCCGCGAGCAGATCCGCAGCGACCTTGCTGGAATCAAGTTTGGCCAGTGCATCGATCGACGCCAGTGCGGCCTCGTGCTCGCCGCTGCGCGACAGCGCGATGGCACGCTGGGCCTGGGCCTCGGCCGCGCGATCACCGCCGCCGCCCTGTTCGAGCAGCGCCGCGAACGCGCTGGCCGCCTCGGGATACTTCTTCGCCGCCATCAACGCCTGGCCGCGGCGGAACATCGCGTCGGCGGTCATGTCCTCGGACCCCTGCTCGGGCTTGGCGCCTTGCACCTGCGCGTACAACTCGGCGGCTCGATCCCAATCCTGCTTGCGCATGGCGATGGTCGCCAGGTGATTGAGCGCGAAGGTGTGGAAGCGCGAATCGCCGGCCTTCACGACTTCACCAAACGCGCCGGCGGCATCGTCGAGTTTGTCCTGTGCCAGCAGCACCTGGCCGCGCTCGAAGATCGCCTGCAGCCGGTGCGGACTCTCGGGGAAGTTCGAGAGCAGGTGGCTGAACTTCGCGGCGGCATCATCCAGCCGCTCGCTGCGCGCCAGGGCCAGTCCGAGTTTGAGCGTCGCGTCGTCGGCTGACGGTTGCTCGCTGCCGAACGAGAGGTAGTCGCCCAGCAGTCCGATGGCCTGCTCCCATTCGGATTTCTGGAACGCGATGTCGCCGAGCATGAGCAGCGCGCGGCGATAGGGTTTCTCGGTCTCGCGTCCGTTGACAACCTGCGAGAGGTTCTTCTGCGCATCGTCGGCGCGATCAAGACGGAACTGCGCGCTGCCCAGGCGATAGCGGGCCGTGCGCGCCTGCGCATCATCGGGGTACTTCGCGAGGAACGTCTCGTACTTCGCCGCAGCGTCATCGAACTGATCGCGCAGCATGTCGTCCTCGGCTGCGAGGAAGGCGATCGCCGATGCCTGGGCATGATCGCCGTGCCTGCTGAGGAAGGCCTCGCAGAGTTTCGCCGAGGCGTCATAGGACTGGCGCTGATGCTCGAGCGTCGCCTGCAAAGCCGTGGCGTCGGCTTCGAGGGCATGATCGGCGAAAGCGCTGCGGAATTGGTCGAGGGCCGCAATCGCGCCGGCGATGTCATCGGCCTTGGCCAAGGCCACGCCCCGGTCATACATCATTTCCGCCAGCAAGCGGCTCTTGGGATTGGCGGCGATCGCCGTCTGCAGCCGCGCGGCCGCCTGTGGATACTTCTCCTCGCGCAGGTCGCACTTGGCAAGCCAGTAGGCCGCCTCGTCGCCGCGCTGCGGATCCTTCTCCGCGCCCTTGCTCAGCAGATCGCGCGCGCGGCCGTACTGCTTCTGAGCGACGCACAGGCGTCCGCGATCGAGCATGGCAGCCGCGATCGATGGATGCTCCGGCCACTTCTCAAGGAAGCGATCGAAATGCTCCGAGGCGGACTTGTCATCGCCGGCCTGCTGCGAGAGGACCGCCAGCCCGAACGTCGCGTCGGCGGCAAGGGCATCGTCCTTGTTGAGCAGCGCGCCGTACGCCGTCGCCGCGCTGGGAAGATCGCCTTCGCGATGCAGACACTGCGCGCGCAGCAGGGTGGCGCGGTCGGCGAATTGACCCTGCGGGAGGCGCTGCGTCATCGCCGCCAGGTGCTTGGCCGCGCCCGCATCGTCCTTCTTCGCCACAAGGGCCAGACCTCGCAAATAGTCGGCACGCTCCCGAAGCGGGCTCTCCGCCCAGTTCTTATCGAACAGCGTCCATACACCATCGATGTCGTCGTAGCGCTGCAGGCGATAGAGCGACTCGACCGCCATGGCCGCGGCGTCGTCGGCGGCCTCGTGCGTGGGATGCTGGCGCGCCAGGCGCGACAGCGGTTCGACCGCAGGTTCGTACTTCTTCTGCTCGAATTCGCTCTGGCCAACGATCAACAGCGTCTCGGCCGCGAACTCGAAATCCGACTTTTCGAGCAGCGGGCGAAGTTCCGTAGCGGCCTCCTCGTATTTCTTCATGCGAAACAGCGCGACGCCCAGGCCGTAACGCGCAACACCGGCCTTCTCATGGTTGGGATGAGCCTCGAGGAAGCGGCGGTATTCACCCACCGCCAGCTCATTCATGCCGCGGTTGAGCAGCCCGTTGGCACTGAGGTACTCGCGCAGCGCGGGATCACTGCCGGCGCCCTGGCCGGCGGGCGGCTGCTGGGCCGCGGCGTGGCTGAGGGGCGGTCCAATGGTGAAGGCGAGGGCGGCCGCGCCGGCAGCCACCGCCGTCCACGTCTTTCTCCGTGTTCGCAAGTGCATGCTCATGGCAGTTTCCGAGTGGGAAGCAGGTTGTGCGTGCGACCCCCCGACGACCCATCATGTCCCATCCAAAGATCGCGAGACACATCCTTGCATCGCGCGATGCGTGCCAGATCCGCCCCGCAGGGCCGTTGCTCCCCCTCCCTCACGCCCCCCTTGCGACGCGTGCGGTCGCTGCGGCGGCCGCACGCATCGCATTGTCGCAGGCTCGGCGAGAAATCGCCAGCGCCCAGTTTCACAATCGGTGGACAAGCTTCCTCATCGCGGTTTTCAGCGCACCGTTGGGGGCCGCGGGGTGCTCGCCGACTTCGGAGCATCAGGCGCGGGGGGCGGAGTCGGGGTCGTGAGGTCGGCTTCCTTCTCCAGCGCCTCGCGCTGGGCGTCGAGCTCCGCTTCGAGTCTCTCCTGCTGGGCTTCGAACTCAGCCTCGAGTCGCTCCTGCTGCGCTTCGAGTTCGGCCTCGATCGCTTCCTGCTGTGCCTCGATTTGCGATTCGAGAGCTTCCTGCTGCGCGTCCAGTTGGGCTTCCATCGCCTCCATCTGCGCGTCGGCCTGGGCCTCGACCTGGTCAGCCTGGGCCTCGAGGGCATCGGCCTGAGCCTCGATGGCATCGGCCTGAGCCTCCAGTTGCTCGCGCTCCGCGTCGCCGGCCTTCTCGGCCTTGGCGCGGAGGTCTTCGGCCTTCTTCTGGAGTTCCTCCTGCTTGCGCGTCAGGTCCTCGATCTGCTTCTGCATCTGCTCGCGCTGCTTCTGAAGTTCCTTGCGCTGCTGCTCCATCTGGCGGCGCTGCTGCTCGCCGGCCCGTCTGAGCTCATCCCCCTGCTGCTTGCGGGCCCGCTCGAGCTGGGTGCGGGCATCGCGCATCCGCGTCTGGGCCTGGGCGCGCTGATCCTGAGCCAGTTGCGTCTGACGTTCGCGGGCGCCGGCGACTGCACGCTCACGTGCGAGCATTTCGCGTTCGCCCATCCCGGCCGGGGCTGCCATGCCCTCGATGTTCTCGATCCTCGCCTCGGGATGAATCAACTTGACGAAAGCGGCAAAGATGCGGTGCTGCTGGGCCGTGCCGTGCACCTCGATGCCGCCATCGCGCTGCGCGACCATCACCGGCACATCATCGCGTCGCATGAACTCGAACAGCGCGTTGGCCTTCTCCTGAGGAAGTTCGTAGAAGCGGACGATCTCTTCGCCGCCATCAGCCACCTCTGCGGGCTCGGCGATGACCGCGCGGCCGCCCAGGCCGGGCGCGCCAGGATGCGGAGCATTCGGACCGGCGGGGGCCATCGCAGCGCCGCCGCCACCGGGCGCGCGCCGAGCGCGAGGAGCAGAAGGAGGCGCGGGTGGCTCTGGTGTCCTCGGCAACTCGGGGGGCGGAGTGGCGTTGCGCGGATGGGCCGCCATACCAGCGCCGCCGCCGGCCATGGGATGCTGGCCACCGCCGCTGAGCAGGGCTTCGATATGCTGAGTCAGTCGATCCATGCGCTCTTCGAGCCGATTGATGCGGGCCTCGAGGTCGCCTCCACCCTGACCTCCGCCGCGCGCTGTGACTGTCTGGCGCAGCGACTGACCGCTTGGCGCGGCTTGCGCGATCACGCCTGTGGGCGCGCGGCCGGCCATGTGCTGCTCGTACGTGCTGCCCGGCACGGTCACGACATCGATCTTTTCACCCGACGGTGTCACGACGGTGTACGGCACCTTGACCTCGCGACCCATGCTCGCGTGGACCTCTGTCAGGGCTTTCTCGATCTTTTCCTTGTCAGCCTTCGTGCCACCCTGGGCGGCCTTCAGGGCAACCGCCAGCTTTTCGAGTTCGGCCTTGGCGGCCTTGTCGCCAGCCGCTGCTGCCGCTGCGGCCTTCTCGAGGGCGGCCTTGGCAGCCTTCTCGCCAGTCGCGGCCGCAGACTTCGCAGCTGCGGCTGCCTTCTCCTTGGCGGCGACGGCCTTTTCCTTCGCGGCCTTCTCAGCCTTCTGCGCCACGGCCGCGGCCTGGGCCGACGGGCCGCTGGATTCCTCGGGCGGGCACGCCCAGAGCGGCGTCGCCAGCCACACGCCGCCGGCCAGCAGCAGCGCAAGCGCCGAACCGCACATCGACAGGCGCGGCGCGGATCGTTCAGTCATCACCATGGTCAGTCTCCTTGCAAAACGTTTCGTGCGAGCGGAGGTCGCACCCAGCGCCATGGACGGCGTGTCGGTGCGGGACGGATTCACATTCAGATACTGCCGAGTGCTCAGCAGCGCCCGCGCGTACGCCGTTCGGCTACGGGGCAATACGGCAGTGACCCACGCGTCGCAGCAATAATCCGCTTCATCGCGCAGGCGGTGGCGCACCCACCAGGCCATCGGGTTCCACCAGTACACCGTGCAGACCACCATCTCGATCCAGCACACCCAGTGATCGCGCCGGCGCACGTGCGCCAGTTCGTGCAGCAGCACGGCGCGGCGGCCGGCGTCATCCAGATCCTGCCACAGATGCTCGGGCAGCAGCAGCACACGCTGCAGGCCGCACCAGACCAAGGGCGAAACCTGGCGTGGCGTCATCAGGGTGCGCGGCACCGATCGCAGTCCGATCGCGCCAGCGCACTCCCGCACCAGCGCCGTGACATGCTGATCGGCCGGCACGGCCCGGCGAAGCAGTCGGCGGAAGCGCCAGATGCGCACCAGCATCACCAGCATGATCATCGCCACGCCCAACGCCCACATGGAGCCGGGAATGGGCGCGAGGCTGACGAGGGCATCGCGCACGGCCGCGACGCGCACGAGCCAGTCACGCCATTCAATGGCGGTCTGGACGGCGGAGAATGACGGCACATCGGTCGATGCGCTGGGCGGCGCCGGCGCCGGGGCGACCAGAGCGGAGCGCGCGAGTGATTCACGCGGCGGGACAGTGCTGATCGCAGGAGGCTCACTTGTCACCGGCTTCGCGATGTCGGGAATCGACAGGTTCAGCCAGGGAATCGTGACTGTCGCGAGCGCCGGCGTTGCCGACGCTTCGATGCTTCGCGGCTCGACGTTCGAAGCGACGGAAGCGCCAGAGTCGCAGGCTGACGGGGTCGAAGCGGGGCGACCCGAACCCGCGACTGACGGTGACGGATGGCTCGCCGGCCCTCTGAGCGGGTCCGGCGAGCCCTCCGACGCCGTCGAGGCTGCGGACTCGGGCGTCAAGGATGTCTGCGTCCAATATGAGAAGGGCGCAGGTTGATCGAAGACAGGTTTGGCGGGCGCTGAAGTTCGAGGCTGGGCCTCGCGTGCGGCATCGTTGTTGGTTGGAGGCGCGACGGACGGCCGGTTCGTCGGCGTGAGCGATCCCACGCCCGGCGACGCTGGCGGTTGGGAGCTGCTCTCAGGATTCCCCTCGCGCATCGACGCGAACAACCGCGGCGTGCCGACCTCATCCGCGAAGTTCAGGGCCGGCGCGAGCGGCGGGGCCAGCAGTGCCAGCAGCACGATCAGCCACAGCGCGTGCCGCGTCGATGGCCGGCAGCGGACGAAGCGGCAGATCACGGCGACGACAATGGCCAGCGGAATCGCGCCCAGGGCGTTGTGCCAGAGCAGGTCCATCGACATGGCCGCGATGAGCGTCATTTGCCGCGGCCCTCGCTTCGGGCGGATGGTGTGCGGGCTTCGAGCTGATCGATGTGCCTCTGCAACTCGGCAAGTTCACCGGGGCTGAAGCGCTCGGTCTTCATCAGCTGCAGGACCAAGGGAGCCGCCTCGCCATCGAACAGGGCATCCATGACGGCCTTCAGCCGCGAGCGCGTGACCTGCGTGCGGCTGGCCACGGCCTTATAGACGTAGGCGAGATCCGACTTGTTGGAGCGGACGTAGCCCTTCTGTTCGAGGCGCGTCAGGAACGTCAGGACGGTGGTGTAGGCGACGCGGCGGCCGGAGGCGTGCAGGCGATTCATCACCTCGCGCACGGTGGCCGGGCCGGCATCCCACAGGGCCTTGAGCACCTGCAGTTCCGCTTCGCCGAGTTCGTATTCGCGTTGACCCATGGAAAGGGAGTCTGGTTGCCGGCGACGGGCGTCAAAGGGGGGTCTAGGCGATCCGATCCTCCTACAACTGTCGTAGGCCCAACCTACTACTGGTGTCGTAGTGTGTCAATGGGAAATCGTTGCAGAATCTTTCGCTGGATTTCCAGATGGATGCGTCGCGGAGGCAGGTCTGTCACGACGACAACACGCTGGCGACGCTAATGTGTTGTCAGCCCGCCGGTTGCGTTGTCCACCGGCCATCCACTGTCAATTCAGGCAAGGTCACTCCCATGTCCAAGGCCATCGTCGATCCCCAGGAACTCCGCCGCTTCGCCCAGGATCTCAAGCGCTTCAACGACCAATTGGGCGGGCAGATGTCCTCCCTGCATGGCCGCATGCTGGCCCTGGGCCAGACCTGGCGCGACCAGGAGCACACCAAGTTCGCCGAGGAGTTCGAGCAGACGATGAAGGTGCTCAGCCGCTTCATCGACCACGCCAACAAGCACATTCCGTTCCTGGTGCGCAAAGCCGACCGGGTTGAGGAGTATCTGCAGCAGAGGTAGGCGATTGGCTGACCACGCCCGAGTCACGAATCTCGATGCCCTGCGGCACTTCAAGGCCGCGCTGCAGTCGTTTCAAGAGGACGCCACCGTCGCCCTGAGCGAAGCGACCACCGACGCCCAGCGCGGACTTTGGTACATCGGCAACGACTGCAAGGCCCACTGGCAGCGCGAACTCAAGAAGCGCAACGAGAAACTCAACCAGGCCAAGGCCGAACTCTTCAAGAAGCAACTGGAATCCAACGACACGCGCACCAGCGCCGTGGTGGAGCGCAAGAACGTGCAGCGCTGGGAGGCCGCGGTGGCCCAGGCCGAGGAGAAACTCCGCCGAATCAAGCACTGGAGCACGGCTCTCGAGCGCGAGTTCATGCTGTTCAAGGCGGGCATGCAGAGCATGAGCAACATCGTGGCTGCGGATCTGCCCAACGCCACAGCCCGAATCGAGCGCATGATCCGCAGTCTCGAGGAGTACATCCGGCTCGCGGCCCCCAGCGGCGCCCCCACGACGGCCGGCAGCGTCGGCGACGAGCAGCGCAGTGAGCAGTCGAGCAGCGCCGCATCAGCAGGCGACGGCGCGAAGGGAGAATCGTCATGAGCATGAGCGTCGGCCGGGCGAAACTCACCCAAGGGCTCAAGGAATTGACGGTGCGCTGGGAGAAGGCGCGAGCCGAGTGGGACGATCCGATGGCCGACGACATCGAGAAGACCGTGATCGAGCCGCTGGAGCCGCGCGTCCGCGCCACGGTTACGGCGCTGGAGAAGATGATCGAGACCATGGCCCGAGCGAAGCGCGAGTGTGGGCCTGAATGACAGGCCCGCGCTTCAGTGATGCCTGGCGATCGCGCCGATCCATTCGTATTCATCCGTATTCACCCGTGGTTCCTTTTGAATATGCTTGAGCCGCATGACTGATGTCACTCCCTTTGAGCGCCAGCGCGCGATGTTGCGCGACCTCGTTGCGCTGATGGAAAAACGCGGCCGGCTCGAGGTCGAGATCGAGCAGAACTATCGGCGCGACATCGCCGCGGGCGAAGAGGCCTTCGCCGCCCGACGGAAAGAGACCGTTTCGCGCTTCGAGACCGATCGTCACGCCGCCGAGCGCGAGTACCGCACGCAGGAGCAGCAGATCACCGGCGGCTTCGAGGGCAAGTACGCCAAGGCCGAGCGCACCTTCAAGAGCGAACTGGCGACCATCGCGGAGAAGGCCGAGCACAATGAGAAGCAGACCTCCAAGGCCCTGCAGGAGGCGCTGTGGCTGGCCGACACGGTGTACGAAGCGACCGAGTCGCAGCCGATCGAGCAGTACCTCAACTCCAAGAAGCAGGCCGACGGCGGGATGGAGGAACTCGAGACGATCCGCCACAAGGCCGCGGACCTGATGCAGCGCTCGCGCGTCCGCGTGCCGGACGATGCACCCGCGCACGATGAATCCGCGACCGATCCCCAGGCCGGGCTGCTGTCGCGCGTCGTCGCCTCGCAGGACTATCTCGATCGCATGTCGGCTCTGTTCCTGCCGAAGTTGTTCCGGGGTCTCTGGCCGCTGGTCTGGGTGGTGACGCTGACGGCCCTGTTCGTCGGCGCGATTTGGCTGGCTATGCCGGCCTGGCGCCAGGGCAAGCCGTTGGGCGTGCCGCTGGCGATTTCCATCGGCGCGGCGATTGCCCTGCTGGCGCTGCTGTATGTCGTCGCCCGGGTGCGCATGCTGAGCCTGTATCGCCCGATCACCAGCGCCAAGGCAGAAGGTCAGACTCTTGGCGCGGCCGCCATCAAGGCGGCCGAGGAGCAGCGCGAGAAGGCGCGCGAGACTTTGCGCATCAAGCGCGATCAGGACATCGAATCGGCCAAGACCAAGTACGAACCGGTCTTGGGGGAGATCGAGCAGCGGCGCAGCCACTACCTGCAGCGCATCAACGAGAAGTATCCGGCCCTGATGGACAAGATGAAGTCGCAGCGCGAGGAGGACCTCTTCAACCTGCGCGAGGGGCAGCTACAGCGCATGACAACGCTGGAGGACAATCAGAAGACCGATCTTGCTGAACTGCAGAAGGCCCACGACACCCGCACGCAGCAGCGGCGAGAGCGTTACGAGCGCGAATGGACGGCTCTTGAAGACGAATGGAAATCGGGCATGTCCGCGGCCTACACCACGGCTGATGAACTGGCTGCTCGCTCAGCGTCGATCTTCAAGAATTGGGACGATGCATGGTGGAACGACTGGCAGCCGCCGCGCGAGTTCGCATCGATCGTGCGCTTCGGCCAGATGCACGTCGATCTGGGCCAGTTGCCCGGCGGACTGCCGAAGGATCCGCGCCTCGCATTGCCAGGACCGAAGTCATTCGACCTGCCGGCGTTCCTGGATTTCCCCGAGCCGGTGTCGATGCTGCTGGAAGCGGGCGAGCACGGCCGCGACGAAGCCATCGCCACGTTGCAGACCGTGATGTTTCGCATGCTCACGACGCTGCCGCCGGGCAAGGTGCGCTTCACGATCGTCGATCCCGTGGGCCTGGGCCAGAACTTCGCGGGCTTCATGCACCTAGCGGATTACGAAGGCTCGTTCGTCGCCGACAAGATCTGGACGGAAGACCGGCACATCGAGCAGCGGCTACTCGATCTGACCGAGCACATGGAGAACGTGATCCAGAAGTACCTGCGCAATGAGTACGAGACGATCGCGGACTACAACGTCGACGCCGGCGAGATCGCCGAGCCCTACCGCTTCCTGGTCATCGCGAACTTCCCGGTGAACTTCAGCGAGACCGCCGCGCGGCGACTGGCGTCGATCGTCAACTCCGGCGCGCGCTGCGGCGTGTACACGCTCATCACCTGTGACAACCGCCAGCAACTGCCGCAGGGCGTGTCGCTGGCCGACATCGTCAAGGGCGGCGTGCACCTGCAGTGGAAGGATGCGCCCCCCGCTGCCTCAGGCGCCGGCAGCCGATTCGTCTGGAACGACGACGATCTGAAGCGCTTCCCGCTGGCGCTCGATCCGCCGCCCGATGAGAACTTCGTTACGGAGAAACTGCACATCATCGGCGCGGCGGCGAAGGAATCGACGCGCGTCGAGGTGCCGTTCGAAGCCATCGCGGCCGATCCGAAACAGATGTGGTCCAAGAAGACCACCAGCGACATCAGCGTCGCACTGGGCCGGGCGGGCGCAACGAAACTCCAGCACCTTACGCTGGGCGTGGGCACCTCGCAGCACGCGCTGGTGGCGGGCAAGACCGGCTCGGGCAAGTCCACGCTGCTGCACGCATTGATCACCAACCTGGCCCTGTGGTATCCGCCGGACGAAATCGAGTTCTATCTCATCGACTTCAAGAAGGGCGTCGAGTTCAAGACCTACGCCTCGCACAACCTCGCGCACGCCCGCGCGGTGGCGATCGAATCCGACCGTGAGTTCGGACTGAGCGTACTGCAGCGCCTCGATGCCGAACTCAAGCATCGCGGCAACATCTTTCGCGACCTCGGCGTGCAGGATATGGGCGGTTACCGGCGCGAGAACCCGAAGACGCCCCTGCCGCGCATCCTGCTCATCGTCGACGAGTTCCAGGAACTGTTCACCGAGGATGACAAGCTCGCGCAGGATGCGTCGCTGCTGATGGATCGCCTCGTGCGCCAGGGCCGCGCGTTCGGCATGCATGTGCTGCTAGGCTCGCAGACTCTGGGCGGCGCGTACTCGCTGGCACGCAGCACCATCGGCCAGATGGGCGTGCGCATCGCGCTGCAGTGCAGCGAGGCCGACTCGTACCTGATCCTGAGCGATGACAACGCCGCGGCCCGGCTGCTGTCGCGCCCGGGCGAGGCCATCTACAACGACGCCAGCGGCATGGTCGAAGGCAACAACCCGTTCCAGATCTGCTGGCTGCCCGATGACAAGCGCGATGTGTACCTCGACCGCGTCGCGGAGATGGTCGAGAAGAAGCACTGGAAGCGGCCCGAGCCGCAGATCGTCTTCGAAGGCAACATTCCCGCCGACATCGCGCGCAATCACCTGCTGAGCAACCTGCTCGATCGCGATTCCTGGCCAACGTCGGTGCGCGGCGTTGCGGCGGCCAGCGCGTGGCTGGGCGAGGCGATCGCGATCAAGGACCCCACGTGCGCCACGTTCCGCCGGCAGTCGGGCGCGAACCTCATCATCGCGGGCCAGCGCGATGATGCCGCGATGGCGATGCTCGCGACGTCAATCGTCTCGCTTGCGGCCCAGCACTCGCCGGGCGAGGGGCAGGGCTCGGCATCGTTCTACATCTTCGATGGCACACCGGTGGATGCGCCGGGCGCGGGATACCTGGGCCAGGTCGCATCGATGCTGCCCCACAACGTGAACGTCGTGCAGTGGCGCGATGTCGCGGCGGCCATCAACCAGGTCGCTGAGGAATTGCAGCGCCGCGTCGATGCCAACATCCACGATGCTCCGGCGATCTATCTCTTCATCAACGCCCTGCAACGCTATCGCATGCTGCGTCAGGAGGAGGATTTCGGCTTCAGCGTCTCGGGCGATGGAGATGCGCCGCCGCGGCCGGAGAAGCAGTTCTCGCAGATCATGCGCGAAGGCCCGACGCATGGCATTCACCTGCTGGCGTGGTGCGACACGGTGAACAATCTCACGCGCTCGCTTGATCGCCAGGGCCTGCGCGAGTTCGAGATCCGCGTGCTGTTCCAGATGGGCGCGGCGGATTCGAGCAACCTCGTCGATTCGCCGCTGGCGGCCAAACTCGGCATGCACCGGGCGCTGTTCTTCTCAGAGGAACTGGGCACGCTGGAGAAGTTCCGGCCGTACGCCCAGCCGGATGAGCACTGGCTACAGGAAGCGGTCACGAAGATGCGCAAGCGCGGAGTGGAATGATTTCGTAACGACAACGCCCACGCATGGCGATGCGTGGGCGTCGTGATTGGTTCACGTTCATTCGTACCGTTCACTTCGCCGGCAGCACGTAGCTGTTCATCACGAAACCCTTGTCGGTCGAGCGCATCTGCCAGACCGTCGGCCCGATGTACTGCTTGAGGAACTCGGGGTCGAGTTCGTCGGCAATCTTCGCCATCTTGGCCGCATCGGCTTCCATCTCCGCAGCCATGTCGGGATCGAACTTCTTTACTTCCTCGATCGAGGCCTTGGCCGCCGCCGCCTGTTGCTTGAACATCGCGTCGATGGTCGACACCAGGTCGCTGTAGCCCCACGCCACCAGCGGGTCCTTGCTCAGCAGGTTGACGGCCCGCTGGAAAGTCTCATCCTTGTCGAGCGTGGGCGCGCCCGCGTTGCCGGTGGCTCGCAGCGACTGCTCGACTCCAGGCGTCGCGCCCAGGAACACGAAGCCGCCGCCGATGCCGATGGACATGGGCTGTGGATCGCCGCCACCCATGGGCATCATCGAGGCCATGCCTTCCTTCATGGTGTAGATGCGCTGGCCGAGGAAGTCGCGCGACTCGAGGCCGCCCTGGGCCGCCAGGGCCGCGAAGCCGTTCTCGAAGCCCTGCGGATCCTTGCACTCGAGGGCGATGACGTTGGACTCCTTGCCCGCGGCGCTGACGATCTTGCCGCCGAGCGCGTTGAAAATCGGCGTCATCATCGGCTCGACCTGATCCATCACCTCGGCTGCCTGACCGGCGAGCATGGGGTTGGAGTTGACCACGCTCTTGATCACACCCATGACGCCGCTGAAGTCGAAGTTCGCGGTCATGTACGAGAGCGAATCAGCCCCGACAAACGCGGGCACATCGGCCCGGGGCGTGGGATTGTCAACGAGCTCGGTCAGACCCTTCTTGCCGCTGGGCATGTAGATGCCGACAGTCTGCTCGGCCATGGCGGGGCCGGCGTCGAAACGCAGACCCATGCCGTAACCGGCGACCTCGCCCGTGAGGGCACGGAGGGTCGGGCGCATCATCATCATCATCTGGCCGCCCTCGCCCATGAGATCCATGACATCGCGCGTCAGCAGCACGACGTAGGCGTCGCTCTCGCCCGAGCCGCTGATCTGCGAGACGGTGTTCTGGAAATCCTCGCGCGCCGCGAACTTGCCGGCGCCAGCCGCATCGCCCTTGCCGTCGATGGCGTCCAGCGCATCGGTCAGCGCGGTCATGTCGGATGACAGCATGAGCGTGCTGCCCTCGCGCACATAGTTCACCTTGATCAGGCTGTTGAGGATGTCCTCGGCGCTGGGTACGGGCAACCCCATGCCGCCGAAGTCATCGCCGGCGGGCGGCGCTTCGGGCTTCATCTTCGAGAGATCGATGGCGAGCACGGTGCGCCCGGCGACGTCCTTCTCCTCGAACTCGAGCTTGCCGTCCGCCGCGCCCTTGTCGAGCGCAGCCTTGATGAGTTTCTCGGTCTTGTCGGCCTGGTCGCCGTAGTCAGCGAAAGCAATCATGGCGATCTCGGGCGTGCCGAGGTCGGGATTGCTGATTGTGAAAACAGCCAGTCCCGCGGCTCCCGTGGGGTAGGCCAGCGAGTCTTCCTCGACGCCGAGATCCTTCATCGCCTCCTTGATGGCTTCATCAAGTTGCTTCATCGCGTCGGCGCGAAGGGTCTTCATCTTCTCGCTTTGCCACATGGCCCACAGGCCGGTCTTCTTGACGTTCTCGAAGGCCTGCGCGGTGTTCCTCGCGCCGAGGACGAGGATGCTGTTCTCCGGCGCGATCTTCTCGATCGGCGGCGCTTCAGCGAGAGCCGCCGAGGCGATGAACATGCACAGCGAACTGGTGACGACGACGAGACGATTGATCACGTGATGCATCCTCATTTGGCCCGCCGCACGGGGCGGGATCATTGAACAGTGTCAGGGTGGCGCACGATAGCGTGCGCAGAGCAGCCGGCATGCCCCCGGTTACTTGGGTTGATCCGCCGTGCCGTCCTTGAGTTGCGGCGGATTGTCGAAGTTCCTTCGCGGCGGCGGCTTGTGATAGTTGTAACCCGAGTTGGGGTTGTCCTTGTCGAAGGTGAACGCCTCGCGATTGCGGATGAAGTCCTTCACGTAGCGGGCAGGAATGGCGAAACCCAGCGCCTCGCCGCCAAGGATGCCCATGTTCGTGATGCCGATGACCTCGCCCTGCGTGTTGAACAGCGGCCCGCCCGAGTTGCCGGGGTTGATGGCGGCGTCGGTCTGAATGTACGACAGGCCGTCGAACGAGCGCTGCGTCGTCGAGATCACGCCCGAACTGAGCGTGCGCTCCAGGCCCAGCGGGTTGCCGATGGCGAACACCGTCTGGCCGATCTCCAGTTGCTCATCTAGTTCCAGCGGCGCGAACGTGAAGGGCTTGCCGTCGGGATGCTTGATCTTCAGCAGCGCCAGATCGATGTGGTTGTTGACGGCGATGATCTCGATGTCCTCGATCGTCATGCGCTTGAGCGTGCCGTCGGACTGCGGCAGCCACACGGTGGCGCGCAGGTTCGTCTCGCCCTGCACGACGTGGGCGTTGGTGATGGCGTAGCCATCCTCGTTGATGATGACGCCAGAGCCCAGGCCCGAAGGAGTCGAGACCTTGATCACAGCCGAGCCGATGCGCTTGGCCTGTTCTTTCGGCGGAAGTTCGCGCAGGTTGGTCGCGGTGTGATAGAGCGAGTCGCTCTGAACCTGCGCGGTTTCCTTCACTTCCGCGAGTTCCACCGTGTCCACATCGTCCATGCTGAACTCCAGGACGTTGGGGCCCACGTCGAGCCAGACAGTCTTCTCACTCTGCTTGAGCACCTTGCCCTGCAGGCTGGCCCCGCTCTTGAGTTTCACCGTGTCGGCGGAAGCCCAGGCGGTTGCGACCAGGCAGGTCGCGATGGCGGCGGTCAGGAGCAGGCGAAATCGCGGACGGCTGCAATGCATCAGGTGATCCTTGAGTACTCGGACGCAGGGTCGCAAAAGGCCGGGCAGTATAGGATGGAGGCTCTTCGGCCCACAATCGGCCGATATTCCATTGGGGTTCAATCGTCCTGCTACGGAGTCGCTCATGCGTTGTTTCGCCGGTTTCGCGCCAGTTGTATCGGCCTCACTGTTCGCCGCCGCCGCCCTTGTGGCGCCGCTGCAGGCCGCGGCCGACGACCCCGTTCTCGCGGATTTCTACGGCTTCGGCGGGCTTGAGGTGGTCAAGATCGACCGGGCCGCCGGCCCGATCGCCGCCGCTGACATGAACGCTGACGGCTTGATCGACCTTATCGCCGTAAACAATCGGGCCAGCCGCATCGAGATTCACTATCAGAAGAAGAACGCCAGCCCCGAGGACGAGCAGCGTGCGCCCACGCGCGTGAATGAGTTTCCCGAGCATTGGCGCTTCCGCCGCGAGTTCATTTCCGTCACGCATCAGGTTGACGCGATTCTGCCGTACGACTTTAACGGCGACGGCATGATGGATCTGATCTACGGCGGCACGCCGGCCGAGATGGTCTTCGTCAAGCAGACTGCGCCCGGGTCGTTCAGCGTTTCGCGCAAGCACAGCGTCAAGGACCTCGGGGCCAATCGCAATGCGCTCGCGGTCGCAGACCTGATCGACGACAAGGCCCCGGAACTCGTCAGCATCGTCGGCGGCAAGATCTCCATCTGGCCGCTCTCGGGCGACAACATCCGCCAGCCGCAGACCCTGGCCGCCGGCGCGCCGATGGTGGCGTTCAAGATCGAGGATTTCAACGGCGACGGCCGGCTCGACATCGCGGGCATCCTGCCCGAAGACCCAGCGCCGGTGCGCCTGTGGCTGGGTGCCTTCGAGAACAACAAGGGCAACCTCGGCGCGCAGGTGCGCTTCGAGATGCCCGGCCTGCGCGAGATGGAAAGCGTGCGCCTGCCCAACGAGACCGCGGCCCGCCTGGCCACCATCGAGCGCCAGTCCAAGCGCATCGTCGTGTACGACGTCGCCACCGAGCCGGTCGAATCCAGCGGCGATCGCGACGCCTCCATCGCCGTCTTCTCCTTCACCGACGCCGGAAACAAGAAGCGCGACAGCGAAGTCATCGATGTCGACGGCGATGGCCTGGTCGATCTGCTCGCCACGGACACCGAGTCCAACTCGCTGGTGGTGTACAAGCAGATTAAGGGCAAGGGACTGCAGCCGGGCGAGCGCTACCCGAGCCTCTCGGACATCACGTTCATCGCCGCGGGCAACGTGGATGACGATCCGT
>Ga0111539_10002060_pt1 | contig 26887 bp, 25 predicted proteins | sample RhiMethybrSRZTD1_FD_79667 | JGI IMG/M metagenome (GOLD analysis project Ga0111539, IMG submission 79667) | Populus rhizosphere microbial communities from Tennessee, USA - Rhizosphere MetaG P. TD hybrid SRZTD1 (version 2) (version 2) | ecosystem: Host-associated > Plants > Roots > Rhizosphere >...
CCGTCGGTGGCATCGTGGCGGAGCCGCTCGAGGTGCACGGGATCGGCACCCGGCGCAGCCGAGGGGAGCAGGTTCGCAAGCTTCTCGACATCGTCGGCTTCAACCCCAACTTCACGAACCGCTATCCGCACGAGTTCTCGGGCGGCCAGCGGCAGCGCATCGGAGTCGCGCGCGCCCTGGCGCTCAATCCGAAGCTGATCGTGTGTGACGAGCCGGTCTCCGCCCTGGACGTCTCGATCCAGGCGCAGATCCTCAACCTGCTGAAGGACCTGCAGCGGGACTTCGGCCTTACCTACCTCTTCATTTCCCACGATCTCGCGGTGGTGCGGACAATGAGCGACCGGATCGCGGTCATGAACCAGGGGAAGCTCGTCGAGGTCGGGACCGCCGAGCAGGTCTACCACGAGCCCAAGGACGAGTACACGAAAGCGCTCTTCGCGGCCGTGCCCGTTCCGGATCCCCACCGGCAGCGAGAGCGGAAGGCCGAGCGTGCCCGCATCCGCGAGGAAGCCCGCGCCGCCCAGTCCGGCGACGCCGCCCCGGCCTAGCCGGCGAAGCTCTTTCTAACTCCCTGGCTCGGCTATCGTCAGAGTGGATATGGCCGGCGAAGCGCTCTCACCGCGCGATGGTCGCTGCGAGCGTGCCCGCCAATGGGCATCGCTCCGGGTCGACGGCGAGCTCTCCGAGCTCGAAGACGCGCTGCTCGAGCAGCACCTGGAAGGGTGCGCGAGCTGCAGTGCGTTCGCGGCCCGGCTGGCGGCGACCACGGAGGCGGTGCGCGCCGTGCCGCTCGAGCGGCCGGAGATCTCCTACCCGCGCTTCGAGCGTCCCGTCATCCGGCTTCCGGTCGGCAGGCGAGTGGCGATTGTCGCGGTCGCCGCGGCGGCCGCCCTCGGCGCCTTCGTGGGCTCCTCGCTCCAGACGCCGTCGCCCGCCCCTGCACCTAGCGGAGGCCCGCAGTACAGCTTCCGGACCGACCAGAATCTGCTCCGCCAGCTTCCGCACCAGACCAAGCAGCCGGCCCCGCCCCCGAACCACGTACCAGGCCAGCCGCCTGAGGGCTTCGTCTAGTCGATTAGCGGGGTCTCGGCCTGAAGCGCTTGGATAGACTGATCCCCGCAAGCGACCGGGGGATTCATGGCTGACAACGGCACGGGCAAGATCGTCGAGATCAAGGGCGTCGTCATCGACGCCGTCTTTCACGGGGGCCTCCCTTCCATCAACAACGCGCTCCGCATCGCGATGCCCGAGCAGGAGGGCCGAGCCGCCTTCGACTTGATCGCCGAGGTTCAGCAGCACCTCGGCAACGATCGCGTCCGTGCGGTCGCAATGGACACCACCGACGGGCTCGCCCGCGGGATGGACGTCGAGGACACGGGCGCGCCGATCAGCGTTCCGGTCGGCGATGCGACCCTCGGCCGGATCTTCAACGTTCTCGGCGATGTCATCGACGAGGGGGACGAGGTCGAGTTCGACGAGCGCTGGCCGATTCACCGCGATGCACCCAGCTTCGAGGAGCTGCAGCCGACGACGGAGGTCTTCGAGACCGGCATCAAGGTCATCGACCTGCTCGCCCCCTACGTGAAGGGCGGCAAGGTCGGCCTCTTCGGGGGTGCCGGCGTCGGCAAGACCGTCCTCATCCAGGAGCTCATCCGCAACATCGCGGAGGAGCACGAGGGCCTCTCGGTCTTCGCCGGGGTGGGCGAGCGCTCGCGCGAGGGCAACGACCTCTGGCTCGAGATGAAGGAGTCGGGCGTGATCGAGAAGACCGCGCTCGTGTTCGGGCAGATGAACGAGCCGCCGGGAGCCCGCCTGCGCGTCGGCCTCTCGGGCCTGACCATGGCGGAGTACTTCCGCGAGCAGGGCCAGGACGTCCTCCTCTTCATCGACAACATCTTTCGCTTCGTGCAGGCAGGCTCGGAGGTGTCCGCCCTGCTCGGGCGCATGCCGAGCGCCGTCGGCTACCAGCCCACGCTCGCCACTGAGATGGGGCAGCTGCAGGAGCGCATCACCTCGACGCGCAAGGGCTCGGTCACCTCGGTGCAGGCCATCTACGTGCCCGCCGACGACCTCACCGACCCAGCGCCCGCGAACACGTTCGCGCACCTCGACTCGACCACCGTCCTCTCGCGTGCTCTCACGGAGCAGGGGATCTATCCGGCGGTCGATCCGCTCGACTCGTTCTCGCGCGCGCTGCAGCCGGACGTCGTCGGCCAGGAGCACTACGACACGGCGACGCGCGTGCAGGAGCTCCTGCAGCGCTACCGCGAGCTGCAGGACATCATCGCCATCCTGGGCATGGACGAGCTCTCCGACGAGGACAAGCTCGTCGTCCAGCGCGCCCGCAAGGTGCAGCGCTTCCTCTCCCAGCCCTTCTTTGTCGCCGAGGCCTTCACGGGCACGCCCGGCAAGTACGTGAAGCTCGAGGACACGATCCGCGGCTTCACCGAGATCATCGCCGGCAAGCACGACGACCTTCCAGAGGGCGCCTTCTACATGGTGGGCACGATCGACGAGGCGATGGAGAAGGGCAAGGAGCTCGCCGGCGAGGGCGAGGACGAGCCGCAGGCGAAGGAAGAGGAATCCGAATCGGAGACCGAGCCGGAGCCTGACCCCGAGCCCGAGCCAGTGGCGGCGTAAATGGCCGCCGAGGGCGGCGTCCGCACGTTCGACCTCTCGGTCGTCACGCCCGACGGCGCGGCGTTCGAGGGCGAGGCCGAGATGGTGATCGTCCCCGGCGCGGCCGGCGAGATCGGCGTCCTGGCGCGCCACGCCCCGCTCGTCGCGATGCTGAAGGCGGGCGAGATCCGCGTGAAGGCGGGGAACGACTGGCAGTCCTTCGCCGCCGGGCCCGGGTACTTCAAGGTGCAGCAGGACCGCGCGATCGCGCTCGTGGACGACGCCGTGCGCGCCGAGGAGATCGACATCGAGGAGGCCCGCCGCGAGGCAGAGGAGGCTCGTGCCGCACTCGAGCGTGCCGATTCCGGCGACGACGGGATCGACCGCTGGCACATGGAGCAGCGCCTCCAGCACGCCGAGAACAAGATCGCCGTCGCCGGGCGATGAGGGCCTTCGCCCCGGGGATCTATCCGCGTTCGGAGGAGCTCGTCCAGGCAACCCGTGATTGCGAGCGCGGGCGCACCTCTCCGAAGGCGGTTGCCGAGCAGGTCGAGCGCGACTTCCAGGAGCTCGTCTCGGTACAGCGCGCCGCCGACCTCTCGTTTTTGAGCGACGGGATGCTCGGCTGGCAGGATCTCTTCCGCCCGCTGGCGGAGGCCGTCGAGGGTCTCGACGCTCGTCCGCTGACACGCTTTCTCGACACGAACACCTTCTACCGCGGGGTTCTGGTCGACGGCGAGCCGCGTCTGCGAAACCCGTTGCCCCCGCCGGACCTGCCGGACCGGGAATGGATCGGGACGCTGCCTTCGCCGCTCGCGTTCGCGCGCGCCGCTCGCGACGAGGTCTCGGCTGAGAAGCTGGCCGCGAACGTCCTTGGCCCTCAGGTCCAGGCCTGGATGGATGCCGGCGCCGCACTCATCGTCCTCAGCGAGCCGTTTGCCGCCCGCGAAGGAAGCGCAGACGAGTTGCTGCGCGGCCTCGCCGAGCTCCCGGCTGCGCCCCTCGCACTCCAGCTTCCGTTCGGAGACGCGGGGTCGATCCTGCCCGCGCTCGCGGAGGCCAGCGTCTCTGTGATCGGGATCGACTTCTACGCCACGAGCCTCGACGCGCTTCCCTCGGGATTTCCGAAGGAAATCCTTGCGGGCGTGGTCGACGCGCGCAGCTCGGCGCTCGAAGATCCTGTCGAGATCGCACGCTTCGTCGAGGAGCTCCTTGCGCGGGAGCCGGGGGCGGTATACCTGACCCCGAACGGCGACCTCCAGTTCGTCCCGGAGCCGATCGCCCGTCAGAAGCTTGCTTGCCTCGGACACGCGGCCATCGAGCTCGCGGAGGTCGCGTGAGCGGCGTCCGCTTCGTCACCCGCGAGATCGGCAGCCTCGCCAAGCCGTCCTGGCGGGTGAAGGCGTTCGCCGGCAGGCCGCTTGAGGAGGGCGATCTGGCGGCGGCCGAAGAGTGGGGCCGCAGGCTCGAGGTGAAGGGCCACGAAGCACTCGTCGAAGGACTGCGCGGCGGGAGCCTCAACCTGCCGGAAATAGACGACTGGGCCGCGATCTACGCGATCCGCCTGCTCGAGCGCGTCGGCCTCGACGTCGTCTACGACGGCGAGCAGAAGCGGACGGAGATGTACGACCATGTCGCCGCCTTCGCCCGCGGCTTCGAGCCGCGCGGCACCGTGCGCTCCTTCGACAACAAGTACTACGCAAAAGCAGCGGTCGTGGAGGCGCCGTCCGTTCCGGGCCCGCAGGACGTAGAGGAGTTCGAGTTCGTTCGCGCGCACACCGACCGGGTCGTGAAGGTCCCGCTGACCGGCGCCTACACGATGGAGGACTGGTCCTACGACGAGCACTACGGGCACGAAGGAGGCCTCGGCGCCTCGGCCGAGCACCGCTTCGACGCACGCCGCCGGTTCGTCCACGACGTGGCCGTGAACGTCATCCGACCCAACGTCGAAGGGCTCGTCGCCGCGGGGGCCAAGTGGATCCAGATCGACGAGCCCGCGGCAACGACCAAGCCGGACGAGGTCCCGCTCGTCGTCGAGGGCTTCAACGAGGCGACGCGCGGCGTCGAGGCGAAGAAGAGCATGCACATCTGCTTCTCCGACTACAGCGCGCTCTGGCCAGCCGTCATGGAGCTCGAGGACTGTCTCGAGCTGCAGCTCGAGTTCGCCAACCGGGACTCGCGCGAGCTCGGGACGAAGGACGAGGATCGGCCCGGCTATGCGGACACGCTCGCGCTCTTCAAGGAGCACGGCTATCCGGGAGTCGGCCTCGGTGTCCTCGACATCCACTCCGACTTCGTCGAGCCGGCGGCGCTTGTCCGCGACCGGATCCTGTACGCCGTCGAGGTCCTAGGCGATCCGGATCGCATCCAGGTGAATCCCGACTGCGGCCTTCGCACGCGGAGCTGGGACGTCGTCTACGAGAAGCTCGCCAACATGGTGCAGGGCACGCGCCTCGCCGAGGACGCGCTGGGCTAATCCAGCGCGGAAAGCCAGTCGAGCAGGACGCGAGTCACCTCTCCCGGGTTGTCCTGGAGGACGCCGTGCGTCGCGTTCGGGATCGGCACGATGCGTGCCTCGGGGAGTCCGGTGCGGATCCGGTCGAGTGCCCGTTCGCGGATCGGCCGCCATTCGGCCGGGTCCGTCGCGTGAACGAGCAGGACGGGAATTCCACTCTTCCGGACCAGCGGGTAGAGCGGTGGGCAGGGAGCCAGCCGTGAGGCGACCATCGCCGCCCCGATGACCTCGGGCGGCGCATCCCAGGACTCGCCTTCTTCGGTGCGGCGGCGGAGCTCCTCGAGCTCGTCCTCGTAGTCGGCTTCGGGGTCGTAGTCAGGGTCGTCCTCCGCCATGAGGTAGCCGCCGTCGAGAAGGCCGAGTGCTCGCACGACCGAGGGAAAGCGCGCCGCGGTGTGCAGGCCCATGCTCGCGCCCCAGGAAAACCCGATCCAGACCGCGGGCGCGATCTCCAGAGCGTCGAGAAGCCCGGCCGCCAGTTCGGCGAGCTTTGGGGCTGCGTACCCCTCGGGCTCGAGCGCAGGCGAGGCTCCGTAACCGGGCGCTTCGACGGCGAGGAGCGTGTACCCGGCGGCCACGAGCGGAGGCGCGAGCACGGGGGCCTCCTCGCTCCCACCACCGCCTCCGTGCCAGTAGAACAGCGGTCTCCCAGCCGCGTCGCCCCAGGTCTGGACGCGCACCCGTGTCCCCTGCACTTCGACATCGCCGACTTCCACGGCCGCTATTGTCGCCGCTCCGGTGGAGCAGAACTTTGGCAAGAGCGCTCCGTTCAGCCTCGGGGTCGAGGAGGAGTTCCAGATCCTCAACTCCGAGAGCTACGAGCTCGTGTCCCGGATCGACGAGATCCTGCCTGCCCTCGAGGGCGACCGGGAGGAGAAACGGATCAAGGCGGAGCTCCTCCAGTCGGTCGTCGAGGTCGCGACCGACGTGGCGGCCACCGTGGGCGAGGCGATGGAGGATCTGCGCCGCCTGCGCAGGCGCCTACGCGAGGTCGCGGCCGAGTCGGGCGCGCTCATCGCCTCGGCGGGAACCCATCCGTTTTCGCGCTACGAGCACCAGGAGGTGACCGAGGAACCGCGTTACCTGGACCTGATCCAGTCGATGCGCTGGGTGGCCGAGCGCGAGCTCATCTTCGGCCTGCACGTGCACGTCGGCCTGGACTCGCCCGAGAAGGCGATCGCGTGCGCGAACGGCCTGCGCACCCACCTGCCCGAGCTACTCGCGCTCTCGGCCAACTCGCCCTTCTGGCAGGGAAGGCCGACCGGCCTCGCCTCGACGCGCGTGAAGATCTTCGAGCCGTTTCCGCGCGCCGGCCTTCCGCCGGCCTTCGCCTCGTATGAGGAGTTCGAGCTCCTCGTCGACCGGGGCATCAAGACGAACTCCTTCGACGACTACACCTACATCTGGTGGGATCTGCGGCCGCACCCGCGCCTGGGCACGATCGAGCTGCGGATCTGCGACGCGCAGACGCGGATGGATTCCGTCGCGGCGATCGTGGCGCTCACCCAGTCCCTCGTCGCGACGTTGGCGGCCGACTTCGACAAGGGCGAGCCGCCGAAGACCGAGCAGATCACGCTCATCGCCGAGAACAAATGGCGCGCCGCCAGGGACGGGCTCGGCGCGAAGCTGATCGACTTCGCGAACGACACCGAGCGTCCCGCTCCGGAGGCGGTCCGAGAGCTGGTCGAGCGAAGCCGGCCTGCTGCGGAGGAGCTGGGCTGTCCGGCCGAGCTCGACCTCGTCGAGGCGTTGCTCGAGCGCGGTACGGGAGCCGACGAGCAGCTCGCGATCTACGAGGAGAGCGGGAGCCTGCTGGCCGTTGCCGAGCGGCTCGCGCGCGAGACGGTTCGACCGGTTTGACGGCCGCGCGCTCGGCTATCCTCCTGTAGTCGCCCCTCCGGCGACTTTTCATATGCGAACGACCCTCAAGCGTGGAACAGCCGGCCATGTCGCCGGAAACGGCCACGGCGGGATCCCGATTTCTCCGCTCACCGGCGCCACCCGTTACCGCACCAAGCGCCGGGGGCCGCTGCGTCTCGTCGGAAAGTTCTTCCTCTGGCTCGCGATGATCGTGCTCGTCGCGGCGGGGGCCCTCGCCGGCGGCGCCTGGCTCTACATCAACCAGAGCGTGGCCGCAGTGCGGGCGAAGGACCCTGGTCTGATCGCTGCCCAGCCGGATCTCGCCGCCGTTGCGACACCGAACCAGCCGACAGTCGCGCTCGTGATCGGCTACGACAAGCGCCTCGGGCCCGAGAGCTCGCTCGGCTCCCGCTCGGACACGGTCATGCTCCTGCGCGCCGACCCGCAGAAGAAGGTCATCTCGATGATGTCCTTCCCGCGCGACCTCGTCGTTCCCATTCCCGGCTGTGCGGGCCAGCTGCCGTTCACCGGCCGGATCAACGAGGCCTACACCTACTGCGGTCCGCGCGGGACGCTCAAGACCGTCAAGGACCTCACCGGCATCCCGATCAACTACATCATCACGGTCAACTTCGTCGGCTTCCGAGACATCGTCGACAACCTCGGCGGGGTCTACATCGACGTCGACCACCGCTACTTCAACGACAACTCGAACGGCGAGAACTACGCGACGATCGACCTCCACTCCGGGTATCAGCACTTGACCGGGAGGCAGGCGCTGGACTACGCCCGCTTCCGCCACACCGACTCCGACCTCTACCGCGTCGTCCGCCAGCAGAGCTTCGTCAAGGCGATGAAGCAGCAGATCGCGGCCAACTGGTCGGTGACGCGGATCCCGAAGATCATCGGGACGATCACGAAGAACGTCGAGGTCGGCGTCGGCGGCGGCAAGACGCTCGACCCGGGGACGCTCATCGAGTACGCGAACCTCGCCTACGGCCTGCCCTCGGGGAACTTCCAGCAGGTGCAGATCGAGAACATCAGCGGCTACAACGAACTCGCCGCGTCGCAGACGTCGATCGACGACGCCGTCAACAACTTCATGAACCCCGACGTCTCAGCGCCCGAGAAGGCGGCCACGGCCGCGCTCGGCGAGACGCCGAAGCAGCAGCAGGACACGGGGCCGCGTCCTTCCCAGGTGAGCGTCGAAGTTCTGAACGGCAACGGCGTCGCGGGTGCCGCCGACCAGGCGGCAGTCGCGCTCGGCGAGCGCGGCTATCCCGTCACGAACGGCGGCAACGCGGACAAGTTCAACTACTTCAAGACGAAGATCCTCTACGACCCCAGCGTGGCGGGCGCAGAGGCGGCGGCCACGCACATGGCGGACCTCTTCGGCGACGGCGAGGCGGAAGCGGTTCAGCCCGGACAGCAACTCGAGACGATGCTGCAGGTAATCGTCGGCCAGACCTTCCACGGCGATCTCACGCCGGGGCCGGCGGACAACACGCCGACCCACGAGCCGCCCGCGATCGTCACGGATTCGGTGGCCGCCGGCGAGCTGAGGAGCGTCAGGAAGAAGGCGGGCTTCCAGCTCTACACGCCGACCGTGCGCGAGGCGAATTCGTCGCTCTCGACGCTCGAGCCGGTGCGTGAATACAGGATCGGCGACCACAACGCGGTGCGTCTCGTCTACCAGACCGGCGGCCTCGAATACTGGGGGATCCAGGAGATGGCCTGGGACGAGCCGCCGATCCTCGACGGCGCGAGCGTGCAGCGCCGCATCAAGGGCCGCGACTACGGGCTCTACTTCGACGGGCCGAAGCTGCACATGATCGCGTTCCGCGAGAACGGCAACTCCTACTACGTCACCAACACGCTCTTGAACCGCATGTCCAACGAGACGATGCTGGCGATCGCGAAGGGCTTGAAGCCCCTCGGTTCGAACTAAGCTCTGACGATGAAAGAACCGCTCGGCGTCATCGGCGCTGGTTGGGTCGGCCTCGTGACCGCAGCTTGCTTCGCCGACCTCGGCCACGAGGTGGTTGTTCGCGATGTCGTGCCGGGGAGGATCGCCGAGCTCGAGGCCGGGCGCGTGCCGATCTTCGAGCCGGGGCTCTCCGAGCTCCTGGCGGCAAACCGCGAGCGCATTCGCTACACACTCGACATCGCGGACGTCTTCGACGCTGCCCGCATCGCCTTCGTCTCCGTCCCGACCCCACCGACACATTCGGGCGACGCAGACCTCTCCGCGGTCTGGCGCGTGCTGGGCGAGCTGCCCGAGCTCGAGAAGCGCGCGATCGTCGTCATGAAGAGCACGGTTCCCGTCGGCACCGGCGAGAAGGTGCGGCACGAGCTCGATGCACGCGGCCTCGCGCACGTCGGCTACGTGTCGAACCCGGAGTTCCTCGCCGAGAGCACGGCAATCCGCGACTTCACGAACCCCGACCGAATCGTCATCGGGGCCTTCGACGAGGCCGACGGCGACGCCGTCGCCGCGCTCTACGAATCCATCGACGCGCCGGTCGTGCGCGCGGACGTTGCCTCGGCCGAGATGGTCAAGCTCGCGTCGAACGCCTTCCTCGCGACCAAGATCTCCTTCATCAACGAGATCGCCAACGTCTGCGAGGAGACGGGCGCCGACGTCACGCTCGTCGCCGAGGGGATGGGTCTCGACCGCCGGATCGGCTCGCTCTTCCTCCGCCCCGGCATCGGCTACTCGGGCTCGTGCCTGCCGAAGGACGTGACGGCGCTCAAGCAGCTCGCCGGCAACTCGGGTTACCACTTCCAGCTCCTCACGGCTGTCATAGAGGTGAACGAGCTCCAGAAGCGCCGCGTCGTCGGGAAGCTCGCGAAGCACCTCGGCTCCCTGCGTGGGAAGACGATCGCCCTCCTCGGCCTCGCCTTCAAGCCGTTGACGAACGACATGCGTGACGCGCCTAGCCTGATCCTCGCTCCGCGGCTCCTCGCAGAGGGCGCAGTCGTGCGCGGCTGGGACCCCCTCGCCCTCGAGGAGGCGAAGCAGGTCCTCCGCGGCGTCGAGCTCAGCGAGACGCTGGTCGAGGCGCTGAGGGATGCGGACGCAGCCGTGATCGTCACCGAATGGGACGAGCTCAACGGCCTGCTCACACCAGAGCTGCGAAACGCCATGCGGACGCCGCTCATCGTCGACGGGCGCAACCTGCTCGACCCGAGCGAGGCCCGCGCTGCGGGCTTCGTCTACGAGTCGATCGGGCGCGCGGCCCACGATCTCGACGCCCTTCCGGAGACGGAAGAGCCCGAGACGAAGCTCCACCAGTAGCGGATGGAGGCGATCATCCTCGCCGGCGGCAGGGCCGAGCGCCTCGGTGCGGCGGCAGAGGGGCGCCCGAAGGCGCTCGTGCCGATCGCGGGCCGGCCCCTTGCCGCCTACCAGGTGGCGCTGCTCGTTTCTGCAGGGGTCGACCGCGTGATCGTCAGCTGCTCGGCCGGGACGGAGGAGCTCTTCGCCTCCGAGCTCGGCGGGCTGGGCGCCGAGATCGTGACGGCACCCGAGCCCGAGCCGCTCGGCCGCGGCGGCGGGCTTCGGTTCGCGGCCGCACTTCGGAAGCACGGAGGAGAGGTCTTCGCGCTAAACGGTGACGAGCTGGTCGACCTCGACCTTCGAGCCATGCTTGCCCGTCACCGGGAGACGGGCGCGGCAGCGACGATCGCCGTGGCGCCGCTCAAGTCTCCGTTCGGGGTCGTCGACCTCGGCGACGACGACGTGGTCACCGGATTCCGTGAGGCGCCCGAGCTGCCGAACTGGGTCAGCTGCGGCATCTATGTCCTCGGCGAGGAGGCCGTCGAGCGGCTGCCCGAGCGCGGCGACCACGAAGATACGACCTTTCCGGAGCTCGCTCGCGAGGGGCGCATCCGCGCGTTTCGTAACGCGGGCCTCTGGCTGACGGTGAACACGCCCAAGGATTTGAGGCAGGCGGAAGAGGCCATGTCCTCGGAGGCGGCCTTGACTCTCGTTGGGAGGCTGGGTTAGGACCGTGGACATGAGCGAGATGTCACCGAATCTCCTCGACCTCGACCGCTTCGCCGTCGAGGTGAAGAAGATCGACAAGCCGTGGGGCTACGAGCTCGTCTTCGCCGCCACCGACCGGTACTGCGGAAAGATCATCTTCGTGCGTGCGGGCGAGCAGCTCTCGCTCCAGTTCCACCGCTCGAAGGACGAGACGATCTACGTCCAGTCCGGTCGCGCAGAGTTCGAGATCGGCGATCCGGGCGGCCCGCTTGACGTCGAGGTGGTCGCGCCCGGCCGCGCCTTCCACCTGAAGGCGGGAACAGTGCACCGCGTCCACGCTCTCGAGGACACGGTCCTGTTGGAGGTCTCGACGCCCGAGACCGAGGACGTCGTTCGGCTCGAGGATCGCTACGGCCGCGCCGACGGCTAGGGGTTCACTAGAGTAGTTCGCGGTATGGCGACGACCGCTCCGAAGCACGACGTCCGCGATCTCGCGCTTGCACCGGGCGGCGTGACGAGGATCGAATGGGCCGACCGGCAGATGCCGGTCCTCGCCTCGATCCGCGAGCGTTTCGAGCGCGAGAAGCCCCTCGAGGGCTACCGCATCTCGGCGTGCCTGCATGTCACGACCGAGACCGCGAACCTTGCGCGCACCCTTAAGGCCGGAGGCGCCGACGTCCTCCTCTGCGCCTCGAACCCGCTCTCGACCCAGGACGATGTGGCCGCGGCGCTCGTCGCCGAATTCGGCGTCCCGGTATTCGCGATCAAGGGCGAGGACGACGACACCTATTACTCGCACATCACAGCCGGGGTCGACCACCACCCGCACATGACGATGGACGACGGAGCCGACGTGATCGGCGTCCTCCATTCGAAGCGCCCCGAGCAGCTCGGCGAGATCATCGGCGGCACCGAGGAGACGACCACCGGTGTCATCCGCCTGCGCGCGCTCGAGGCCGACGGCAAGCTCGGCTTCCCCATCGTGGCGGTGAACGAGGCGAAGACGAAGCACCTCTTCGACAACCGCTACGGAACCGGCCAGTCGACGATCGACGGGATCATTCGCGCCACCAACGTCCTCCTCGCCGGCCGGCGCTTCGTGGTCTGCGGCTACGGCTGGGTCGGCCGCGGTGTCGCGATGCGTGCCCGTGGCATGGGGGCGCACGTGATCGTGACGGAGGTGGATCCCCTGCGCGCGCTCGAGGCGTTGATGGACGGGTTCGAGGTGCTCTCGACGGACAAGGCTGCCGAGGTGGGCGACATCTTCTGCACGGCGACCGGCGACAAACACGTCCTCGCCAGGGGCCATTTCGCGCGCATGAAGGACGGCGCCATTCTCGCGAACACCGGCCACTTCAACGTCGAGATCGAGATCCCCGCGCTGCAGGACATGGCGACGGAGACGCGCGTCGCGCGCCCGTTCGTGGAGGAGTTCATGCTCGCGGACGGACGGCGCATCTACCTCGTCGCCGACGGCCGCCTCGTTAACCTCGGCGCGGCCGAAGGCCATCCGGCGTCCGTGATGGACATGAGCTTTGCGAACCAGGCCCTCTCGGCCGAGTTCGTGGTCGAGCACGCGGACGAGCTCGAGCCGAAGGTGTACGTCGTGCCCGAGGAGATCGACCGGGAGATCGCCCGCCTCAAGCTGGCGGCGGAAGGGGTCGAGATCGACACGCTCACCGAGGAGCAGGCGAAGTACCTGGCTTCTTGGGACGAGGGCACTTAGCCTCCGCACGATGAGACCGCGGTTCGCGGGCGGGGCGGTGGATCTTCGCCCGGAGGAGATCGTGCGCCTGGAGGACGACCGCGTCGTCCTCCTCGACCAGCGCCGCCTTCCGGACGAGGAAGTCGAGGTGGAGTGCCGCTCGGCGGAGGAGGTCGCAGATGCGATTCGGACGATGGTCGTCCGCGGCGCGCCTGCGATCGGCGTCGCGGCTGCGTACGGGTACGCGCTCGCCGCCGCGAACGGAGAGGACCTGGACGAGGCGGCGGAAGTCCTGGTCTCGGCGCGTCCCACCGCGGTCAACCTGCCTTGGGCAGTTGCGCAGATGCGGCAGGCCCACGGCGACCTCGCCGAGCGGGCGCGCGATATCCACCGCCTCGAGGTGGACCGCTGCCGGCGCATGGGCGACCATGCGGCCGGGCTTCTCAGCGAGGGCTCGACGCCGTTGACGCACTGCAACGCAGGCGGCCTCGCCACGGGCGGCTATGGCTCTGCACTCGGCGCCGTCAAAGCGGGCTACGAGCGCGGGCTCGTCGAGCACGTCTTCGTCGACGAGACGAGACCGCTTTTACAGGGAGGGCGGCTCACCGCCTGGGAGCTCGAGCGCGCAGGAATTCCGGCCAGCGTGATCGCGGACTCCGCCGCCGCCTCGCTCATGGCGCGGGGAGAGATCACGCACGTGATCACCGGTGCCGACCGGATCGCGCGGAACGGCGACACCGCGAACAAGATCGGCACGTACGCTCTCGCCGTGCTCGGCTCCCATCACGAGATTCCGTTCTACGTCGTCGCGCCGACCTCGACCCTCGATCCCGGTGCCGCGACCGGCGCGGACATCCCGATCGAGGAGCGCGACCCGGCCGAGGTGAGCGAGCGCTTCGAGGCGCGGAACCCCGCCTTCGACGTCACGCCCGCGGCCCTGATCGCGGCAATCGTGACCGAGGAGGGCGTGCACCGCGCTCCCTACGAGGACTCATTGCCGTGAAGGCCATGGTGATGGCCGCCGGGTTGGGGACGAGGCTCCGTCCCCTGACGGACTTCCTCCCGAAGCCGATGATGCCGGTGGCGAACCGGCCGGTCCTGCACCACCTGCTCAACCTGCTCCGCCGCCACGACGTGCGCGAGGTCGGGATCAACGTGCATGCGTTCCCGGAGATGATCGAGAAGTATTTCGGCGACGGCTCCTCGCTCGACATGTCGATCCTCTGGTCGCACGAGCCGGAGCTGCTCGGCACCGCGGGCGGGACGAAGAAGCTGCAGGACTTCTGGGGGGACGAGACCATCCTCGTCACCTCGGGCGATGGCCTCCACGACGTCGACGTGACCGCCCTGCTCGGCCATCACCGGCGCACGGGTGCGCTCGCCACTCTGACCGTGAAGCCGGTTACCGATCCGAGCGCCTACGGCGTCGTCATCCTCGACCGCGACACGCGAGTGCGTGGCTTCCAGGAGAAGCCGACGCGCGACGAGGCGCGGTCCGACCTCGCCAACTGTGGCGTCTACGTGATCGAGCCCGAGCTGCTCGAGCGCATCCCGGCGGATACGTTCGTGGACTTCGGCAACGACATCTGGCCGAGCCTCGTGGCGGCCAACGAGGAGATCTACGCCTACACGACGATGGCCTATTGGAACGACGTCGGCGACCTCGACGAGCTCCGCAACACGATTCTCGACGCGGTGCTGGGGCACGTGCGCATCGATATCCCGGGCAAGGAGGTCGCGCCGGGGTGCTGGGCGGAGTCGGGCTGCCGGATCGACGAGTCGGCTCAGCTCGACGGCCCGATCGTCCTCGGCCCCAACGTCGTCATCGAGAAGGACGCTCAGGTACGCGGCCCGGTCGCGATCGGCGCGGAGTGCATCGTCGGCAAGGGCGCGGCCATCCGCAGCGCCGCACTCTTCCCGGGGACCGCGGTGCCGGACGAGGGCCTCGCGATCGCGGGGATCTTCGGCGACGCGTCGAAGCTCGCCGACGCGCTGCTCCGGTATCCCGCGGGCGAATAGCCCTCGGAGACACGGTCTCGCGGGCGGCAAGCCGCGAAGGCCCGCGTTCGAAGCCCGGCGTCACGCATTTGGCACGATTCGCGTGCCACGCGCGCGCCGGCGATTGCTATCCCACCCCCAGGGGTGGGTATGGACTCGTTTCTCGGGCTCGCGTTCGACCTCCGGGCGCTGCGTCTCCTCGACCTCGTCTTCCCGCGCCGCTGCGCCGCGTGCGGGAGCGGGGAGGAGCTGGTCTGCCGTGACTGCCGCGACGCATTGCGCCGTCTCGACGGCACCCTGTGCGCGCGGTGCGGCGCCCCAACCGTCTGGCCCGTCGCCCGCTGCCTCGAGTGCGCGGGACGACGCCTTGCCTTCGCCTCTGCCCGCGCCGCGGTCGCCTACGAGGGCCCTGCCCGCCCGCTCGTGGCCGGCTGGAAGGAGCGCGGCCTGCGGCCGCTCGCCCGCGAGTTCGCCTCGCTGGTCGCCGAAATCGTGCCGCGCCCGCTTGTCGACGCGCTCGCCTTCGTCCCCGGCGATCCGGAGCGGAACCTCAAGCGCGGGCAGAACGCGGCCGAGGCGCTCGCCCGCGAGCTCGCAGCTCGCTGGGATCTCCCGGCGGTGAGCCTGCTCCGCCGCCGGGAGCCGGCGCGGCCCCAGCGCGGCCTCTCCCGGGAGGAGCGGAGGCGCAACGTGCGCGGCTCCTTCACCGTCGCCGCGCCGCCTCCCCTGCACGTTGCACTCGTCGACGACGTCTACACGACGGGAGCGACGGTGGCCGCCGCGGCGACCGAGCTTCGGCGCGCAGGCGCCCGCTCAGTCCACGTCGTCACCTTCGCCCGGACCGTGCGCCGCTGATTCGCACCGGCGGTCATGCGGTAGATTCAAGTCAACCGGATGAGGAGGCTCTGGTGCGACTTCAGGTGAAGGGCAAGAACCTTGACGTCTCGGATTCCCTGAAGGACTACGCGGCACAGAAGCTCGGCAAACTCGACAAGCATTTGAACGACACGGCGAGGCTCGAGCTCGAGCTGCAGGTGGAGAAGAACCCGTCCATCTCCGAAAACCAGGTCGCGGAAGCGACTGTGTGGACGAAGGGGCCCATTCTGCGCGCCCGCGAGAGCTCCACGGACATGAAGGCCTCGATCGACCAGCTCGTCGACAAGCTCGAGCGCCAGGCCCGCCGCTATCGCGACAAGCGCCGCCGCGGACCGGGGAGGAACTCGCACCCTCTGGCCGAGGGGACACCGGTGATTCCGGACGAGGACTCACCATTGATCGTGAAGACGAAGCAGTTTCCCGTGAAGCCGATGAGCCCCGAGGAGGCCGTTCTCCAACTCGAGCTCGTGGGCCACGACTTCTTCGTCTTCCAGAACGCCGAGACGCTCGAGGTGAACGTCGTCTATCGGCGCCGTGACGGCAACTATGGGCTGATCGAGCCCCAGCTCAGCTGAGCGGCGACGTCACAGATCCCCGCGCTTTCCGCTGGGTCGAGGCGGGGATCTCGGGAATTCCGCGTACGCGGGAGTGGGATGCGGTCTCCACCGCCGATTGCGGCTCGGCCGGAGACACCTGCGTCTTCGTCGTCGTGCCGGGGCGCGACCCGATCCACATCGGAGCCGACTCGGGGCCGGTCGCCTGCCTCGCCAAGGCGCTCGGAGACGCGGTCGAGCCCCCGTATCGCGCGGTCGGCATCCGGCACGAGGGATCGACCTGGGCGGTCGGAGCGGTTCGGATCGAGGTCGCGGAGCTTCCTGCCGATACCGAGGGAGAGGAGCTGATGTTGACCGTGACCCAGGAGGGAGAGCGCGCGCTCGAGATCGACGGGCGACCGACCGCAGAGTCGATTCCGGCGCTGGAGGAGGTCGTAGGTGGCCGCTTCGACGCCTATTTCGCGCGGGCGACCCGCCTCGACAGGCACCTCTGGGAGATCGGCATAGACCCTCTCTAGCCTTCGCTACCCTGGATAGCTGATGTCGAACTACGGAGCACTCGAAAAATTCCTGCGCGTCGGCGAGGGCCGGCGGCTCAAGCAGCTCGCCAAGCAGGCGGACTACGTGACGTCGCTCGAGCCCGACTTCGAGGCGCTCTCGGACGAGCAACTCGTCGGGAAGACCGCCGAGTTCAAGGAGCGGCTCGAGAACGGTGAGGAGCTCGACGAGCTCGTCTTCGAGGCGTTCGCCGCCGTCCGCGAGGCGGCGAAGCGAACGCTCGGCCTGCGGCCCTTCGACGTCCAGATCATGGGCGCGATGGTGCTCCACGAAGGCGACATCTCCGAGATGAAGACCGGCGAAGGAAAGACGCTCGTCGCCACGATGCCGCTCTACCTGAACGCGCTCACGGGCGGAAACGTCCACCTCGTGACGGTGAACGACTACCTCGCCAAGCGCGACACGGAGTGGATGAGCCCGGTCTACGAGGCGCTCGGCATGCGGGCCGGCTACATCCGCAACATGATGCCTTTCGACGAGCGCAAGGCCGCCTACGAGGCCGACATCACGTATGGCACGAACTCCGAGTTCGGCTTCGACTACCTGCGCGACAACATGGCGACGTCGCTCGAGGCCACGGTCCAGCGCGGCCATTCCTACGCGATCGTCGACGAGGTCGACTCGATCCTCATCGACGAGGCGCGGACGCCACTCATCATCTCCGGCGAGCCCGAGACCGCCGCGAAGACGTACTACGACTTCGCGCGCCTCGCGAAGCAGCTCGAGGGCGTGCCCGCGAAGTTTGTCCCCAAGGGCATGCCGATCGAGGACGACGGCGCCGACTTCGAGTTCGACGAGAAGTTCAAGACGGTTGCGCCGCGCGAGATCGCGATCGAGAAGGTCGAGCGCGCCCTCGGGATCGAGAACCTCTACCACGCCCAGAACGCGCAGCTCGTCAACCACCTCATCCAGTCGCTGAAGGCCGAGTCGCTCTACCAGCGCGACGTCGACTACGTCGTCCAGGACGGCGAGGTGAAGATCGTCGACGAGTTCACCGGGCGGATCATGGAAGGGCGCCGCTGGTCCGAGGGCCTGCACCAGGCGGTCGAGGCCAAGGAGGGCGTGGCCATCAAGGAGGAGCACGTCACCCTCGCCACCATCACGCTCCAGAACTACTTCCGCCTGTACGACAAGCTCGCCGGGATGACCGGTACCGCGAAGACGGAGGAGAAGGAGTTCCAGGAGATCTACGACCTCTCCGTCGTCGAGATCCCGACGAACGTCGACGTCGAGCGCGACGACCGTGACGACCTCATCTACAAGACGAAGGAAGCGAAGTACAACGCCGCGATCGACGACATCAAGGAGCGCCACGAGGCCGGGCAGCCCGTCCTCGTCGGCACGATCTCCGTTGAGGTGTCGGAGCATCTCTCGAGGCTGCTCGAGCGCCAGGGCATCCCGCACAACGTCCTGAACGCGAAGCAGCACGAGAGCGAGGCGCAGATCATCATGGACGCGGGCGAGCCCGGCGCCGTCACGATCGCGACGAACATGGCCGGCCGCGGCGTCGACATCAAGCTGGGCGACGGCGTCCGCGAGCTCGGCGGCCTCTACGTGCTCGGCACCGAGCGCCACGAGGCGCGCCGGATCGACAACCAGCTCCGCGGCCGTTCGGGCCGCCAGGGAGACCCCGGTGAGTCCCGCTTCTATCTCTCGGCACAGGACGACCTCGTGCGCCTCTTCGCCGGCGATCGGATCTACAAGATCATGGAGCGCTTCAACCTCCCCGACGACGAGCCGATGGAGCGCAAGATCCTCTCGAACCAGATCGAGAACGCGCAGAAGAAGGTCGAGGAGCAGAACTTCGTCTCGCGGAAGAACGTCCTCAAGTACGACGACGTCATGAACGTGCAGCGCATGGTCATCTACGAGCAGCGCCGCGGAGTGCTCGAGGGCGAGGACCTGTCGGAGGAGATCCAGGAGTGGATCGACGACGTCATCGAGACGACCGTCTTGAACCACACCCAGTCCGAGTACCAGGAGGAATGGGACCTGGACGCCCTCTTCGCGGAGATGCAGGCGCTCTACGACCCCGAGCTCGACCGGGACGAGTTCCACATCGACGGCGGCACGTCACAGGCGGACCTCGTCGCCGAGTTCCAGGATGACGCGCGCAGCGTGTACGAGGACAAGGAGGAGGAGCTCGGCGCCGAGCTCATGCGCGAGGTCGAGCGCTTCCTCATCCTCCAGGTTGTCGACCTGCGCTGGCGCGAGCACCTCGACTCGATGGAGTACCTGCGCGACGGCATCCACCTCCGCGCGATGGCGCAGAAGGATCCGCTCGTCGAGTACCGCTCCGAGGGCCACGCGATGTTCGAGGAGCTCGGAGCGATCATCCGCGACGAGGTCGTGCGCCACCTCTTCCATGTCGAGGTGCAGCCGGAGGAGGCCCAGCAGCTGCAGCCGGCGGCCTCTCCGGATTCAGAGCGGCTCTCGTACGAGCACGAGGCGCTCGCAGGCGCCGACGCGATTGCCGCCGCCGGCGGAAACGGATCGGGGAACGGCGGTGGCTCGGCGTTCACGGCCGGCGCGGTCGGCGCGGGCGCGACCTCCGTCGCGACCGGGCCGCGCACGGTCTCCGCAGAGCAGAAGGTCGGCCGCAACGACCCCTGCTGGTGCGGCTCGGGTAAGAAGTTCAAGAAGTGCCACGGCGCTTAATTCGCTGACATGAGAAGGCCGCCCGCGGCAGTGCTCGAGTTCATTCCATCCGAGCTACCGCGGCCGCCCGCTCGAGTGCTCGAGGTGGGCTGTGGGTCGGGCGAGCTGGCCGCCGCGTTAGCCGACGGCGGCTATGACGTCCTCGCGATCGACCCAGATGCACCGGAGGGCCCTCTCTTTCGTCGAACGAGGATCGAGGACTTCGACTCGAGCGAGACCTTCGACGCTGTGATCGCGCAGCTTTCGCTTCATCACGTCACTGACCTCGCCGTCGCGCTTGACAAGGTGGTGGACGTGCTCTCCGGCGAGGGGCGGGTGGTGATCGATGATTTCGGGTGGGAGCGGCTGAACGAGCGTGCCGCCGAGGCCGTCGGAATCCGCTTCGACGAGTGGCATGACGAGCACGAGCACCTACACACCGCGGAAGCGATGCTCGCGGAGCTGGACGAGCGGTTCGTCCGGCACACGTTCTCCTGGGAGCCGTTTCTCTTTCGCGAGGGACGCCGGGTCATGGACGAGGCGCGCGAGCGGACGCTGATTGCCGAGGGTCGCCTTCCCGTCCTCGGCTTCCAATACGTCGGAGAGCGCTGACGCTACGATCCACTCGTGGCCGAGCGCGCCGCCGTCGAGCGAGAACTGGAGGAGATCAGGGCCCAGCTGGACTGGGTCCGTGATTACCTTTGACCCGGATGCCCTGAGCATCCGAGTCGGCGAGCTCGAGGAGGCGATGGCCGCGCCCGGCTTCTGGGACGATCAGCAGCAAGCCGCAAAGATCTCGTCCGAGCACGCGCGTCTCACACGCCGGCGCGAGCGCTACGACAGCCTCACGCAGGAATCCGCGGACCTGAACGAGCTCATCGCGCTCGCCTCCGACGACGGCGAGCTGGACGAGGTCGCCGAGAGCGTTGCGGGCCTCAAGCTGCAGCTCGACCGGCTGCAGGAGGAGGCGCTCTTCTCGGGCGAATACGACCCGGGCGACGCGGTCGTCTCGATCCACGCGGGGGAAGGGGGGACGGACGCGCAGGACTGGGGGGAGATGCTGCTGCGCATGTACCTCCGCTGGGCCGAGGGGCGCAGGTTCAAGACCGAGCTCCTCGAGGCCTCGCCGGGCGAGGAGGCCGGTCTCAAGTCGGCGACCTTCACGGTCTCGGGAGAGAACGCCTACGGCGTGCTGAAGGCCGAGCGCGGCGTGCACCGCCTCGTCCGCCTCTCGCCGTTCGACCAGGCGCACCGCCGGCACACGTCATTCGCGCAGGTGATCGTCAGCCCGCTCCTCTCCGACGACTCGGCGATCGACATCGACGAGTCCGATCTGCGCATCGACACCTACCGGGCGAGCGGGGCGGGCGGGCAGCACGTGAACAAGACCGACTCTGCGGTGCGCATCACGCACCTGCCGACCGGGATCGTGGTCAGCGTCCAGAACGAGCGCTCGCAGCTCTCCAACAAGAACACGGCGATGAAGATCCTTCGCAGCCGGCTTGCCGAGGTCGAGCAGGAACAGCGTGAGGAGGAGCTGGCCCGCGAGCGGGGCGAGGTCATGACGACGGGGTTCGGAAGCCAGATCCGAAGCTACGTCCTTCATCCGTACCAGCTCGTCAAGGATCACCGCACCGACGTCGAGGAGGGCAACACGCAGGGCGTCCTCGATGGGAACATCGACCCCTTCATCCAGGCTTATCTCCTGCAAACCGCGGCCCAGAACGGCGGGTAACGGTCGAGGAGGGCCGACCTTTGCGCTAAACTGCGGCGCTGGCAATTCAGGACCGGCGCGCCTACGCCCAGGGCGCCCCCCAGCCCATTCCGGTGCAGGAAATCGACCTCTCAGAGCGCATCCCCGAAGCCATCCAGGCGCCTGCGACGGAACCGGTGAACGGCGACGCACCCGCATCGGTCCCGAGCGGCGCGCCGATGATCGTCTTCGAGGAGGTGCGCAAGGTCTACGAGCCGCGCATCGTCGCCCTGCGCGACGCCTCGTTCGTGATCGAGAAGGGCGAGTTCGTCTTCCTCGTCGGGCCGTCGGGCTCTGGCAAGTCGACGATCATGAGGCTCCTCTTGAAGGAGCTCGAGCCGACGTCCGGCCGGATCATCGTGGGCGGACGTGAGCTGGGGCGCCTCAAGAACTCGAAAGTACCGATGCTGCGCCGCAACATCGGCTGCGTCTTCCAGGACTTCAAGCTCCTCCACAATCGCTCGGCGGCCGAGAACATCGCCTACGCGCTGAAGGTGCAGGGCGAGTCGTCCCGCGCGATCCGCCAGAAGGTGCCGGAGGTGCTCGCGCTCGTTGGCCTCTCCGGGAAGTCGAATCAGCTCCCTGACGAGCTCTCCGGTGGCGAGCAGCAGCGCGTCTCGATCGCGCGCGCGTTCGTCAACCATCCGCCCCTCCTCATCTGCGACGAGCCCACGGGGAACCTCGACCCGGACACGTCGGTCGGGATCATGCAGCTCCTCTACCGCATCAACCGCACCGGGACGACGGTTCTGATGGCGACCCACGACCGCGAGATGGTCGACAAGATGCGCAAGCGTGTGATCGCGCTGGACAACGGCGACGTGATCCGCGACGAGCGCCGCGGCCAGTACACGACGGAATAGCAGTGCCACGGGCCAGGCTTTTCTTCAGCGAGGCATTCCGCTCCATCGGCGCGAATCTCTCGACGACCGTCGCCGCGACGATGACCGTCCTGATCGGGATGTTCCTGCTCGGCCTGTTCATCGCCCTCTTCTCCTGGGTGAACTCGTGGACCGACCACGTCCGCAAGGACGTCGTCGTCAAGGTCTTCTTCGAGCAGTCGCCCGAGGTGACGGAAGCGCAGATCAACGCCGTCCGCGTGAAGCTCGAGAGCTACCCCGAGACGAAAACCGTGGTCTTCGTCTCCAAGGAAGAGGCGCTCAAGCGCATGACGGCGAAATACCCGGCGCTCATCGAAGGTCTCGTCGGCAACCCGCTGCCGGACGCCTTCGAGGTCACGCCCAACGACGCAAACCAAGTGTCGGCCCTCGCGAACCGGCTCGACCCGCTTCCCCCGGGGGTTGACAAGGTCGACTACGCGCAGAAGAAAACGGAGCGGATCCTCTCGGTCACGAACGTGATCAAGTACATCTTCCTGCTCGGGTCTGTGATCCTCATGATCGCCTCGACGATCCTGATCGCGAACACGATCCGCCTCTCGATCTTCTCCAGGCGGCGAGAGGTCGAGGTGATGAAGCTTGTCGGAGCGTCGAACTGGTTCGTGCGCGGGCCGTTCATGCTCGAGGGGATGATCTGCGGGCTGATCGGGGCGATAGCGGCGATCGTCTTGCTCGTCCTCGCGAAGGAGATTGCGCTCCCTGTCATCGAGGGGCACAGCTCGACCTTCAGCGAGGAGGACGTCCACGCCTTGAGCTTCCCGCTGACCGCGCTCATCCTCCTCGGCGTCGCCCTCGCGGTCGGCGCGGCTGGCTCCGGAATCACGCTGCGGCGCTTCCTCCGGGTCTGACTGGCCCCCGCGTATAATCACGCCGCGGCCAATGAGACGTGCGGGTGGATTCGCCCTAATCCTCCTCCTGCTCGGGGCTGCCTTCGGGCTCGGGCTCTTTCTGACGCGCTCGGGCGGCCTCGCCGGGAACTCGACCCACCCGGTCGCGCGTCCGGCACCCGCCGATCCGGTCGCCGAGGTGCGCGAGCAGCTGGTCGAGAACTACTACCGGGAGCTCGGGCCGAGTGTCCTCTCTCGGACGACCATCCCCGAGCTCCTCGAGGCGCTCGGCGATCCGAACACGGAGTACCTGACGGCCGCCGCGTACACGTCGCTGAAGAACCGAACCGCGAGGAGCTACTCGGGCGTCGGCCTCACCGTCGAGCCGTCCCGCGCGGGCCTCGTCGTCACCTCGGCTCTACGGGGCCCTGCCCGACAGGCGGGAGTCCGGCCGGGCGACATCATCGTCAGGATCGAGGGACGGCCCGCTGGGCGGCTGACCTTCGATCAGTCGGTCAACCTGATCAAGGGCGAGAAGGGCACCGTCGTCCACCTGACCGTCAGGCGCGAGAACGGCCGCCGGCTCAGCTTCACCGTGGTTCGCTCCGATGTCGCCGTGCCGTCGCTCTCGTCGCGGCTCGTCAGGTTCGCCGGCACGAAAATCGGCTACGTCAGGCTCCAGTCGTTCCCGGACTCGAGCGCGGAGCGCGTGAACGACGCGACCGAGGCGCTCGTCGGGAAGGGGGCGAAGGGCATCATCCTCGACCTCCGCGACAACCCGGGCGGCCTTCTCACCGAAGCCGTGCGCACCGCCTCGGTCTTCCTGGAACGGGGTGTCGTCTGCACGGTCTCCGGCCTGCACCAGGAAGAGTCGGTGTACGAGGTGAGCGGCGGTGCGGAGTTCCCGCGGCTGCCGGTGACCGTGCTCGTAAACGGGGGAAGCGCGAGCGCTGCCGAGATCGTCGCCGCGGCGCTTGCCGACAACGAGCGCGCGGTCATCGTCGGGCAGCGCACCTACGGCAAGGCCTCGGTGCAGTCGATCAGGCCGCTCTCCGCAGGCCGCGCCCTCAAGCTGACGACTGCCACGTATCTCACGCCGTCGGGAACGGATCTCGGCGGCCAGGGCATTCGGCCTTCCGTCAAGGTGGACAACGATCCGCTGACGGAGCGTGACGAGATGATCCGCGCGGCCGAGCGCGTGCTGGCCGGCAAGCTCGCCGCGTAGCCACGTGGAGACGCTGGTCACCGAGCTCGCCAGGCGCGGGAAGCTCCTGGTGGGCGAGCCGTTCTTCGAAGGCGGCGTCCCCGTCACGGTCGACCGAAAGGGGAGCGGCGATGCGTCCGCGGGCGACCTCGTCGTTCTCCGCCTCGGGCGGGGAAGGGCGAAAGTCGAGGCGGTGCTCGGCCGCCCGGGAGACGTCGGCGCGGTGCTGGAGGGACTGCTCTGGCACGAGGGGGTGCGACGCTCGCACGCACCGGTTCCGCCTCCTCCCGAAGAGATCGAGCCGGACCGAACCGACCTGCGCGACCTCTTCGCGTTCACGATCGACCCCGACGAGGCGAAGGATTTCGACGACGCCCTGAGCTTCCGCCGCGAGGGGGAGGGCGTTCGCGCCTGGGTCCACATCGCCGACGTGAGCGCCTATGTCCCGGCCGGCTCGCCCCTCGACCAGGACGCGGCCGACCGCGCCTTCTCCTCGTATGTGCCGGGCCGGGTCGAGCCGATGCTTCCGGAACTGCTCTCGGCCGACCTCTGCAGCCTGCGCCCCGACCAGGATCGCCGCTGCGTGACCGTGGAGGTGCTCTTCGACGCCGGCCTCTCGCCAGGCGAGCCGCTGTTCTACCGCAGCGTGATCAGAAGCCGCGAGCGCCTCACCTACTCGCGCGCCCAGGCGATCCTGGCCGGCGACGAGCGCGCGCCCGAGGAGACGACCGAGTCGCTTCGCCTCGCCGAGCGCGTCGCGATGGACCTTCGGCGCAAGCGCTACGCGCGCGGGGCGCTCAGGATCGAAGCCGGGGAGACGGCTTTCGAGTTCGACGGCGACGGTGGGGTCGAGCGGGCCTGGATCGAGGCCGAGCCGCTCGCGCACTCGCTCGTCGAGGAGATGATGATCCTCGCGAACGAGGCGGTGGCCGAGCTTCTCGGCGGGCGCAAGCGCGAGGCGCTCTACCGGGTGCATGAGCGCCCGGAGCCGCAGTCGGTCGAGCTTCTCCTCGCCAAGCTCGCCGAGCTCGAAGTGCCGACGCCACCGGTCCCCGAGCAGCTGACGCCGGGCGAGGCGGCCAAGCTCGCCGCGGCTGTGAGCGAGCGCGTCGCCGAATATACGGAGCAGTCGGGCCGCGGCCGGCAGGCGTTCCCCTCTCTCGTCCTCCGCGCACTGAAGCAGGCCCGCTACGACCCTCGGAACCTCGGTCACTCCGGGCTTGCGAGCCCGGCCTACTGTCACTTCACCTCGCCGATCCGCCGCTACCCGGACCTCGTCGTGCACCGCGCACTCCTTCGCGAGCTCGGGGCCTCCGACGAGCCGCTTCCGGACGAGCTCGGGGAGCTCGCCGAGTGGACGTCGGTCCGCGAGCGCGAGCTCTCGTCGGTCGAGTACAAGGCGGACGAGATCTGCCTTGCCTGGCTCCTCGAGCGCCGCCTCTACGAGGAGGGGTGGGAGGCGGAGTTCGACGGGGAGATCGTCGGAGCGATCGGCTCTGGCATCTTTGTACGCTTCGACGCCGTGTTCGAGGGCTACGTCCCCGCGCGGAAGCTTCCGGGCGACTACTTCGAGCTCAACCCCCTTGCGACCGCGCTCGTCGGCCGCCGGAGCGGCTTCTCCTACCGACTGGGCGATGCCGTCCGTGTCCGCGTGGAGCGCATCGAGAAGCCCAGCGGCAGGGTCAGTCTCGAGTTAGGCGGATAAAACCTTCGCTCTTTGCGAGAAAGTGTTTCCGCGGGCCCTTGAACCGAAGGGGCCGCGCCCTTTAACGTCCTCCTTGCGCCGAGCACGGGGCGCGAGTAGACCGAAGCCTCACCGGTAGGCTCTAGGCGGAAGCCGAAGGTTCGTCGGAGAGGTGGACGAAAGCGACACCCGGCTCGGCGAGTTTTTTGGTCCAATCCAGGCATATGGCCGGCGGGACCAAGCTCATCGCGGAAAACAGGCGGGCGCGGCACGACTACCACCTGCTCGAGCGCTACGAAGCGGGCATCGCGCTCACGGGCACGGAGGTGAAGTCGCTGCGCGCCGGCCGTGCCGACCTCGCGCGCGCGTTCGCGGACGTGCGCGATGGCGAGGTCTGGCTCATGGGAGCGCACATCGACGAGTACGCCCAGGGGAACGTCGCGAACCACGAGCCCGATCGCGACCGAAAGCTCCTCCTCCACCGCCGCGAGATCGACTCCCTCCTCGGCAAGACGCGTGAGCGCGGCCTCACACTCGTCCCCACGCGCATCTACTTCAAGGACGGGAAGGTGAAGGTGGAGGTGGCGCTCGCCCGGGGCAAGGAGCAGCGCGACAAGCGCCGCGACATCGCCGAGCGGGACGCGAATCGCCAGGTCGAGAGGGCTCTGAAGGAACGGCGGCTATAATTCAGGGTCTGGGGGCGACCTGGCTTCGACGTGGTCGGTTCTCCGGATGAGCTGCAAGCCGAGGTCCCCGGTAGGCCTCGTAAAACAACCGGGAACAACGCAAGTGCGAAGAATGACCTCGCACTCGCTGCCTAACCTAGTTAGGTAGCGACGTCGCTCCGTCTTCGGCCCGTGGGACGGAATCCGGCGCCAACAACGGGCTTGCCGCCGAGGGAGAGCCAATCGCCCGGAGCGGGACTCCAAAGGATGGCTAGCCCGTCGGTAGGCCGCCTGCGAACCGGCCGGCGGGCGAAATCCAATCGCAGGACAAGCTTGTAGAGGCTCTTCCCGGTGCGTCCGCGGACGCGGGTTCGATTCCCGCCGCCTCCACTCCAGGTTTCAAGCCGTATATGGATCGCGACAATCGCGCGCCGCTCAGCCTGAGCCCTCCGCGAGGACCCTACGTCGCTCTACGTCCGCCTCGTGCATGGCCTCCTCGGCCGCAGCGCCCAATCGGAGGAAGCGACGTCCGCCGAACGCGATGC
>Ga0111539_10002062_pt1 | contig 26871 bp, 26 predicted proteins | sample RhiMethybrSRZTD1_FD_79667 | JGI IMG/M metagenome (GOLD analysis project Ga0111539, IMG submission 79667) | Populus rhizosphere microbial communities from Tennessee, USA - Rhizosphere MetaG P. TD hybrid SRZTD1 (version 2) (version 2) | ecosystem: Host-associated > Plants > Roots > Rhizosphere >...
AGCTCCACGATCTCGCCGATCTCCTGCGAGGACTCGCCCAGGCGCTTGATGCGCTTGGAGGTCTCCTGGATCTGCTCGCGGATGTCGTTCATGCCCGAGATCGAGTTCTCCACCGCCGCGCGGCCCTTGTCGGCGGCCGCGAGCGAGCGCTGCGCGACTCGCGCGCCCTCTTCCGCCGTGGACGAGACTTCCGAGATCGAGCGCGAGACCTGCAGCACCTGCGCGGTCGTGTCCTCGATCTCCTTCGACTGGCGCTCGGCGGCGCCGAGGAGCTCGGCCGAGATCGTCTGCGCCTGCGCGGTCTTCTGGGTCACCTGGATGGCCGCGTTGTTCACGCCCGTCACCAGGTTTCGCAGCTCGTCGATGGTGTAGTTCATCGAGTCCGCGATGGCGCCGGTGATGTCCTCGGTCACCTGCGCGCGCACCGTGAGGTCGCCGTCGGCGAGGTCGCCCATCTCGTTCAGCAGCCGCAGGATCGCCTCCTGGTTCCTCTTGTTCTCGGTCTCGGCGACCGCGGCGCTGCGCCGGGTGTCGGCGAGGAACACGAGGGCCATGAGCAGCAGCACCGCCAGCAGCACCAACGACGCCACGGCGATGGCGTAGATGGTGGTGTCCGATTTTTCCGCCTGGATCGCCTCCTGCAGGCGGCCCACCGCGGCCTGGAGCTGCTCGCTCGCGGCCACCAGCTGCGCGCCCGACAGGCGCGCGGTCACGAGCTTCTGCAGCTCGCGCAGGATCGGCCCCACGTTCTGCTCGAAGGTCGCGAACTGCTTCTTCAGCTCGGCGAGCTTGGCCCGCGTCTCCGCGTCGCGCACCGGCACGATGCCCAGCGCCTCGCTGCCCGACTCGAGCCCGGCCAGCAGCGCGCGCAGGTCGTTGGTGTCCTTGCCGATGAGGAAAGGCACCTCGGGATCGATCACCTCGGTGCCGAGGATCTCGGCCGATCCGCGGCCCAGGCGCTCGGCGAGGAAGGTGAGGCGGTTGGCGCGCAGCACCTGGCTGGGGGGCGATCCCGACTGCGTCATGAGGCCGGTGACCTCCTGCGACAGCGTCGCCATCTCCTCCGAGCCCACGCGGATCTGGGCGATGTTCTGGGCGAGCGAAACGAGGTCGTTGCGCGCCGCGAGGATCGCCGATGCCGCGGTCGAGCTGTCGGGCCAGCGCCGGTTCAACTCGTCGATGCGTTGCTTCAGCTCTTCGGTGGTCGCGGCCGAGGGAACGGTGCGGCCAAACGCAAAGCCGCCGCTACCGAGGATCGCGAGGAAGTTGGCGAACTCGTCGCGGCTGTCCTGCACCTGCGGGAAAGCGTTCGGCTGGCCGCGCGCGGCGATCCCCGCGGCCTTGGCCAGGCGCTGCGTGTGGTACTGCATCTGCGAGGCGATGGTGATGTAGGTGGAGTTGATCGAGCGGGCGTTCACGTCGAGGAACACCAGCCCCGCGACGACGGCGATCAGCATCAGGGCGAGCGTGCCGAGCACCTGCAGCTGGGTGATGACCGGCCGCCCGCCGATCACGGGCACGCGGAAGTTCGCGAGCGACCAGCCCGAACCCTGCAGCTTCTCCGCGGCCGCGGCCGCCGCCGCGGCCTTTGCGGATTGCGGGCGCGCCGCTGCCGCTTGCGCCGGGGAGCCCGAGGAAGACGAGCGCGCGGGCGGCTTCGCCTTCGGCTCATTGCCGCCCAGCTTCTTGAGGAAGTCCCCGAACGAGGACTTGGACTTGACCGCCTGTACCTTAGCCATTCGCCGTTCTCCTAGGCACCCACTTCGAGGAACCGCTGCTCGCGCGCGAGCACGGGCAGGTCCAGCTCGAGCCAGCGTGTCCCGCCGGCATCGCTGTAAGCCGCGGCGACCCAGGGCGGTGCACCCGCCGGCCGCGCTGCGGTGTTGAACTGTTCGGGGTTGCGCAACCCCAGCATGCGTGACACCAGCAGCCCGGCCCCGGCCACGAGCCGGTCCGAAACCAGGATCACGCGCCGCTCCATGCCCGCGGCGATCGGGTCGCGCCCCTGGTACGCGGAGAAATCCACGATGCTGTAGAGGTTGCCACGCACGTTGGCCACGCCGCGGAACCAGGAATGCGTGCGCGGCACGGGCACGGTCGCGGGCACCGGGATCACCTCGCTCACCTGGTGCAGCGCCACGAACCAGTTCTCGCCGCCCACCTGGAAGCCCAGCCGGGAGGCGAGCGCCGAGCGCGTCGTGGCGGCCGTTCGCAGCCGCTCCGCGACGGCGAGCTGGAATTCACGTAGGCCGGTTCTTCGCGCCACTGTCGGTCTCTCCCTAGCCCAGCGCCTTGATCTTCTCGATCAGCTCGCCCTCGTTCACGGGCTTGGTGACGTAGTCCTTGGCCCCCTGCCGCAGGCCCCAGATCTTGTCGGTCTCCTGGTCCTTGGTGGTGCAGATGATCACCGGGATGTGCTTGGTCTTCTCGTCGCGCGTGATCGCGCGGGTGGCCTGGAAGCCGTTCAGCCCGGGCATCACCACGTCCATCAGGATCAGGTCCGGCTGCTCGGTCTTGGCGCGCTCGACCGCGAGCTCGCCGCTGTCGACGAGCACCACCTCGAAGCCCTTCTTCTTCAGCAGGCCGTCCATGAAGGCGCGCTCGGTCGGCGAATCGTCCACCACCATGATTTTCTTGATCGGCATCGCGGTGCTCCGTCTTTCGTCTGGTTGTTCGGTTTATGCGGGGCTCTTCTGCGCCAGGTGCGACTCGACCGCCCGCAGCAGGCTTTCCTTCGTGAAGGGCTTGGTGAGGTATTCGTCCGAACCCACCATGCGACCCCGCGCGCGATCGAACAGGCTGTCCTTGGAGGACAGCATGATGACGGGCGTGGCCTTGTGCTTGCCGCTTTTCTTGATGAGCGCGCAGGTCTGGTAGCCGTCCAGGCGCGGCATCATGATGTCGACGAAGATGAGGTCGGGCTGGTGGTCGGCGATCTTCGCCAGCGCGTCGAAGCCGTTCTCCGCGAGGATCACCTGGCAGCCGGCCTGCATGAGGAAGATCTCCGCGCTGCGCCGGATGGTGTTGCTGTCGTCGATCACCATCACGCGCACGCCCGTGAGGTTCTTGGAGTCCGCCACCGAGTCCTCGTCGTTGAGCCGGATGCGCGGCCGTGGACGCTCATGTCCGCCGCGAAAGATGGCGAGGGCGCCCGGGCCTTTCCGGCGGCTCCCTGAAGCCGTCGGACCGGCACTGTCACACGTTGTTGAGGTTATTCCTTTTGTCCAACCTAAACAACCGCTAAGTTCCTTTTTCTAATCCCTTTTGGGAAGTAGAAATCAGAACTCGACCATCTCGAAATCTTCCTTGCGGGCGCCGCATTCGGGGCAGCACCAGCCGGCCGGAATCTCCTCCCAGCGCGTGCCCGCGACGATCCCATCGTCGGGCCATCCCTCGGCCTCGTCGTAGATGTATCCGCAGGCGAGGCAGCGCCAAGTCTTGTAGGGCCGCGGTGCAGGCGCGCTCGAAGGCATAGTCGAATCCGGGTGTGGTTGTTAGAATGCGGGACACGCGCGCGCACCCTGAAATCGATGGTACTGACCCCCGGTTGGCGCGCGCAACCGAGGCCGGATTTCAAGTGTAACCCCTCGCATCGCCTCGTGTTTTTCCCCAGATGAGCGACACCCCGACACTTCCCATAGTGCTGACATTCGCCGCTTCCGATCCCACCAGCGGCGCGGGCCTCCAGGCCGACCTGCTCGCGCTCGCGAGCATGGGCTGCTATCCGCTGTCGGTGGTCACGGCGATCACCGTGCAGGACACGGCCGGCGTCGAATCGGTGTTTCCGATCGACCCCGACTGGGTCGCCGAACAGGCGCGTTGCGTGCTCGAGGACATGCCGATCGCGGCGTTCAAGATGGGCATGCTCGGCTCGACCGAGATCGTGACGATGGTGGCCGAGGTGGTGTCCGATTACCCGGACGTGCCGCTGGTGCTGGATCCCGTATTCGCCTCGGGCCGCGGCGACGAGTTCGCCGGTGAGGACATGATTTCGGCGATCCGCGAGCTGCTCGTGCCGCAGAGCACCGTGGTCACGCCCAACATCCCCGAGCTGCGCCGCCTGGCGGCCGACGACGACGAGGACGCGAGCCTCGCCGATTGCGCCCAGCGCCTGCTCGACACCGGCTGCGAGTACGTGCTGGTCACCGGCACGCACGATTCGACGCCCGATGTCGTGAACACGCTCTATCACCGCGGCGGCGTCCTGCGCGCCGACAGCTGGCAGCGCCTTCCCGGCAGCTATCACGGCTCGGGTTGCACGCTTGCCTCGGCACTCGCGGCCAACCTTGCGCGCGGCCTCGAGATCGGCGAGGCCGTCTACGAGGCGCAGGACTACACCTGGCAGGCGCTCGCCCACGCTTTCCGGCCCGGCATGGGGCAACACCTGCCCGATCGCCTCTTCTGGGCGCGCGAGAGCCAGGATCCGGATGACAATGCGGCGTGAGCGTGATCGGCTTCGCGGCCTCTACGCGATCACTCCGGAGGTCCCCGATGCCGAGCAGCTTGCCGCGCGCGTGGCCGAGTGCATTGCCGGCGGCGCCGCGCTCGTGCAGTACCGGGCCAAGGCGGCCTCCGGCACTGCCCGCCTGGTGCAGGCGCGCGCCCTCGCCGAGGTCTGCCGTGCCGCCGGCGTGCCGTTCATCGTGAACGACTCCATCGAGCTCGCCGCGGCAGTGCAGGCCGACGGCGTGCACCTGGGTCGCGACGACGCGACGGTGCGCGAGGCGCGGATCGCGCTGCCGCATGCCCTGATCGGAGTCTCCTGCTACGCCGATCCCGAACGCGCTCGCGCGGCCGCGCGCGATGGCGCCGACTACGTGGGTATCGGCTCGGTGTTCCCCTCCGGCACCAAGCCCGGCGCGGTGCGCGCGCCACTGGAAGCGCTCGCGCGCGCGCGCGCCGTTTCCGGCCTGCCCGTCGCGGCGATCGGCGGCATCACCGCGGACAACGCCGAGGCCGCGGTGGCCGCGGGTGCCGACATGATTGCCGTGATCGCCGCGCTCTTCGACGCCCCCGACGTGCGCCAGGCCGCCCAGCGCCTGTCGCGTCCTTTCGAACGTCCAAACGGAAGCCCCGATGTACGACCGCAGCCGCACCCTGTTTGAAAGCTCCCAGCGCCTGATCCCCGGGGGCGTGAACTCGCCCGTGCGTGCCTTCCGCGCCGTGGGCGGCACCCCGATCTTCTTCCGTGAGGGCCGCGGCAGCCGCGTGACCGACGAGGACGGCCGGCAATACATCGATTACGTCGGCTCCTGGGGGCCGCTCATCCTCGGCCACGCGGACCCGCAGGTGCTCGCCGCCGTGAACGTGGCGGCCGCGCGCGGCCTCTCGTTCGGCGCGCCCACGGCGCTCGAGCTGGAGATGGCCGAGGTGCTCACCGGCGCGCTGCCCTCGATCGAGCAGGTGCGGCTCGTGAGCTCGGGCACCGAGGCGGTGATGAGCGCTCTGCGGCTCGCGCGCGGCTTCACCGGCCGCTCCCTGGTGGTGAAGTTCGAGGGCTGCTACCACGGCCACAGCGACTTCCTGCTGGTCAAGGCGGGCTCGGGCGCGCTCACCTTCGGCAACCCGACCTCGGCGGGCGTGCCGCCGGAGCTCACCGCGCACACGCTGGTGCTCGACTACAACGATCCGCAGCAACTCACCGACGCGTTCGCCCGCTACGGCGCCCAGATCGCCGCGGTGGTGCTCGAGCCGATCGCGGGCAACATGAACTTCGTGCGCCCGAGTGCGGAATTCATCGGCACGCTGCGCGAGCTGTGCACGCGCGACGGGGCGCTCCTGGTGTTCGACGAGGTGATGACGGGATTCCGCGTGGGGCCGCGCGGCGCGCAGGGCCTGTTCGGCGTGACGCCGGACCTCACTACGCTCGGCAAGGTGATCGGCGGCGGCATGCCCGTGGGCGCCTTCGGTGGAAGGCGCGACATCATGCAGAAGCTCGCGCCCGTGGGGCCCGTGTACCAGGCGGGAACGCTCTCGGGCAACCCGGTGGCGGTGAGCGCGGGGTTGGCCACGCTTCGGCGCGTGCTCGAGCCCGGGTTCTTCGACACGCTCGCGCGCGCCACGAAGGGGCTGCTGCAGGGTCTCCTCGCGGAAGCACAGGCCGCGGGCGTGCCCTTCAGCGGCGATTGCGAGGGCGGCATGTTCGGCGTGTTCTTCCGCGCCACGGCGCCGCGGACGTTCGCCGAAGTGATGCAGTCCGATCGCGAGGCGTTCAACCGCTTTTTCCACGCGATGCTGGAGCGCGGTGTGTACCTTGCGCCTTCCGCATACGAGGCCGGTTTCGTGTCGAGCGCGCACTCGCCCGCGGACATCGAGGCCACCGTGGCAGCGGCGCGCGCCGCTTTCGGCGCGCTCCGCGCCCGCTAGGAGGCGCGTTGCCTTCGGCGAGCCGACTGGCCGCCGCGGGGCTCGCCGTCGCGGCGATCGTCATCGTCGCCCTCGCCGCCCTGGCGCTGGCCGAGCTGGAGCGCGAGGCCGAGTTGCATCGCGAGGTGCTCGCCGGCATGCACGCCAAGGACAGCCTGGAGTCGCTGCGCGTGCAGCTGTCCGAGCTCGGGATCGCGGCGCGCGTGGTGGCGCTCACCGGGGACACGGACGCGGCGCAGCGCATCGAGGCGCGCGCCGTAGAGGCGGAGGCCGAGCTCGCCTACCTGGCCCAGTACGCCGTGCGCGACGGCAGCGTGTCCTCCTTCGCGGAGCTCAAGCAGGCGGTAGCCGGCCTCGCCCTGCAAGCCCGATCGGTCGCGGCGCTGCGTGCCGCGCGAGGCACGCAGGGCGCGCTCGCCTCGGCGGTGGCGGCCGAGGGCGCGCAACGCGAGGCCCTCGCCGTGCTGGGAAGCGTGTTGGATTCGCGCACGCGGCGGCTCAACCAGCGCATGCTCGACCAGATCAACCTCGGCGAAACCCTGCGCACCTACGTCTCGTGGTTGCTCGCCGGCTCGGTCATCGTGCTGATCGGACTCTTCGCCACTTATCGTTGGGCGGCACTGCGCGAACGCGCGTCGCAGCAGCGCATCGAGCACCTCGCCCACCACGACATGGTCACGGGGCTGCCCAACCGCGCCCTGCTCTCCGACCGCCTCGAACAGGAGGTGGCGCGCGCGCGCCGCGCCAATGGCGGCTTCGGCGTGCTGATGATCGACCTCGACGGATTCAAGCAGGTGAACGATCGCTGGGGCCACGCCGCCGGCGACCGCGTGCTCGCGATCGTGGCGCAACGCGCCCGCCAATGCCTGCGCGCGTCCGACACCGTCGGTCGCCTGGGCGGAGACGAGTTCCTCGCGATCCTGCCGGAGGCGAGTCTCGCCGGAGCCGTGAACGCCGCCGAAAAAATCGTGGCCGCCCTGGCGCAGCCCTATCCGCTGGAGAAGGGCGAGGCGCTGCTCGGGGCGAGCGTGGGCGCGGCGGTGTATCCCACGCATGGCGATGCGCCCGATGTGCTGCAGAAGGCGGCCGATGCGGCGCTCTACCAGGCCAAGCGCGAGGGAAAGAACCGCGTGCGAACCGCGGCCGCGCTCGAAGCGCCCGCGGCGCTCACGGAGATGGAAAGCTGAAGGAGCGACCTAGCGCAGGCCCGCGATGTACTCGCTCACCGCCTTCATGTCGGCTTCGGTCAGGCGCGAAGCGACCGGGCCCATGACCGCATGAGGACGCGAGCCTGTCGCGTAAGCCTTGAGCCAGCCGAAGCTCAGGTCCGCATGCTGCCCTGCAAGGCGCGGGTACTGGGCCGGAATGCCGGCCCCAGCGGCGCCATGGCAACCCGCGCACGCGGGCACGCCCAGCGTCTTGATGCCACCACGCCAGATGCGCTGGCCGCGCTCGGAGAGCGCCTTGTCCCGCGCCAGGCCCTGCACCGGCTTCTGCGAATGGTAGTAGGCACCGACTGCCAGCATGTCCTCGGGCGTGAGGCCCGCGGCCATGCCCTGCATCACCGGGCTCGGGCGCGTGCCCGACTTGAACGCAGCCAACTGCGCGGCGATGTAGTCGGCGCCCTGTGCCGCCAGGTGCGGATTGGCCGGCGCGGTGCTCACGCCGTCGGCGCCATGGCATGCCGCGCAGACTGTGCTCGCGATCTGCTGGCCGCGGGCCAGGTCGGGCTTGGGGACGGCGGGCGCGGCCGCCGCCGAGGCGCCTGCGTAGACTAGCGTGATGACAGCGGCGAAACGCGTGACTGCACGCATGCGGAAACCTCGGGCTAAGGACGGGGGAGGAGAGCGGAAAGCACGCGATTTTACCGTAGGCGCGCGTGGGGGGGCCACCACGGGGCGAGAATCGGCCGTGTTCCCCCTGGCGCGCGCCGCCTACGTGATGTCGGTGCACGATCCCCACGCACTGCCTCCACCGGGAGCGCCCGAGATCGCCTTCGCCGGCCGATCGAACGCCGGCAAGTCCAGCGCCATCAATACGCTCGCCGGACAGCGCCGCCTCGCGTTCGTGAGCAAGACGCCCGGCCGGACGCAGCTCATCAACTTCTTCTCCCTCGGCTCCGCCGCGTACCTCGTGGACCTGCCCGGTTACGGCTACGCGGGTGTGCCCGGGGAAGTGCGCGAACATTGGCGCGGCCTCGTGGGCGGATACATCGCGGATCGCCCGTCCCTCGCAGGTGTAGTGGTGGTGATGGATGCACGCCACCCGCTCACGGACCTGGATCTCACCCTGCTGGAATGGCTGCGCGCCGCGGGGCGGCGAGCCCATGTGCTTCTCACGAAGGCGGACAAGCTGTCGAAGCAGGCGCAGCTGGTCACGCTTTCTCGGGCGCGCAGCCGCCTGGCCGAGCTCTCGCCCGGAGCGACCGTTCAGCTCTTCTCGAGCCTCAAGCGGGAAGGGATCGCCGAAGCCGCGGCGGCCCTGGCCGCCCTCGTGGGTGACGCCAAGGCCCGTGCAAGCGCCGCAAAAAATAAAGCCCCGGCTAAAGGGGAGTAAAGCCGGGGCCAAAAAAGCCTTAATTGGGATTAAGGCGCCCGCTCAGGGAGGAGAAGCGGGGAAGAGCCGTCAAGCCCTTCACGAGTTAGGAGCCGCACCCCCATGCTAAAGTTCCCGCCTTTTTCCGGTCGCGCTCGATGACCTTTTCCCTCGGACGATTCCCCCAGCGCCGCATGCGGCGCAACCGCCGCGACGACTTTTCCCGGCGCCTCGTACGGCAGGCCCGCCTCGCCCCCGACGACCTCATCCTGCCGGTCTTCGTCCTGGACGGGAAAAAGGCCGTAGAGCCCGTTTCTTCGATGCCCGGGGTGTTTCGGCGCAGCCTGGACGAGCTCTATCCGGTCGTCGAGCAAGCGCTCACCTACGGCATTCCCGCCATGGCGCTGTTCCCCGTCATCGACGGTTCCCTCAAGACGTCGCTTGCCGAGGAGGCCTGGAACGAGAAGGGGTTGGTGCCGCGGGCCGTGCGGGAGTTGAAGAAGCGCTTCCCGGAGATGGGCCTCATCACCGATGTCGCCCTGGACCCCTATACGATCCATGGCCAGGACGGGCTCATCGACGAAAACGGCTATGTAATCAATGATGAAACGCTCTCCGCCCTTGAGAAGCAAGCGCTCACCCATGCCGAGGCGGGGGTCGATATCGTCGCTCCCTCGGACATGATGGACGGGCGGATCGGGCGCCTGAGGGCGGCCCTCGATGCCGAGCGGCATATCCATGTCCGGATCCTCGCCTACGCGGCCAAGTACGCGTCGGCCTTCTATGGCCCGTTTCGCGACGCCGTGGGCTCGGGGACAAGCCTTGGGAAGGGCGACAAGAAGACCTACCAGATGGACCCGGGCAACTCCGACGAGGCGCTGCACGAGGTGGCCCTCGATCTCGAGGAAGGCGCCGACTTCGTGATGGTGAAGCCCGGCATGCCCTATCTCGACGTCGTGTGCCGCGTGAAAGAGCGCTTCCAGGTCCCGACGTTCGTCTACCAGGTGAGCGGTGAGTACGCGATGTTCAAGGCAGCCGGAGCCGAGGGTTGGATCGACGGCGATGCCTGCATGATGGAGGCGCTGCTGGGATTCAGGCGCGCCGGCGCGGACGCCATCCTCACCTACTACGCGCTCGAGGCGGCGGCCCGGCTCAAGTCGCCGGGCTAGCGGCCAGCAACGCTTCGACCTGATCGAGGCGCGCGCGGACAGGCGGCTCGTCGTCCGAGCGCGGGCGCAACGCGTGGCGCTCGTCGTCGCGGTCGAGAACGGTGATCGTGACCGTCGCGTCGTCCACCTCCAGGCTGATCTGCGGCACTTCGTCCATGCGACCGCCACGACGAACGCTGGTCGTCCCCTCCTCGAAGCGGTAGCGCCGGTTCAGCAGGAACATGGTGAGTGCCTTGGCATCATCGGTGAACAGCTGCAGGTTCACGTCCGAGTGCAGCCCGGCGGTGCCGTTCAGCACCGAGCCCACGAGCACCGGCCGGAAATCGCCGAACTCGCGCATCACCTTGACCGCGACCTCGCGCAGGTATCGCAGGTGCGCCGGCTGCTCGTCGCTCTGGTAGAGGCCCTGGTACTCGCGCAGCGCCTCCTCGATCTCGTTGTTGTCGGGCAGCTGGTTCGCATCGGAGAGTCCCGCCTGCCGGGCGGCCTTCTGCTTGGCGCTCCCGTAGTCGGCCACGCCATCCTCGGCGATCAGGCGCGCCGCGAGGTAGGCAATGTGCAGCCGCAGGTTCTGGTCGCGCCGCGAGCGGTTCTTCGACATGTCAGAAGATCTGGTTGCGCACTTCCTCGGCGGGCCGGCTGGTGTCGCGCACGATCGAGCCCTCCTCACCCACCGGCGGCTGCGACTCCTGGTAGAAGTATTCGAGCGTGCGGCTCGCCCCACCCGGCTCGCGCAGCCCGGTGAGCGGATTGATGTTCACCGCCACCACGCCGCCAGGCTGGGTGTATTCGGTCTCGGGCACGTCCTTCAGCACCTTGCCCGCATACGCCATCCAGATCGGCAGCGCGGCCTGGCTCCCGGTCTCGTTGGGCCCGAGGTTGGCGGGCACGTCGAACCCGATCCACGACACCGCCACCAACCGCCCCATGAACCCCGCGAACCAGGCATCGACGTGGTCGTTGGTGGTCCCGGTCTTCCCGGCGAGGTCCTGGCGCCCGAGGCTCGCGGCGCGCACGGCGGTGCCCATCTTCACGACGTCCTTCATGAGTGTGGTCATGAGGAAGGCGTTGCGCTCGTCGAGGACACGCTCGGCGTCCACGCCCGCCGTTTCCGGCTTGGCCGCGTACAGCGTCTGGGCGCGGTTGTCCTCCACCCGCGAGATGAACCACGGCTTCACCCGGAAGCCGCCGTTGGCGAACACTGCGTAAGCGGCGGCCATCTGCAGCGGCGTGGCCGACCCGGCACCCAGCGCCATCGTGAGGTACGCCGGATGCATCTTCGGGTCGAAGCCGAAGCGCTGGATGTAGTCCTGGGCGTAGTGCGGGCCGATGGCCTGCAGCAGCCGGATCGACACCATGTTCTTCGACTTGGCGAGCGCCGTGCGCAGGCGCATCGGCCCCTCGTACTTCGCGTCGTAGTTCTTCGGCTCCCAGAGCTGGCCGCCGGTCTTGGCCGCCTCGATCACGAACGGCGCGTCGTTGAGGACGGTGGCGGGCGTGAACCCCTTCTCCAGGGCGGCGGAATAGATGAAGGGCTTGAAGCTCGACCCCGGCTGCCGCCAGGCCTGGGTGGCGTGGTTGAACTTGCTCGCGTTGAAGTCGAAACCGCCGGAGAGGCCCAGGATGGCCCCGTTGGCCGGGTCCAGCGCCACGAGGGCGGCCTCGACCCGTGGCAACTGGGCGATGCTCCATGCGCCCTTTTCGCCGGGCTGCAGCCGGACGACCGACCCGCGGCGCAACCCCCGGTCCGGATTGCGGTCGCCGATGGCGCGGGAGGCGAAGCGCAGGCCCTCGCCCGAGATGGTTACCTCCTCGCCGCGGCGCATCACCACCTTTACGCCCTTCGGGCCGACCTCGGTGACCACCGCGGGGACGAGCTCACCCAGGGTCTCCTTGTCGGCCAAGGCCTCCTCGACCGCCTCGTCGATGGACGCGCCCTGCGCGGGGAGGTTGGCCTGCGCCTCTGGACCGCGGTAGCCGTGTCGCCGGTCGTACTCGAGCACGCCCAGCCGGAGCGCCGCGTTCGCCGCCTCCTGGTCCTTGCGCCGCACCGTCGTGTACACCCGGATGCCGCTCACGTAGGCCGGCTCGCCGTACTGTTCGAAGATCGCCGCCCGGGCCATCTCGGCTACGTAGTCGGCGCGGAACGCGAAGGTATCGCGCTGGCTGGGATTCAGCCGCAGCGTCTCGGCCACGGCCTTCTTGTAGTCCTCGCGCGCGAGCCATCCGACCTCGTTCATCCGCCGCAGGACGTAATGCTGGCGCTCCTGCGCCCGCTTGGCGTTCACGAAGGGATTCTGCCGCGAGGGCGCCTGCGGCAGCCCGGCCAGCATCGCCGCCTCGGCGGGCGAGAGCTCGGCGAGGCTCTTGCCGAAATAGACGTTGGCGGCCGAGGCGAAGCCGTAGGCGCGCTGCCCGAGGAAGATCTGGTTGATGTACAGCTCCAGGATCTGGTCCTTGGTGAGGTTGGCCTCGATCTTGAAGGCCAGCAGGACCTCGGAGAGCTTGCGGGCGAGCGTCTTCTCGCGCGTCAGGAAGAAGGTGCGCGCGACCTGCATGGTGATCGTGCTTGCGCCCTCCCGCCGCCCCTGGAGGTTGGCCAGCGCCGCCCGCGCCACTCCGACGTAGTCGACGCCGCCGTGCTGGTAGAAGCGGTCGTCCTCGGCAGCCAGGATGGCGGCCTTCATGACCTGCGGCACGTCCTGGATCTTGACCACCGCGCGCTTCTCCTCGCCGAACTCGCCGATCAGCTCGCCTTCGGCGCTATAGATGCGCAGCGGGATCTTGGGGCGGTAGTCGGTGAGGACCTCCAGGCTCGGCAGGTTGGGCCAGAGCAGCACGACCGTGAGCGCGGCCACCCCGGCCGCGACGAGGACCAGGGACGCTGCGATGAGGGACGGGTAGAACCACCAGCGGGAGGTCATCGGGCGGCGGGCAACGGGTGCGGGGCCGGTAAGGCATGGACCCGCCCCGCAGGTTCAATTTTCCGCAGCCATTATAGTCATGGCGCGTTCCCCTAAGGCCTTGCCACAAAATGCTTTACAGGCCTAGGACTTGTTGCTAGCATCTAAAGTAGATTCTCTGTTTGGGTGCTAACCTTCCACCATGCTTAAAGAAAAATTAGCAGCCCAGTTCGAATTCCTCAAAGCCAAGGCGCCGCCGCTCGTGGGCTGCGACATCAGCTCGTCCTCGATCAAGATGGTGGAGATCGCCGAGGCGGGCCGAAACGTCTACCGCGTCGAGCGGTACGCGATCGAGCCCCTGCCCAAGGACACCGTGGTGGACGGTAACATCGCCAACATCGAGGCCGCGGGCGAGGCGATCAAGCGCGCCCACAAGGCCCTCGGCTCCCGGATCAAGAACCTCGCCCTCGCCCTGCCCGGCGCGGCGGTCATCACCAAGAAGGTGATCCTGCCCGGCAACCAGCGCGAAGAGGACATGGAGGTCCAGGTCCAGGGCGAGGCCAACCAGTACATTCCCTTCTCCCTGGACGAGGTCAACCTCGACTTCCAGGTCCTGGGCCCGGCGCCCTCCGGGGAGGACGAGGTCGAGGTCCTGATCGCGGCCTCCCGCAAGGAGAAAATCGAGGATCGCGTGGCCGCCTGCGAGGCTGCGGGGCTGAAAACCGTCGTCATGGACGTCGAGACCTATGCCGCCCAGACATCCTTCGAGCTGATCTGCGGCGGCAACTCCGGCATCTCCGAGGGTGACGTGACCGTGATCGTGGACATCGGCGCGACCGTCACCCGGGTCACCGTGGTGAACAATGCCAATACCGTATATACCCGCGAACAACAGATCGGCGGAAACCTGCTGACCCAGGACATCGCCCGCCAGTTCGACATGCCCGTTGAAGAGGCCGAAGCGGCCAAGCGGGTAGGGAATCTGCCTGAGAACTTTGGCCCCGATGTCCTGCAACCGTTCAATGAAAAGATCGTCCTCGAGATCCAGAGGGCGTTGCAGTTCTTCTTCACCTCGACCCAGTTCAACAAGGTCGACCACATCCTGCTCACCGGCGGCTGCGCCATGCTCGACGGGCTGGAGGAGATGGTCGCCCAGCGCACCCAGGTTCACACCGTGGTCGCGAACCCGTTCGCGAACATGGCCCTGTCCTCCAAGATCAAGCCGCGGCAGCTGACCATCGACGCGCCCTCGCTCATGGTCGCCTGTGGGCTGGCCATGCGGAGGTTCGACCCGTGATCCGCGTCAACCTACTTCCCCACCGCGAGGAAGCGCGCAAGCGCCGCCAGCAGCAGTTCGGCGTCCTCGCCGGCATCTCGCTGGTGCTTGGCGCGCTCGTGGCGGGCGCCGTGTGGCTGTTCCTCGACCAGCAGGTCCAGCAGCAGCAGCAGAACGTCACCTACATGAAGGGCGAGATCGCCAAGCTCGACAAGCAGATCGAGGAGATCCGCAAGATCCGTGAGGAGACCGCCTCGCTGCTCGCCAAGAAGCAGGTGGTAGAGGGCCTCCAGAGCAACCGCTCGGAGCCCGTGCAGCTGCTCGACCAGCTGCTGCGCCAGCTGCCCGAGGGCGTCTTCCTCAAGAACGTCAAGCAAGCCGGCGCCAAGGTCAACGTGTCCGGCTACGCCCAGTCCAACGCGCGCGTTTCCACCCTCATGCGCAACCTCGGCGCCTCGCCCTATCTCGAGAACCCGGAGCTGGTCGAGATCAAGGCCGTGCCCTCGCCCGACAAGTCCGGCAACCGCGTGAACGAGTTCACCATGAACATCTCGATCAAGCGCGCCCAGGCCGAGGCCGCGGGCAGCAGGGCCGCCGCGCCGCCGCCGCCCGCCGTGAGCAAGACCGGCGTGCCGGCCGGAGGGTTCAAATGAGCCTGATCGACGATCTCAAGACCCTAGACACCAAGCAGCCCGGCAACTGGCCGTGGGCGATCAAGATCGGCGCGTTCGTCATCATCTTCGTGCTCATCCAGGTGGCCGGGTGGTTCCTGCTCTGGCAGGCGCAGACCGAGGACATCGAGCGCGGCCGCGCCGAGGTGACCAAGCTGAAGGACGTGTTCCTCGAGAAGAAGAAGCTGGCGGTGAACCTCGAAGCCTACAAGCAGCAGCGCGCCGAGATCGAGCAGGCCTTCGGCGCCTTGTTGAAGCAGCTGCCCAACAAGAGCGAGATGGACGCGCTGCTGATCGACATCAACCAGGCGGGCCTCGGACGCGGCCTCGCCTTCGAGCTGTTCAGGCCCGCCTCGCAGGAGAACTTCACCGAGTTCTACGCCGAGCTGCCGGTGAACATCAGGGTGACCGGCCAGTACCACGACCTGGGCGCCTTCGCGAGCGACGTCGCCAAGATGCCGCGCATCGTGCTGCTCACCGACCTCAAGATCGACCCGCCCAAGGACGGCATCCTGTCCATGGAGGCGGTCGCCAAGACCTATCGGTACCTCGACGAAGAAGAGGTCTCGAAGCAGCGCAAGACCGCCCAGGCGAAGGCCAAGGCCGCCAAGGGAGGCAAGTGATGAAGCGGCTCCTCCTTCCCATCGCGGCGGCGGTGCTGGCCGCTTCGTGCAGCTCGGAAATCGACGAGCTCAAGTCGTTCGTGCGCGACTCCGAGAAGGGCCTGCCGCGGCGCATCGAGCCGCTGCCGCCGGTCAAGCCTTTCGAGCCCTTCACCTACGAAGGATTCGACCTCCCTGATCCGTTCAAGCCGCGCAAGCTCGCCCCGCCGAAGGAAGGTGGTGGCGGAGGCCTCGCGCCCGACCTGAACCGCCGCAAGGAACCGCTCGAGGCCTTTCCGCTCGAGCAGCTCAAGATGGTCGGCACGCTGTCGATGGGCAACGACATGTTCGCCATCGTGCGGGCTGACAAGACGCTCTATCGGGTCAAGAAGGGCAACTACATGGGCCAGAACTTCGGCCTCATCACGGATGTGACCGAGGGCGAGATCAAGCTCAAGGAAATCGTTCAAGACAGCGCCGGTGATTGGGCCGAGCGGCAGAGCGTTCTGCCGCTGCTGGAGGAAACCGGCAAAGGGGACAAAAAGTGATAACCACGCTTCGCTTCCCAGTTACCAAGATCGGGACGGCGTTCGCCGCCCTGGTGCTCGCGCTGGCGACGCCGCTGGCCTGGGCCCAGGCCAAGAACTCCGTCGAGTCGGTCAACTTCGCCACGCTTCAGGGCGGGAAGATCCAGGTCAAGGTCGGCATGAAGGAGCCGCTGGCGGCCGCGCCGCAAGGTTTCTCGGTCACCAACCCGCCGCGCATCGCGATCGACCTTCCCGACACCGTCAACGCAACCGGCAAGACGCAGATCGAGGCGGGCGAAGGCGACCTGCGCAGCGTCTCCCTCGTCCAGACCGCCAGCCGCACGCGCCTGGTCATGAACCTCGCGCGCAACCTCACCTACTCGCAGACCGTCGACGGCCGCACCCTGACGGTCACCATCGACGCCTCGCAGGCCCCGACCACTGCGTCAACAGCTGCGGCGACGAGCGCGGCGCCCACGGTGTTCGCCGAGGCCGCCCCTGCCGGCACGACCCAACGCTACAACCTGCGCGACGTCGACTTCCGCCGCGGCAACTCGGGCGAAGGCCGCGTCGTGGTCGACCTCTCGTCGCCCAACATCGGCATCGACATCCGCATGCAGGGCCGCCAGCTGCTCGTGGACTACCTGAACACCAACGTGCCGCGCAACCTCGTCCGCCGCCTCGACGTGGGCGACTTCGGCACGCCGGTGCGCTACGTCGACACGTTCGACCAGGGCGGCAACGCCCGCATGGTGATCGAGCCGCGCGGCGTGTGGGAATACTCGGCCTACCAGACCGACACCCAGTTCATCATCGAGGTGAAGCCGGTCAAGGAAGACCCGAACCGCCTGGTGCAGAGCGCCACGCCGGGCTACGCGGGCGAGAAGCTCTCGCTCAACTTCCAGAACGTCGAAGTTCGCGCGGTGCTGCAGGTGATCGCCGACTTCACGGGCCTCAACATCATCACCAGCGACACCGTGGGCGGCAACCTCACCCTGCGCCTGAAGGACGTGCCGTGGGACCAGGCGCTCGACATCATCCTGCAGGCCAAGGGGCTGTCGAAGCGCAAGAACGGCAACGTGGTGCTGATCGCTCCGACCGACGAGCTCGCCGCCAAGGAGAAGCTCGCGCTCGAGGCGCAGGCCGCGGTCTCCGACCTGGAGCCGGTTCGTACCGAGTCGTACGCGCTCTCCTACGCCAAGGCCGAGGACATCCGCAAGCTCCTGTCCGACAAGGACCAGCGCATCCTGTCCAAGCGCGGCAGCGCCACCATCGACGAACGCACCAACACCGTGTTCGTGCAGGACTCGGGCGGCCGCCTGGAGGAAGTCCGTCGCCTGGTCACCCAGCTCGACGTCCCCGTGCGCCAGGTCCTGATCGAGGCGCGCATCGTGATCGCCGACGATAAATGGGGCCGGTCGCTCGGCGCCCGCTTCGGCACGCAGTCGGCATTCAACTCGAACGCCTACAACTTCGGCGTCTCGGGCACGGGCGTGGACACGGTGAGCCCGCTCGCCAACAACCCGGTGTCGCGCGGCTCCTCGTCGCTCACCTACAACCAGGGCGTCCCGAACCTGCTCTTCAACACCCCGGCGCAGATCGGCACGATTCCGCTGGGCGCGCAGCCCGAGCAGCTGAACGTGAACCTGCCGGTCGTCGGCGCCGCCGGACAGATCGCCCTGTCGATCCTGAACCTCGGCAGCGGCAACCTGGTGAACATCGAGCTTTCCGCCCTCGAGGCGGACAACCGCGGCAAGGTGGTTTCCAGCCCGCGCGTCATCACGGCGGACAAGAAGAAGGCGGTGATCTCGCAGGGCACGGAGATCCCGTACCTCACGGCCGCGGCCTCCGGCGCCACCACGGTGTCGTTCAAGCCGGCTGTGCTCGAGCTGGCGGTCACGCCGCGGATCACGCCGGACGACCGCATCATCATGGACCTCGAGGTGAAGAAGGACTCGGTCGGCCAGATCTTCTCGAACATCCCGTCGATCGACACCAAGAAAGTCACCACCCAGGTGCTGGTCGACAACGGCGACACGATCGTGCTGGGCGGCATCTTCGAGCAGACCACGCGTACGACGGTGGACAAGGTCCCGTTCCTGGGCGACCTGCCGTGGGTGGGCGTGCTCTTCAGCCGCACGGTGAAGCAGGACGACAAGACCGAGCTGCTGATCTTCGTGACGCCCAAGATCGTCAAGGACGCGCTCACGATCCGGTAACGCGCCGAAGCACACCGAAGCCCCGGCTCGCCGGGGCTTTTCTTTTGCGACGCTGCGGTAACCTCACAGGATGGGCAGCGGCAACATCTTCCTCGTCGGCATGATGGGCTCGGGCAAATCGACGCTCGGGCGCACGCTCGCGCAGCGGCTGCACCTGCCCTTCGCCGACACCGACCGCGTCCTCGTGGAGCGCACGGGGGTACCGGTGGCGACCATCTTCGAGATCGAGGGAGAGGCGGGCTTCCGGCGGCGCGAGTCCGCGGTGCTGGCCGAGCTCGCCCGCGGCGATGACAAGGTCGTGGCCACGGGTGGCGGCGCCATCCTCTCCCCGGACAACCGCGTCCTGATGCGCGAAGGTGGCACGGTGGTCTACCTGCGCGCGCGCCTGGAGCACCTGTGGGAGCGCACCCGCCACGACACCAGCCGGCCGTTGCTCGCTACCGCAGACCCGCGCGCCACGCTCGCGCAGCTACTGGAAGCGCGCGACCCTCTCTACCGCGAGGTCGCGCACGTCGTCGTGGACACCGGCACCCAAAGCGCCACCACGCTGGTATCGCGGGTCATCGCGGCCCTGCGCCGTCACGAGGAGGAGGAGCGGCATTGAAGGCTCAGGCACTCGAGGTCCGGCTAGGGGAGCGCAGCTACCCGATCCACATCGGCCGCGGCATCGCCGGCAATCCCGCGCTCTACGCGCCGCACGTGGCGGGCCGCCGCGCCGCCGTGGTCACGAGCGAGGCCGTGGCGGGCCTGCACGCCGGAATGGTCGAGCAGGCGATCGCGCAATCGGCCACCGGCACGATGCGAATCGTGCTGCCCGACGGGGAAGCGCACAAGGACTGGAAGACGCTCGACCGCATTTACGAAGCGCTGCTGAAGGCCCACGCCGACCGTCGCACGGTGCTCGTTGCCGTAGGTGGCGGAGTGGTGGGCGACATGGCGGGCTTCGCCGCCGCCACCTACCAACGCGGCGTCGAGTGCCTGCAGGTGCCCACGACGCTGCTCGCGCAAGTCGACTCGTCGGTGGGCGGCAAGACGGCGATCAACCACCCGCTCGGCAAGAACATGATCGGCGCCTTCCACCAGCCGGTGGCCGTTATCGCCGACACCGAGCTGCTCGTCACGCTGCCCGAGCGCGAGCTCGCCGCGGGCCTCGCCGAGGTCCTCAAGTACGGGGCCATCGCCGACGCGGACTTCCTCGCGTGGATCGAGCAGCACGCCGCGCAGTTGCGCGCGCGCGATCCCGCAGCACTGGCTCACGCGATCCGGCGCTCCTGCGAGATCAAGGCGGACATCGTGGCCGCCGACGAGCGCGAGGCGGGTGTGCGCGCGCTGCTCAACTTCGGCCACACCTTCGGTCACGCGATCGAGACGGCAAGCGGCTACGGCAACTGGCTGCACGGCGAGGCGGTGGGCGCGGGCATGGTGATGGCCGGGCGCTTCTCGGCACGCCTCGGGCGCATCCCCGCCGCCGCCGCCGATCGCCTCGCGCATGCCGTGGAGCGACTCGGCCTGCCGGTCGCTCCGCCGAAGATCGCGGTGCCGACGTGGCTCGAGCTGATGGGCCGCGACAAGAAGAACGTCGACGGGCGCATCACACTCATCCTGCTCGAGGAGCTGGGCCGCGCGGTGGTGGCGAGGGACGCGCCGGTGCGCGAGCTCGAGACCTTCCTCGCGAGCGCCTAGGCGCCGCCGCCCGGCCGCTCGAGCCGACGAAGGAACACCGTCATCTCCTTGGCCGCCTGCTTGTCACCCTTGCGGCCGGCCGCGTCGATTCCATCGCGATAGGCCGCGGCGGCCCCGGCGGCATCGCCGCCTTGCGCAAGCGCCTTGCCAAGCAGTTTCCACGCCGCCGAATAGTCCGGATCGTGCGCCACGGCGCGCTTCAGGTGCTCCGCGGCTCGCGCCGCGTCGCCCGCCTGCAGGTACTGCATCCCGAGGCTGAAGCGCAGCAGCGCGTCGTCGCGTCCCGCGGCCAGCATCGCCTCGAAGCGATCCACCAGGCTCATGCGTCCACGGTATCATGCGGCCGATCACCCCCCGGAGGACTCATGTTGCGAATGTTTCAGATCGCGGCCGCGGCGCTCGCGCTGGCGGTTGCTCCCCTCGCGCTTGCCCAGAAGGAACGCGAGGTCTCGATCGGCCTGCAGGCGGCGATCACGTCGATGGACCCGCACTACCACAACCTTTCGCCCAACAACGGCCTGCTGCTGCACGTCTTCGAGCCTCTGGTGAAGCGCGACCCAAACCAGAAGCTCGTGCCGGGCCTGGCGACCTCGTGGCGCGCGATCGACGACCTCACGTGGGAGTTCAAGCTGCGCAAGAACGTGCGCTGGCACGACGGCTCGCCCTTCACCGCCGAGGACGTGCTGTTCACGCTGAAGCGCGTACCCGACGTGCCGAACAGCCCGTCTTCGTTCGCCACGTTCACCAAGCCGATCATCGAGGCCAGGGCGACCGACCCGCATACGCTCATCTTCAAGACCGCCTCGCCGCACGTGCTCCTGCCCAGCGACATGGGCTCGGTCTACATCGTCTCCAGGCTGCACGGGGAGAAGGCCACGACCGCCGACTACAACTCGGGCAAGGCCGCCATCGGCACGGGTCCCTACAAGCTCGTCGAGTACGTGCCCAACCAGCGCGTGGTGCTGAAGGCGAACTTCGGCTACTGGGGTGGCGAGGAGCCCTGGGACAAGGTGACCTTCAAGATCCTCACCAACTCGGCCGCGCGCGTGGCGGCACTGCTGTCCAACGACGTGCAGATGATCGAGACGGTGCCTACCTCCGATATCGCCAAGCTCGCGCAGGACAAGAAGTACGCGCTCTCCGACAAGGTCTCCAACCGCGTCATCTACGTGCACCTTAACCAGTGGGACGACAAGACCGTTCCCTTCGTGACCGCCAAGGACGGCAAGCCACTCGCCAGGAACCCGTTCAAGGACGTGCGCGTGCGCAAGGCGCTGTCGACGGCGATCAACCGCGAGGCCATCGCCGATCGCATCATGGAAAAGAAAGCGATGCCGGCCGCCCAGCTGCTGCCCGACATCTTTCCAGGCACCTCGAAGAAGTTGAAGCCGCCGAAGTACGACCCGGAGGCGGCGAAGAAGCTGCTCGCCGAGGCGGGCTACCCGAACGGCTTCGCCATGACCATCCACGGACCGAACAACCGCTACATCAACGACGCGGCCATCTGCCAGGCGATCGCCCAGTTCTATTCGCGCGCGGGCATCGACGCCAAGGTCGAGACGATGCCTGCGAACGTGTACTTCACGCGCGCCACCAAGGGTGATTTCGGCTACATGGTGCTCGGCTGGGGTACCGAATCGGGCGAGCAGGGCTCCAGCCTGCGCTCGCTGCTGGCCACGCACGACCAGGCCAAGGGAATGGGCGTGACCAACCGCGGCCGCTATTCCAACCCGGCGTTCGACAAGATGGTGACCGACGCGCTCGTGACGATGGACGAGAAGAAACGCGAGGCCATGATCCAGCAGGCAGCGGAGACCGTGATGAACGACGTGGGGCTCATCCCGATCCACTACGAGGTCAGCACCTGGGCCACGGCGCGCGAGCTGCGGTACACGCCGCGAACGGACCAGTACACGCTCGCGACCGGGCTGAAGCCCGCGGTCGCGAGGTAGTGTCCCGATCCTTCACGTGATCGGAAACCCGAGGTCCTGGTAGGGACGCAGGAAAAAGCCCGCGGAAGCGGGCTTTTTCACGGCGCAGCCCGGCAGCGAGGCTGTGCGACAATCGATTCTCCCATGCTCGCTTTTGCCATCCGCCGTTTCGGGCAGAGCCTGTTCGTGCTCGTGCTGATGTCGTTCCTCGTGTTCATCGGGGTCTTCGCGATCGGCAATCCGATCGAGTTGCTGGTCAATCCCCAGGCCGACGAGATCGAGCGCGCGCGCGCGACCGCAGCGCTCGGACTGGATCGGCCGATCCTCGAGCAGTACGGCACGTTCCTCAAGCGCGCGTCGGCCGGCGACCTCGGCAGCTCCTTCGTCTTCAACGTGCCCGCGATCCAGCTGATCCTCGACAAGCTGCCGGCCACGCTCGAGCTCGCCTTCGCCGCGATGGTACTGGCGATCCTGATCGGAATTCCGCTCGGCCTGGTGGCGGGGCTTCGTCCCCAGTCGTGGCTCGGCCGCGGGATCATGGCGGGATCGATCCTCGGCTTCAGCCTGCCGACCTTCTGGGTCGGGCTGGTGCTGATCATGGTGTTCTCGGTGCACCTGGGGTGGCTCCCGCCCAACGGCCGCGGCGAGACCGTCGCGGTGCTGGGCATCCCGGTGAGCTTCCTCACGCTCGACGGCCTTGCTCACCTCGCGATGCCCGCGCTCAACCTCGCGCTCTTCAAGCTGTCGCTGCTGATCCGGCTCACCCGCGCGAGCACGCGCGAGGCCTCGCTTCAGGACTACGTGAAGTTCGCGCGCGCCAAGGGACTGGGCCCCGGCCGCGTGATCGGCATCCACATCCTCAAGAACATCCTCATCCCGATCGTGACCGTGATCGGCCTGGAGCTGGGATCGGTGATCGCCTTCGCGATCATCACCGAGTCGATCTTCGCGTGGCCCGGCACCGGCAAGCTTCTCATCGACTCGATCAACCAGCTCGACCGGCCGGTGATCGTGGCCTACCTGCTGGTGATCGTGACCATCTTCATCTTCATCAACTTCGTGGTCGACGTGCTCTATTCGGTGCTCGACCCGCGAGTGCGGCTGGGCGCGGCCGCGGGAGCGCATTGACCGTGAGTGTCGTGGCGAGAGAAGGCGCAGAAGCCCCGGCGGTCGCGCCGCAGGCCGAATCGCCGCTGCGGCGTTTCGCGGCCGAGTTCGCCGAAAGCCGGCTCGCCCTCCTGGGGCTCGCCATGCTGGCGGTGATCATTGCGCTGGCGATCGCGGCGCCGTGGGTCTCGCCCCAGAACCCTTACGATCTCGCGCAGCTCGACGTGATGGACTCCAAGCTCGCGCCGGGCGAGCCGTCCTCCACGACAGGCAAGCCTTATTGGCTCGGGACCGACGACCAGGGCCGCGACATGCTGTCGGGGATCTTCTACGGCATCCGCATTTCGCTCTTCGTGGGCGTGACCAGCACCGTGGTGGCGCTCGCCATCGGGCTCACGATCGGGATGGTGGCGGCGTACTTCGGCGGCATGGTCGACGCGGTAATCATGCGAATCGCCGACATCCAGCTCTCCTTCCCCGCAATCCTGATCGCGTTGGTCCTGCTCGCGGTATTGGGGCAGGGTGTCGACAAGATCATCATCTCGCTGGTCGCGGTGCAATGGGCGTACTACGCCCGGACGGTACGCTCGGCCGCGCTGGTCGAGCGGCAGAAGGAATACGTGGAGGCCGCACAGGTGTTGGCGCTGTCGCGCACGCGCATCGTGCTGCGCCACCTGCTGCCGAACTGCCTGCCGCCCCTCATCGTCGTGGCGACGGTGCAGGTCGCGCACGCCATCCAGCTGGAAGCCGCGTTGTCGTTCCTCGGCCTGGGCCTGCCGATCACCGAGCCCTCGATCGGCCTGCTGATCTCCAACGGCTTCCAGTACCTGCTCTCCGGCAAGTACTGGATCAGCTTCTACCCTGGCGTGGCGCTGCTGCTCACCATCGTCGCGATCAACCTGGTCGCCGACCAGCTGCGCGACATCCTGAACCCGCGCCTCAAGCGATGAGCGGCGAACCCCTGCTGCGGGTCGAGGGCCTGCGGATGCACTTTTTCACCAAGGCGGGCGTGGTGAAGGCGGTCGACGACGTGAGCCTTGCGCTGGATCGCGGGCGGGTCCTGGGGCTCGTGGGCGAGTCGGGATCGGGCAAGTCGATGACCGGCTACTCCATCCTCGGGCTCGTCGACGCCCCCGGCCGCATCGTCAGCGGACGCATCGTGTTGAACGGCGTCGATCTCGCCACGCTCGACGCGGCGGCCTGGCGCCGCCTTCGCGGCAACCGGGTCGCGATGATCTTCCAGGACCCGATGATGACCCTCAACCCGGTGCTGCGCATCGACACGCAGATGGTCGAGGCGGTCCTCGCGCACCACGACGTGTCGCGCGAAAGCGCGCTCGAGCGCTGCCGCGAGGTCCTCGGACGCGTGGGCATCGCCTCGCCCGACGAGCGGCTGCGCGCCTATCCGCACCACTTCTCGGGCGGCATGCGCCAGCGCGTGGCCATCGCGATCGCCCTCATCAACAAGCCCGACCTGATCATCGCCGACGAGCCCACCACCGCGCTCGACGTGACCATCCAGGGGCAGATCCTGTTCGAGATGCAGAAGCTCTGCCGCGAGAGCGGAGCGGGCCTCATCTGGATCACGCACGACCTCTCGGTGATCGCGGGCCTCGCCGACGAGGTGTGCGTCATGTACGCCGGCCGCATCGTCGAATCGGGAACCGTGGACGATGTGCTGAGCCACCCGATGCATCCCTACACCCGCGGGCTCCTGGACTCGATTCCCGCGCGCAACGTTCCCGGCCGGCCGCTCGCCCAGATCCCCGGCATGACGCCGGCGCTCCTCGGGCTGGGCCCGGCGTGCGCCTTCCGCGAGCGCTGCTCGCGCGCGATCGAGTCCTGCGCGGTCGCGCCGGCCGAGAGCCGCCCGGCGCCGGGGCGCGCACTGCGCTGCTTCAACCCCGCCGCATGAACGCCGCAACCGCACCGTTGCTCGAGTTGCGCGGCGTCTCACGGCGATTCGAGAGCCGCCTCGACTTCGCCGGCCGCATCGCGCGGCGCCTGGGCGCGAGGCTCTCCGATACGACGGTGCACGCGCTGGACGACGTGAGCCTTGCCGTCGGCGAGGGCGAGGTGGTGGGCCTCGTGGGCGAGTCGGGTTGCGGCAAATCGACCCTGGGACGCATCGTCGCGCGCATCCTCGCGCCCAGCTCAGGCGCGCGCTTCTGGAAGGGCCGGCCCTACGACGCCTACGACAGCGAGAGCGCTCGCGCCGAACGGCTCGCGGTGCAGATGATCTTCCAGGATCCGTACGCATCCCTCAATCCGCGCATGCGCATCGTCGACATCGTGGGCGAAGCCCCGGTCGTGCACGGCCTCGTGGCCGCAGGCGAGCGCGAACGCTACGTCGCCGAGGTCCTGCGTCGCGTCGGCATGGATGCGGGCGCGATGCGGCGCTTCCCGCATCAGTTCTCGGGCGGGCAGCGCAGCCGCATCGGGATCGCCAGGGCGCTCGCGGTACAGCCACGCTTCCTCGTCTGCGACGAGGCGGTGGCCGCACTCGATGTGTCCATCCAGGCGCAGGTGCTGAACCTCTTCGTTCGCCTGCGCGAGGAGCTCGGCCTCACCTACCTCTTCATCAGCCACGACCTTGGCGTGATCCGCCATGTTTCCGACCGGGTGGTGGTCATGTACCTCGGCCGCGTGGTCGAGTCCGGCCCCACGCAAGCGCTCTACGAATCGCCCAACCATCCGTACACCGAAGCGCTGATCGCCGAGGTTCCGAAGGTCGACGCGCGGCGGCGCGCCTATGTCCCTATCCGCGGCGAGATCCCGTCGCCCCTCGCCCCGCCCACGGGCTGCCATTTCCATCCGCGCTGCCCCAAGGCGCTTGCGCGCTGTCGCGAAGAGATCCCGCGGCTGCGCGAGATCGCGCCGGGACGCCTTTCCGCCTGCCACCTCAACGATTGAATGCCATCATGCAAACCGTGTTCACCTTGACCGAACCGCGCAGCGGCCACGTGCCCCTGGTGCTCGATTCGCCGCACAGCGGCCACGAGTATCCGGATGATTTCGGCTGCGCCCTGCCCACCGAGGCGCTGCGCCAGGCCGAGGACAGCTACGTCGACGAGCTCTACGGCGCCGGGCCGGACGTGGGCGCCACGCTCATCGCCGCGCGCTTCCCGCGCAGCTACATCGATCCCAACCGGTCGGTGCTGGACATCGACGCGACGCTGCTGGAGGCCCCGTGGCCGGGCCCCGCGATCCCCAGCGCGAAGACCGCGCGTGGCATCGGCCTCATCTGGCGCGTGCTCGACACGGGCGAGTCGATCTACACGCGCAAGCTCACGATCGACGAAGTCAAGCAACGCATCGTGCGCTACCACCAGCCCTACCAGCGCGCGGTCAAGGATGCGCTCGACCGGGTGCACCGGCACTTCGGCGGCGTGTGGCACCTGAACCTGCATTCGATGCCCGCGGTAAGCAGCTCGATCTCCGAGGAGGGCCCCGGCAAGTCGCGCGCCGACTTCGTGCTCGGCGACCGCGACGGCTCGACCTGCGAGCCCGAGTTCACCGCCGTCGTGGCGGAGACGCTGCGTGCGATGGGCTACGAGGTCAAGATCAACGACCCGTACAAGGGCGTGGAGCTGGTGCGCGCCTTTTCCGATCCCAAGGCTGGGCGCCACAGCCTCCAGGTCGAGGTGAATCGGCGCCTCTACATGAACGAGCGCACGCGCGCGCGCATCCCGGAATTCGAGACCTTGCGCGGCAGGCTCACGCGCCTGCTCGAGCGCGTTGCCGCGTATGCTGGCGAGCGCGGCTCGCATGCGTGCAAGCATCATGACCACGACCATGGCCACCATCATCATGGCCACGGCCATGACCATGACCATGACCACGACGACCACCACGGACACGACCATCCCTCGCACGATCACG
>Ga0111539_10002063_pt1 | contig 26865 bp, 16 predicted proteins | sample RhiMethybrSRZTD1_FD_79667 | JGI IMG/M metagenome (GOLD analysis project Ga0111539, IMG submission 79667) | Populus rhizosphere microbial communities from Tennessee, USA - Rhizosphere MetaG P. TD hybrid SRZTD1 (version 2) (version 2) | ecosystem: Host-associated > Plants > Roots > Rhizosphere >...
AGCAAATTTTAGTTTATTCGCGTAATTCAAACCTTCCGGAAATCCCTGCTGCCCGCCAATAAATACAGCAGGCACGCCGTTTTGAAATGTCAGATTCGTGTTTGCATAACGAATGTCCACAAGCGGGCTCATGTATTCATAGCGAAGACCGATCTGAATCGTTGTGTTACGCGTAATCTGGAAACTGTCGTGAACAAATGCGTCGGCGTACCACTGCCGCAACTGCATTTGCGGAATGCCGGCTTGCCTCTGCTTCACGGCCGGCAGACCGAGTAGAAAACTCGCCAGCGCCGATCCGGTACCATCGTTGGTAGCAGTTTGGGTGGTGAAGCCGTTAGTGAACTGGTAGTAGCCGCGGTTCTGAAAAAAGCCCCACATGGGCCAGATGAAATAGCGATAACTCGCGCCCAACTTCAAGCTGTGTCTGCCGACCTGCCAGTTCAAGGAATCGCGGCCTTCAAGAATCGTGTTCCACATCTGCACCGGCGTAGCGATGTAAGTGTCGCCCATGCCTGAATAACCCTGAGCGTTGAACCACGGTGCACCGAATGCGCCTTCACCGCCGAAGCCAATGCCCGTGATTCCGAGTTCCGAAACGATGTCTTTCGTAAAACTGTTTTCCGAGGTGCGATGCATCGCGAGACGGGAAATAGTGATCGAAGCGAGATTCACGATGTTAGGACTGATCACGCGCGTCCAGCCGACGGTCCCGTTCTGCGACAGGTTGTCGTGAATGGCGCCGAAGCCCGGCAGGTTTTGCGGTGTGAATCCGCGTTCACTGCTGAACGAATAACGAGCAAAGAAATTGTTGGCGCTGTTAAATATTTGATCGAAGCGAAACGTGGCTTGATCGGTGACGTGATGCGCATTGCGCACGTCGAGATAGTTGTTGCAATCCATGCCGGCGCCGACGACTGTGGGCGCGCCCATCATGGTCATGCCGCAACCCATCATTCCCATTTCCAGATTCGGACGCGGGATATATTTGGACAAGAATAGTTTCGCCTTGGGATCGATCATGCTGTCCGGAATCGTGTTGTTCGGGAACGGATCGCGGATGATCTGTGGGTTGCCTGGGCTAATCGGGCGCGTGGGATCGAAATTCGGATTGGCGTGCGAGCTGGTTGGGTTGTAAATCGTCGCCCCGCTCATCTCGAAGTTGCCGTTGATTTCGTCCAGGGTGGGCACCGTCGCTACCATCGTCTCCGATCTGGTGTGTCGCAGTCCTTCATAATTAGCGAACAAAAAGCTCTTGTTTCGTACGATTGGACCGCCGAATGACCCGCCAAAGTTATTCCGCACGAGATGATTCGACTCGTCCATCTCGTTAAAGGTGCGAGCGTCAAACACGTCGTTTCTCAAAAACTCGTAAACGGTGCCGTGGAACTCATTCGTGCCAGTGCGCGTGACAATGTTGATCTGGCCGCCACCCGCGCCACCGAGCTCTGCGGTGTAACTGCCTGTCTGCACCTTAAACTCCTGCACCGCATCAGGCGAAGGACTGAAGTTGAGCGTGTTGAATGTCGGGTCGGTATTCGTGGCGCCATCGAGCAGGAAGTAATTTGCGTTAGGACGATTGCCGCTGATGCTGATCGCGGAACGCTGGCCGGGACGCCAGTACAACGGACTCATATCGCCAGCCTGCGCCCCGTGTGATTCATGTGCTCCCGGGACTGTGAGCACCAAATCGATCAGCATACGGCCGTTGAGCGGCAGGTTCTGGACTGCCGTCGGCTCGACGACTTCACCGATCGAGGCATCCGTGGTGCGCAGGACGTTGATCGTGTCGGCCGAGACATCGACCACAGTGTTCACTGAGGCGACTTTGAGAGTCAGATCGAGAGTCATGGACTGGCCCACTTCCAGAGTGATCTTTTGAGTCAGCGTCGCAAAGCCGGAAGCCTGCACCGAGACTTTGTAATCTCCAGGCAGCAAGCCCGTAATCTGAAAACTGCCCAGATCGTTCGTGACTGCCGAACGCGACGCGCCTGTCGTTTCGGAGGTCACTTGGACCGAGCAACCTGCGACAACCTTCTGTTGTGGATCCAGGACAGTGCCACTCAAACTCGCGTAATTACTTTGGGAATAACCTGGTCTGGCAATTAACAAGCAGAAGACAACCAGAGAGAGACGCATTATGCGCATAGACTCGACCTCCGCCTGACGCTAATTGTGTTTTATCCACAGATTGCGCAGATTCTGTGAAGTTATCTGTGTAATCTGTGGATTAAGGACGGCTGAGTCTAGCGGCGTTTCTGCTGCCAGGCATCCACCAAAAGTTTTAGTGGATCGTGTTTTTGTGGCTAACTCTTCGGAGCGACGTAGCTCTTGCGGGCTTTGACCACTAACTTACCTTCGGACTTTGCAGCGCCTTCAGCCACATCAACCTTCAGTTTTCGAACGGTGCCGTCGTGCTGCTTGTTAGTCGAGACGAACGAGAAACTGTAGCGCGTGCGGAGATGTGTGATGAGCGTGTCGAAGGTCTGATGGAGTTCCTCAGGCTTGTCACGCAGGACCTCACCACCCGTTTCGTCGGCGAGCTTCTGTATGTCGAGATAGTGCACGCCGCCAATGCGTCCCATTCGAGTCGCCCAACGCATCATGCCGTTCTCTGCTGCCTGTGCCGGCGTTTTCGGAATCAGACCACAGACAACACTCCCTGACTCGAACACCGAATGAGTCGCCGCGGTGTGTGATGGACCATTTCCACAATCCCAGTTTCGCGTCACTCCCGTCAGCACGATAATCACCCGACGACCGGTCGGATTAGCAGCTCTATTCATGTAATTCGCTGCTTCATCGAAGGCCGTGTTCAGGCAATGATTCGCTTGTTCGTCATGCTCGGGCACAAAGTCCAGTGCCCGCTCAAGGCGCGGGCGATCGCGCGTGAACTCCTGGCGCAGTTCAACTGTATCGTGGTACGTCATCACCGCCACTTCATCGCTCGGCTTCAGGCGCGAAAGTGCATCCTTCGCTGCTCTTCTGACTTCCGTTCCGAACGGATCCAGACAACCACCGCGATCGATTAACAACAGAACCGAAAGCGGTAACTGATCCTGACTGAAGTGTGTGAGCGTCTGCCGGGTTCCATCTTCAGAGACGAGAAAGTCTTGCTGCTTCAAGCTGCCGACAACTCTCGAAGTATTCTTTCGCAAAACCAGCGCATCGATGGTAACCAGATCGACATCGGTCTTTATGATGTCAGCAACTTTGATGTTGGCTTCTTCCGTGCTGGGAGCGATTCGGCGTTCGCGGGTTTGAGTTAAAGCGGAGGGGATCAGAAACCCTGCCACTAAAAGGAACGATATTAAGAGAATGAGAGAAAGCTTCGAGCGCGTAGAGCTGAGTTTCATGAGCACACACCTCCTCAGGTTGAGAGTAACAGGGAGAGAGGCGCTACAACGGCTCAGGGAGAGAGATTCTGATCGGGCGGAATAATAGATCGGTTTTGGTAATTTGAATAGGTTTTAATCCACAGATTACACAGATTGTTTATAGAATCTGTGTAATCTGTGGATACAGACTTTACGCGATGAGCGCACGGAACCGCGCGATATCGAGATCGGCGGGAAATAACGGGAAGGCAGTACCGAATAACACGTGCAGGTTGCACATCGTAACGACGTAGCCCTGGTAGACTAATCGCGCCGTCACGTCGGCTCCGAACTTGCTAAGTGACGTGCCCACTGCCGAGTTGTCACTCGCAATTTTGGACCACTCATCCTTACTCGGACCCTGTTTTAAAAACTCCAGCACTTCCCTCGCCCGTTCGGCAACGGAAGATGTGCCGATTGCAAACTTGCTCGCCACTTGAAACGGACTCTGTGAAATCTGAACTAACACGCTGGGCAGCCCGGCGGCTGCCGTCGGATCAGCAGGATTAAAACTGTCGACGATATTCTGCCTCCTCACATTCGTGGTGTTGATGTACAGAATGTTATTCACGCGCAGTAGCGCGGCCAACTCACCAATCAACGGAATGAGCCCGCGATGAAAAGGATCCCACGGAATACGCGCAGACGCATTGACCACAACGAGTTGATTAGGTGCGATCCGGCCGTTGTCGAGATTGGGGCAGCGTCTCACTCTATCGGCGTACCCGCGCGCCCACTGTTCCCCCATGTTGTCGTAAACACCGCCATCGGTCAGCACCATATTTTTTGGTGGCTGTGGTGGTCCACCTGCGCCTGGTGGCGGCGCACCTGTGAATTGATGTTGTTTGGTTGAAAGAATTGACGGCGGAAAACCGCCGGGGAACGCGGCTGATGCCTGGACTGCTCTGGCCAAAGGTAATTTGGCCGGCACTCCGAATCCGAGCGCGTAGCTGTAAACGAAATCTCCGGCGAAGTAAACCTGTTCTGCTGATCGAAACTCAGTTGAACAAATCACGTGGTCCAAATCCGGCTTTTTGACGTCCGAGAGTTTCGTTTCGCGACCGCCCGGAGAAAACAGAGTGCTATTGAACGCGCGCGCGCAAACACGACCTCGAGCTCCAAAAATCCAGCCCCAAACAAACGTACCGCCAACAAACAGTAAAATGCGTGCCCACCATGGCACCGGCGCGAATGCGGGAACAGCGATCACAAGTATTCCAACAATAACCAGAATGGCGAGGTAGATCTTTGTGGCGAGTGGCGCGAACAGTGTTCCTGAGTTTGCGATCTGCGTGGCCAGTCGTTTAGCAACGCGATCGCGAAATTCATCGCTGCCGGTCTGCCGGAAATTCACTTCCTGGCCCACCAGACCATTCGTGATGGATCCGCCTGATACAGAGGCAATCGAAGTGACGTCCTGATTCGCCTTCGCGTCAACCAAATACATGAGTGCGCCAAGTACGAAGAGCGTCGCTCGATGACCTCCTCCAGACATAGCAACGGCTAAACTTTTGGTTTCCATGGCTCCGAGATTCTAGATCAGTCCGACGAATCTGTGGACACCGTACCCGCGGGTGGACCACTTAACTCGTCCCGAAACGTTTGCTTATTCTTCACGAAAAGGTCGCGCTGTCCAGCTTTACTTTCGGTCACAGCCTAAAATTTTTTCAGAGTTTTGGAAAATATTCAGAATTCTGCATAAGGGATGCGGAGAATTCAGACACCAACCTGCTATATCTCCGAAAATCTTTAGGAAAAACCCGATTGTTGGACCTTGCTTCGGCAGCGGGCGCGGTACTTGCCTAAAGGTGAAGCCTCTCCCCAGCTTCCTCGTTCTTTCCTTGCTAAATTTTTTCAGGAGGTCAAGTAATGCGAAAACTGTTTATTTTGGCGTTTGCAGTTGTCCTTGGGCTTGCTGCGCAGCAGGTTTACGCTCAGGGTAACGCCACCCTCACAGGTTCGGTATCGGACCCCAATGGAGCCACCGTTGCAGGCGCCACCGTGAAGGCCACGAACATAGGAACGAATATCTCCTATGACACGCAAACCACCGATGGGGGCCTTTATCGATTTCCCACGTTACCAGTCGGTCTTTACAGAATTAATGTTGAAGCCACAGGTTTCAAGTCAACTCAGGTCGATAACGTTACCCTCACCGTAGCTCAGACCGTCACGCAGGATATAAAGCTTGAGATCGGCGTGGCCACTGAGACCGTCACGGTCCAATCAGGCGGCGAACAACTGGCACAGCCTAACGAATCCAGCGTGTCCACGTTGCTCAACCGAAATGTGTGGGAGAGCTTCCCGCTTGAAAATCGTGACACCAATGAGTTCATCAATATTCTGCCCGGTGCTGTGCCCGATGCGTTTGCAGGCAGCACGCGCGGCGCTGCGGTGAACGGCACACGCGGCGGCATGGGCAACTTCCTGGTTGAAGGTTACGACAACAACGACCAGGGCCAGGGCGGCCGTGGTGCTCTCGTTTCGGGAGGAATCACGAGCATCTCTCCTGATGCCATTCAGGAGTATCGAGTTATCACTAACAACTATGCGGCCCAATACGGTAAAGCGGGCGGCTTCGTGACTGATACGGTGCTCCGTTCAGGCACGAACGATTGGCATGGATCGCTTTTCGCCTACAACCGAATCCAGGCACTAGCTGCAAACGATTTCTTCTCTAATAAAGAAGGCGTGAAGGACTCGCTTGTCAGAAACCAGTTCGGCGGTTCGTTTGGTGGTCCAATTCAGAAAGACAAAACCTTTGGCTTCGGTACGGTTGAGTTTCACCGCTTGCGTCAAGGTGCGCCTATAACCACAACCAGCACGACTCAGCAGTTTCTCGACTTCGTGCGAACCGGAGCTTTTGCGAACTTTATGGAGAACGATCCCAACGGACTCTGTGGAGGAGCTTGCCCCGGTGCTTTCAGTCACTCTACACACCTGGGAGCAAACTTCCTGGCACTACAGGCCAATAATCCTATTCCGTTGGCGACCAGGGATTTAACCAATGCGGCCGCCGGGTTATTCACCGACGGAATTATTTATCCGGTTCCGGTTTATGGTCAGGTGACTGTAATCAACAACAGCTTCCTTAACGCGAGCCGTTTCACCGGAAAAGTCGACCACATCATGAGCACAAGTAACCGGTTTACGGGCACCTTCCTTTTGGAAGACTCAGATACCGGCGATAATCATGGTGGTGGTGATTCAGCGATCGGCCCCGCGTTTTTGTCGCCCGGACGATCAATTCTCGCCGGACTAACCTGGGTTCACGATTTCAGTCCAACCGTGATCAATGAAGCTAAGTTCAGCTACCTTCGTCACGTGCGAGACTTTGCGCAATGCCCAGGCTCAGAAGGACTGCCATCAGTTGTAACTGGTATTGATCCGCTGGGTGTTGGTTTTGGCTGCAGCAGTAACTTGCCGCAGTTCTTTACCGACAATCAGTTCCAATATCAGGATCACATTTCATTCGCTCGCGGAAATCACAGTTTCCGTTCGGGAGTCGAGTACCGGCGAATCCGTAATGGCTCGGCCTTCGAAGCCATCAAAAATGGTTTGTTCCTTCCCCACGGAGTTGAAGAACTGTTGACTGATGGTTTCTTCGGTGACGAAGCTGACTTGCTCTTCTTTGGAGAGCCGACCTTTGGTGCTTTCACCTTTGCACAGGCTTCCATCAATCCACAGAACGGTCAACAGCCCGAATATTACCGCGGTTACCGCGCGAACGAATGGGCCACATACTTCCAGGATGACTGGAAGTTTCGCCGTAATCTCACGTTGAATCTTGGCCTGCGCTGGGAGTACTTCGGTCCGCCGCACAACTTCCGTTCCGGGATAGATTCAAACTTCTTCTTCGGTTCCGGTGATACACCAGTTCCGAATCCATCAGCGAATCCTTTCTTCCCGACCACGAGTCCACAGGCTGCAGAAGTGGCGCGCGGAGGTTTTCAACAGCGCGATCACGAGATCTGGAAGAAAGACTTCAATAACTTTGCGCCCCGTGTTGGCTTTGCGTGGGATGTATTCGGTACTCAGAAACTGGTGGTTCGTGGAGGCGGTGCAATTTCTTATGACCGCATCTGGAATAACCTGTTCGAAAACATCCGCTTCAATGCTCCGTTCTTCTCTTTCGCGACAGTAGGTGCGTTTGGCGGCGGCGCGGGCGTTGCGGCGGGACCATTAGCTACACCAGGCTTGTACACGGTTCCGTTTACCGAGGTTAGCAGGAGCGAGTTCAATAATCCGCTCTTCAACCCGGTTCCTTCGCCGCGACACATGGATGAGAACCTCGTTACTCCGTACGTCCAGCAATTTAATCTGGGTGTTCAGTACGAGTTTGCTCGTGACTTCCTGTTCGAAGCGAACTACATCACAACTCAGGGTCGCGGCCTCACCGGCATCATTGATATCAACACCTTCAATGGCCGCGTGCGAGGAGGAACCTCCAGGCGAATTAATCCATCAATCGGAGGCGATAACTTCCGCACCAATGCGTTCAAGTCGATCTATCACGGTGGTCAGTTCATCGTGAGGAACCGCACCTGGAACGGACTGCAGTTTCAAGCTCACTATACGTTCGCAAAGGCAATCGACGAAGTTAGCGACGCATTCAACAACCGCTCTGGTCAAAGGCCTATGGATAATACCAATATCGCCCTCGACCGCGGTCGGGCGGACTTTGATATCCGGCACCGGTTTGTCACCGGCTTCACCTACGATCTGCCGTTCTTTAAGAGCAATCGTTGGTTAGGTGGCTGGGCCGTATCGGGCGTCACTCAGTTTCAATCCGGTGTGCCATTCTCGGTCTTCAATAGCAGTGAAGACCCCAATGGGGATGGATACTTTACGGATCGAGCCCTGTTCGTAGGCAGTAACCTGAGTGGTATTTACACGAACAACTCAAGTCCTGCGGATGGCTTCTTTGACTCTTCGCAGTTTACGGGAGTGATCAGCAGAATCAACGACCTGGTTGCTGGCGGTTCATCACAGCTTGCGGCTGTGCAGACTGCCTGCGGACCAAATAACGGCGTTATCATCAGTGGTACTCGCTGGTGGTGTAACGGAACACTGGGCCGAAATGTTTTAACTGGCCCCGCGTTCTATAACGTCGATTTTGGTGTCCACAAGAAGTTCAAGGTAACTGAAGGGACTTCGATCCAACTTCAGGCGAATGCGTTCAATATATTCAACCACACGAATTTTGGGTTACCGGTTAGTAACCTGAATGACACCGTGAATGTCGGTAAGTCGATCGCCACCGCTGGCACACCTCGAGTGATCCAGTTGGCACTTAGATTTGACTTCTAATTCACGAATTGGGGTTGAACTTTCCGGGGGCGGTCAATAAAATGACCGCCCTCGCTTCTTTTTTGCTTCTCAACAGTAGGAGGTTTGGAAATGCTTCGACCAACGTGGATTACATTCGGCGTCGTCGTGTTAGCTACTCTTCTGATTCCTCCCGCAACATCATTAGCGCAAGATCGAGGCGCAGCCGGCCCCTCCGGTCCGAAGCGGGATTCGATGCTCGGCCGCGAAGGGGATATTGAGAATCGCAACAGGCAGTTGGAACTCTTATCCACACCTGGGAAGGTAAAGACTCTTACGGTTGAGGAGCAAAAGTTTATTGCCAGCCAGATCTTCGAAGATTTTGAGCGTGTTCAGGTCATAAACCGTGAAATGATCAAGGCCACGACTAATCTTGACAATAACGCCTATAAACAAATCTCCTCACTGGCCGACGAAATGAACAAACGCGCGAAGCGACTAAAAACTAACCTCAATATCCCGGACGTGGAGCACGACAAAAAAGAACCCGAACCACAGAACGAAATCGATGCGACGCAACTCAAAGCTTCGGTCCAATCACTCAACAGTACTGTAAAGAGTTTCGTCAATAGTCCTGTCTTCAAGGATCCGAGAGTTACGACTGTCGGTCATCTGCAAAACCTCAGGCGCGACATCACAAACGTGATTGAACTTAGCCATACCGTGAAGAAGGCAGCTTCAAAGCTTCATCAATAGCTTAAATCGACTTCGGCTCAGCGAATAGCGCCAACTCGGAGATTGCAGGGCAAACTGGTGCCTGTGTGATGCGCAAACGAACTTTCGTTGTGCTCACAGGTTTACCACGCACCAGCTTGCAGTTGCCGATGCTCGTTCCGCGAGCAAACTCCCGCCACTCGTTACCGGTCCAGCTATCGAGTGCAAACGCTTCCACTCTCTGACCTAGCGGTGAATGCTCGCGCAGCCGAACGACGTTGAATGTTCGTTCCCGTCCGAGATCGACAATCAATTGCGGTGTCGTGATCTGATCATCGCTTGTCCAATAGGTGTCGCGTCTGCGGTCGATAACGTTTTGTGGCGAGAATCGTCGATTGCCGTTTCCGCGCGTGTTGTTTGCGCTAACTCTCGCGCCTTGCGCGAAGTCTTCGCGAAAAGTCGCATCGAGGATGCGACGGAATTCGCGCAATGAGTTCACGTCTGGCTCGGGAATCTGCCCGCGACGATCCGGCGCGAGGTTTAGGAGAAAAGAACCGCCGCGACCGACGGAGGCATAGTAGAGATCGACCAGCGTGGCAGCGCTTTTCACCTTGCTGTCTTCGTTTGCGTGATAGAACCAACCAGGTCTGATCGAAACATCGCATTCCGCCGGCACCCAGTGCGAGCCCGGACGATCGCCGCGATTCAAACGAGCTTCGTCGGCTCTGCCGGGAGCAAAGTCGTCTTTGTTGAGAGTATTCCACAAAGGATCACCGGCAACCCCGCGCTCGTTGCCGACCCAGCGCACGTCCGGTCCCGCATCGCTGAAGAGACAGGTGTCGGGTTGGAGTTTACGTACAAGGTTCCACGTCGTGGGCCAATCGTAGTACTTGTCGCGTTCGATCGTGCGCGTCTCACGCGCGCCACCGTAATATCCGTCACCCCCATTTGCACCATCAAGGAAGACTTCGAAAACCGGACCGTACGAAGTCAAGAGTTCGCGCAACTGGTTACGGAAGTAGGTCAGGTATTCAGGTCGGCCATAGTCTTTGTGGTTTCGGTCCCAGGGAGAGAGATAGATACCAAACTTTAGTCGATGTTTTTGACACGCGGCTGAGATCTCTTTGACGACATCACCGCGTCCGTTTCGCCACGGGCTGTTCTTGACTGAGTGTTCCGTGTATTTCGACGGCCAGAGGCAGAATCCATCATGATGTTTGCAGGTGAGGATCAACCCTTTCATTCCTGCTGCGGCTGCGGTGGTTACGATTTGGTCTGCGTCAAAATCAGTGGGGTTGAACAGTGATGGAGACTCGTCGCCGTAACCCCATTCTTTGTCTGTGAAGGTGTTGATGGTGAAATGGATGAATCCATAGAACTCCATTTCATGCCAGCGCAGTTGGCGCGTGGATGGAGTTGGGCCGTACGGCTGCGGTGACGCCACTTCGGCACCGCGCGCGGCGCGTGAATAGCACACAGCAACACCCATTTGAAGAAAGCGACGTCGTTCCATCATCAGGTCGTCGAACGTACTGTAGGGGCGGCCCTCCGTGGCCGCCCCTGCGTGGAATTAAAACTACGTCGAAAGGAAGTCATCGCCTCTCGCGCGGCAAAGACCCAACTCCAACAGGCTTGAATGTCCGACAAGGGGCGGCCACGGAGTGCCGCCCTACAGTTCGACATGCTCCAATCTGTCCACGTCTGTGTACTGCAGTGTGCACTAACGTGGACATTCGTGGGAAGCAGCATGAGACTTACGTTCTCTAACGTACCAATCGGTCTTGCGGAATAGTGATTGCTGCGTCCGGTCTCAGTCACAACGCATGCTCGCGTTGAATGAAAGGGTCGGATGGCCCCCAACCTATTTACACCATCCTTGTCCAGACCCGAGTGACGCGAGCTCCATTTCCGGAGGCGATATAGCTCTCAATGTTGTTGCTGGTAAATCCGGCGATACGCCTTGACGTGTCTTTCATAACGTTCCTAATTGCAGTGTTGGCTGTCTGGCGTATCACTCACCTGTTCTCGGCAGAAGATGGACCAGGCGACATCTTCCTGCATTTACGACGACTCGCTGGTGGAGGCTTCGTTGGTCAACTGCTCGATTGCTTCTACTGCCTGAGTCTTTGGTTCGCAGCTCCTCTCGGCTGGCTGCTGGGTGATACCTGGTTGCAGCGCGCGCTCCTGTGGCTTGCTTTGTCGGGCGCCGCCATTCTGCTCGAACGCGCGACCGAACGCGACCATAAACCTCCTCCGGCAATCTGGCACGAAACCCCGATTCAAAAACATAACGATTAAGGAGGAATCAAACTATGTCATGCTGCGGTAGTGGTCGTACTGCGTATAGTCAGGCCAACGTCGGCTCAACTCCGCCATCGGAGAACCAATACCAAATTACGACGCCAGTCGAGTTCGAATATTCAGGCCAAGGCGAACTAACCGTTACCGGACCACTTAGCGGGGTGGTCTATCACTTCACCCCGAGCGTCCGGCGTGTGAGCGTCCACGGCGCTGACGCCCCCTCTCTCCTCTCAGTCCCGGGAATTCGTCCCGTGCACTGACCTCTCAATTCCTTCTTGCAACTCCCATTACTACGCAAGAAGGAACAACAGTGGCGCGGAGCACCCGCGCCACTCCCTCTCAACAATGAATCTTCGAAGGAGTATCCATGAGTAAACTCGTAATACCGATTGATGTATCACAAGTTAAAGATTCCGATCGCGGGCAGCAGAAAGTAAGAGTCGCCGCGAAGATAGGAGAGAAAGTTGTCTCTCAAGTCGTATCGGTAAAAAGCGGCAAAGCCGAAATCACACTCGACGTTGACGCCAAACAACCGGTGACGCTGGCTATCGGTCCCGACAATGTTTCAGAGCAGGACATCTTTAACTTTCAAACCCTCACGACAGCAGTGAATCCAGCTCAATGGGCCAACAAGCCTACGCTAAAGCTTCCGCCTTTCATCGTGACTCCGCAGTGGTGGATTCTTTGGCTTGGCTGGTGTCGCACCTTTACGATCCAGGGGCGCGTTACGTGTCCGGATGGTAGTCCGGTTCCCGGCGCAGAAGTACGTGCTTTTGACGTCGACTTCTTTTGGTGGTGGTTTTCGAGTTCGCAGGTTGGTCCAACGGTCGTCACTGATGCGAGCGGGCACTTCACCATCAAGTTCACATGGTGTTGTGGTTGGTGGCCATGGTGGTGGTGGCAGTTACGTCGCTGGAGTCTGGAGCCGTTGCTGATCGATAAGATTCGACCAGTTCTCAAGCTTCGGCCGGATTTGAAATTCAAAGAACCGAGTCCTGAAGTGTCCTTCGACCTCGGCGGTTTGACGAACCTGATTCCACCGGTGCCAATCATACCTCTGCCTCCAATCGCGACGCCGTCGATTCCGATTCCGCCACCTATAAAAGGCATTACAACAAGAGTCGACCCGACGACCATACCAGCTCTGCGAGACAGACTCGTCAGCGTGCTTCCTCCCGTACCGGAACTCGAGCGCCTGCGCATCTGGCCGTGGTGGCCGTGGACGCCGTGGCTCGACTGCGCGCCTGACATTATCTTCAAGGTCACGCAGAACTGTGGCGGCGGTCAGGACAAGGTCATCGTTAATGAGAATCTTTTCCAGGCGCGCTGGGATATTCCCACGACACTCAACGTCACTCTCGTAGCGAATGATCAGGCATGCTGTCTTCCGACGCACAATCCGGATCCGGTAGGTGCCTGTGCATTGATTACCGGAGTGTGTGGTGATCCGGGAATAATCTCCGGCAACATCGGCGGCAACTCGGCGCATCCGGCTGGACCTGATGGTTATGCCAATCCGGGAAACAGAGACAATCCGTTCTCTGAAGGCATTTCAATCTGGGGACAACTGGGTACCGATCCGCAAACGGCCTACTACGAAATCGAGTACAAGGAGCACTCTGCTGGTCCGGCTGCGTGGGCTTCAGTGCCACCCGCTGCTTTGGGTGGTTTCACGCGCGGTTACTTCGATTCGAGTCCTCCGCATGTCTGGCCCAACCAGTGGTTCTATCCGGGCTTTCCGCTCGTACCGCTGGGCACGAAGTTGGTTTACGAAAGTCGTCAACATTACGAACTGACCCATCCGCTGGTGGCGCCTTCAAGCTGGGGCAACGTTGCGAATGGACGCGTGTGGTTCATGAACGTTAACGAACTCGCGCAAATTCAGACGGCAGGAAATTTTGTTGATGGCACCTACGACTTTCGTGTTCGCGGCTATCGAGCATTGCCGGCTGGTGGACCAGACCCGGCCGATCCCGGTGTTGTGTTAGCAGGTTGCGGCGGACATAGCGAGAACAACTTAATCGTTTTGCGAATTGACAACCGCATCGTCGGTCCGGGTGTGTCGGGTAATGTACACATCGACACGACGGAGCCCGATTGCGGCATCAACTTCGTTAAGCTGGGAAACAATTTTGTTCAACCCTGCGGTTCCGAACACCTCCTGCCGGCTCCGCCAGCCACACCACTCGAGATCGACTACTTCTGTAGCGATCCGGATGGTCACCTGGATAGCTACGAACTGAAACTACTCTGGGGGGCTGGTAGCGAACGCAGCTTGTTTACGTTCGGTGCCTCGCCAACGGGAGTGGGCGCGGTTCAGCCTGGTCCGGACTATTCGCAAGCATTGGCGCAAGGTGCAGTACGACCGATGTGGCGTGGTGGTCACATGAAGCTGATCATTCCGAACGCCGCGCAGGTGTTTCCAATAACCTGCTGTTACCTTCTCCAACTAACAGTGTGGAAGCGCAACATCGTCAGTTGCAGCAACCCTGTGTATTACAACCGGGTCCACCACTCGTTTACAGTAATCGTTGGACCATAAACGGTCCAGGCTTACAAGAACGCCGCGCCTGTTTTCAGGCGCGGCTTTTTTTGGGCCTGGAGCCAAGGGCTCACATTTCAGGCTTATGGCGCGGCTTGCGGACGACCAGGTTCTTTCCCTCTTCAATACATACAAGCTGCATTTCTCCGGGGTGTGGCCGAGTAAAGGGACAAACCAGAAAATCGCCGAAGATGGCGACGTCCTGATTGATCTGGCTCTCAATGGACTCAGGGATGTTTCGGTAACCTGCAACTGCGAAGCGCTGCTCGGAAACGCCAAGCATCCTTCGAGTACCAATTTTCCAAAGACGCAGCGCAGGCGCTCCGTTGTAAACGGACAAGCGGGCGTGAAGAGTGAAGCAACGACCAGCCAATAACGGGTGTGTGCGACATGACTTCCATGATTCACGCTTTGAAGAAGCACGTTCAAGGGCGCGGTTTATGTTCTCGATGTCTACAAAGGTCGCCTTACCAAAACCGCTCATTCGCGTCAGATCATCAGCTCGAGACAGGCTACTCAGAAGAATAAACAATGAAATGATTTTGAGGAGAGAACCCGCCGCAAGATGTTGACTCATTTCATCACCTCCTCTGCGCCTAAACGGATTTTTGGATCGTTAGCTCCGATTCGATTTAGCCTTACGCCAAGGTTCCCTCTCAAGGCACGGCGTCCGGAGGACTCTCTTATTGGGAATAGAGATCGATGGCGCTGAAGTGTAGATCGTCAGAACAATCTTGCGAGCCAGATTAAAACAACAAACTAGATCCCTAATAACAGATGTGAATGAACGTCGAGTCTGCCACTAGGTCTTTGCGCGCCTTGGTCTAACACAGAGTCGACTGAACTCTTAGCTGTCAACGATATAACAGCCTACCCGTGCTTCGGGTAACTCGGGAATTTGATGGGATGTCCCTTGGCGTGGTCCAGCCCAATTAATCGGCGCTGCCGTTTCCAAGCCAAGTGTCCGTTGAACTTCTTCTTTCTTTCTAGGATCTGAGTTTATGGCGGCAGTGTATCGGACCCTCCATTGAGTTCTTAAGTTGAACTCCCGTGAGAAATCATTGAATAAACGAACAATTTCATCGACTTCGATGGCAGTATCATTCTCCCACCTCTGATCAATAGTAACCGTAGTCTTTCCACGAGACATCTGGAGTTGATACTCATCCCAATCGATCTCGAACGTAAGTTCCCCCCTACATAGATTATTATTATCAAATGCGTACACCAGAAAAGTGGCGATCCAGTATCTATCGAGACCAATCATCAGCCTTTGAAGTGTTTCCTGCGATACTTGAGTTGTCCGCCTAAGAATTGTACGGACCTGCTCTTTTAACAGTACGATGCGTGCGTAAGTCTTCGTTCCTGTAACTGTATATGCTGATGTCATTTGGTCCTCTGGAGGTGGTTAATAAATTGACCGGACCGGACCAGTGCTTTTCCAGCCTCGATTATTTCACCGAGATCTGATCGAATATGGGTTTTGGGCTTTACTCCGCGCCTGATGAGATCCAGCATGCTCAGGGGTCCTCGCTCTTGGATTTCCTGCCAAAGGAAATCATCGGACAAACTGACCCTAAGGTGAGAGTACGCTGCTACTGGAAGCGAAAGTGCGCTCGATTTTTGCGCAAAAGCCTCTAAACTTGCTACCAGGGAGGCACACTCCTGGATGCTGAGTTCCGGAAAAATTCCTGCCACCATACTGATTTTCTCTTCGATGGTTGGGGTCCAATTAACCGCAGTCATCCTCCCTGCACGAACAAGCGGTTCGTATAGTTTGGATAGGTCATTGGCGGTAATAATGATTGGGACTCGCTTTGTAATGCGCCCCTCGACGTCTGTCGGATAATCAACGAGGTGCATCAATTCGCCAAATACTGATTGACGATTTGTAGTGTATTGCACCATCTCGCCCCAATGTCCGAGTCCCGTGTCGATGTCATTAATCATAACTACGGCGAGATCACACTCTCCCTTTTCCATAGCTCTTCCCGCATTGAGGTACGTAGTTCGAACCAGTCTTGCGGGCTGGCCAGCATCAGGACTTTCAAATTGTCCGCCGGAGAGCAGAAACAGTTTTACGTTCAACTCTCTAAGTAGTTGTTCACATTGGAATGTTTTGCCTTCTCCTGATGGACCATGAATACCAAGCAGCAATGGAGTTCTATACGCATCCTGATATAAATAATTCTTAACCAGATGCAAGACTATAGCTCGTCTGAAGCGCGTGGGAATCTCAAATTCACGATGTTTATCACGGGACATTAATCCACCTCCTCTCCGGCGCGCCGCTTCCTAATGTTGTTGTCGGTATTCTTAAGGGCTCTGGCCCATTTAGTATCTTCCTTCGGCGCGCCGACAAATTCCCAACCATCTGGAATATCAGGTATAGATGATGGACGATCTGTGAGGGTAGTATCAGACGATACTTTCAAACCTAATTCTGCTCGCCTTTCCGCAATGATCCGATCGAGTCGCTCCAAGCGATCGTTCAATTCATGTTGAACTGTCTCACGGTCAACTGGAGCGATCGGTCTTCGAAGAGGTTGCTTAAGTTCAATCTTATCTCCCGATACGATTAGGTCTGGATCGCGACGAGACAGAATATCCACTTCGCGCATAACTTCCTGGACAACATGTCTTACATCAAGTCTCTCCCGATATTTTTGGTTTAGTATCAGAGCTACTTCTCTTTCGATCTCAGACCGCCGAGCTGTTCGTGACTTCCCAGTAATAAAATCGCTCAGTATGTTGCCCAACACGGTATTAGCCAATCCCAGAATCAATGTTAATGGCTCCATATCGACCTCACCTGCTTTCCGAATTGTGGAGTTGTGTCTCCGATAAGCTGATTCGCCAGTTAAATCGTTAGCAAGCAGTTCGCGACGGTTCTCAACGAGAACCTCTCGATTTACTCTGGCCTGGAAGGCATCTTCTATCATCAAAATTAAATCGTCTGCATTCGCTGGATACTTCCACCATTGAGCATACTTCTTCACGCCGTAGCAATTGTCTGCTAAGCGAGCTGGTAATCTGACTTCTGAACCGCTCACCGAGGGTAGCGAAATTGCAATGAGGCCACTCCGCTTATTAACCGAGTCATTGCGGAGGGTCGAAGCGATTTCCCAGTCGACGAACTTCCGGCCCCAAGTCTCATGCCCTATTAACACAATAGTAACCGTGGAATCCGCCAAATAGAGTTCACGTATACGCCTCATGACATAATCTGGATCGTTGCTATTAATAATGTTCTGATCCATTTCACAAACGGCTCGCCGAATAAAGACTCTATGCGTGTTGTCGAATGCGTTAATAAAATCGTTAACCGCATTCTGATCAGCGCGGTGATATGAGATAAAGCACTTGTGACGTTGAGAGTTGTTCATTCCTGCAGAACTCCGAGTCGCGTGATTTGATCGAAAAGCTCCTGCTGTTTGAGTTGAGGCTTGGAAACAACGTGTTCCCGTTGCGTCTATATATTTCCTATATTTCCTTTACGAGGCTCAATCTACGGGTATTCTGCGGCTCTGAGTGCGTGGGCTCGCCTGGAAATGCAACAGCAGGCCCCTGAGGTATAGCCCGCTATATGAATTGCTACCGAGTAGAGATCCTCGAAGCAAATAGCGTTTCGGCACAATAGTACATACAGTATTGATTTTCAAGAAAATACTAGCTTGAAACCTCTTTAAATCCGGAAGTTGCGTAGCGAGCAGTTGCGACGGAGATCAATTACGATCACGCGGCCGAGATTGTCGGTGACTGTGAGTGTGTTTTCTGTCAGTCTGGTTGAGAGTTGGTTTGCACCGCCTAAAAGCAGTTGAGCCGCACCGTCCTTTGACTGAAGTTCGAAGACGCGCACTCTGATAACGTCTTTATCAAGCACGGGAGAGACGATCTTTCGACCGAGGACTTCAGGAACAAATGGTACACACGATTCGTCACCCATCGAGAATTCAAACTTTTGTACTTCACGTGCAAACACAGTCAAATTAAGAGAAGGCAGCGGCTTCATCTTAATAAATTCGGGATCACTGGAATCGACCGCGCAGTAGAGCGATTGATCTACATAAATACCTTCCGGAGAAAACGCATGACACTGATTTAACCGAATCACGTTATCAGGCTGCGCAGGTAGTGTTGTGCGATACCGCAAAGTTAATAATGGAAGTAGATAAACCCATTGACCCAGACTTGACGATTCTTTCGAAGCAGTAAGAAAACTGCATAACGATTCAGTACGGTTGACGCTAAGAACTCTATCGCCGGCCTCCGGCACTCGCCAGAACGCCTCAAAGCTTTTTGAGTGAGCGTCGATCGCATAAAAGTCACCCTTGGACCCGAGAAACCAAAGGCTACCATCGTAGTTTGGAGCAAAGGCATCGATCTGGGCGTCGCACCATTCTTCATATCGCCACGCGATCAGATCGAGACGCGTAAGTCGCCACACTTCTCCACGGCGCGCAAGTGCAATGGCACGATCGCCGTTATCTGAAATTACCAACTTTTCGGCAGGTTGATCGAAGTGTGTGACTGTACGACCGTCACGTGTTAACAGTCTGACGCCAACCTCTCCAAGCGCGACGAGCATACGACCGCTTGGCAAAAGCACGGCATCATGCACCGGCATAGAGCCACAATCCGCAGCATCACACTCGAGTGACAGCGAGCGGTCCACCTGCTGGTCGCGCTCGACTGGAAATGGCGGCACGTCTGTTCGCAATGCTCCGTCACCGCTGAAGTTGACCAGGCGAGTGAAATGCCTGTTGGCCAGTGAACTGGCGTTTTGTCCTGCATCGCGCAAAATTGCGCGCGCCGTGACACGCGCTAAGGTTTGTGCTTCTCTCGTACTTTCTCCAGCAGCTAGTGCCTGAGCGAACGACGCGCGCGTTTCCTGTTGCTCGAAACTTTCATCTTCCAGAAAAGTCAGTGCTCTACGGCGTATGTCGTCGAAGTCCTCAGGAACGATCGTCACCTTGCGTGCGAGCATGCGGCCGGCCACAGGGCCTCCAGTTTCAATCGCTCGATCCATCCACTCACGTGCTGTAGTCCGTTGAGACTGAATGGGCCAAATGACATCAACTGCGCCGGCGTAGTTGCCTCCCGCCGCCAACGACGCAGCCCACAGTAACCGTAAGTGCTCAGCCTGCTCCTTGTCCGTCTTTTCAAGTCGCAACACCGCATCAGCAAACGCTTGCTTCCTGCGAGCTATTCCAACCGCTCTCTTGATGTCGCCGGCAATAAACCATTGACGCACTACCAATCCCGGCGGCAACTCACGCGCTTCGGCCAATTCCGCGGCCAGCGTTAGTTTGCCGTGTCTCTCTAGAAAGGCTACGGCTTCTTCATTCGCTCGCAGCAGCTCGGCCAAAACAAACGCGGCTTCTTCGATGCGCTTCTGGGCCACGAGCCGCTCAAACGTCGAGCGATAAAGCTGTTGGAGGTAAGTCATAAAATCGCCCTGGAGGCCGATACTTCGTGAACTGATCCTTTGCCAGGGAAAAATCGATAGACTGTCTCTCGGCGATGGCACTCCGAACGCCGGTTGCTGCTCCAGCGGTGAAAGATCACTGAGAGGGATCGCATGCTTGAGTGCTTCGTTAAGATCGCCGCGCTCAAACATCTCCATCATCTTGCCGAGATACTCAGCCTGCCGGCGACCCAGGAATCGCGCGAGACGTGAAGTGTGCAATAGCCGCATTGCAACGCGATTGAGCCACGCCGTCAGTTTTCCTTGATCGCTGCCCGCGGGACGCTGTGCTGTGATTCCCAACGTTGTCGAGTTTTGGCGCCTAAAAAGACTTCCCATTCCCGATGCAATTGAAGCGATTATTCCTCCAAACCAACCGCGCAGCGCTTCGGCACCACTCCGATCGCTGAACTGCTTACTCGATGCAGCCGATTTAATCGCAGCAAGTACTTCGCGAAGGTCTGAAGCTTCCGCAGGTACACCGTCGAGTTTGTTGCGAGCGTCGAATGGCTGCGGTTCGCCCACTAACTCCGGTTCAGCGAAAGCCGCACCCAATGACTTAACTTCCACAATTTTGAAAGCCGTAACGTCAAGCCAGTTCTCAAGAGATTCAGCACTCGTCGAACTCAGGGTCTTAACGTACGCAATGCCACCCTTCGAGAAAACGACGGAGTGAGACGGAGCCTGTAACGTCTCAACCTCGTCTGGCGACAACGGCATAGCCGAAAGCACACTTTTGATTTGGACCAGCGGAGTTGCTACGGAGTTGTTGCAGTTGACTCTGATACTTGATGGCAAACGAACGACATGATCCGGTCCGTCGGAAAAGACCTGCACTCCTGATTGCCAAAGGTTAAGAATTCGCTTTCGAGTTTCTGTAATTCCGATCAAATCGCTGTTGAAGAGAAAACCTGCGGCATCAACACGACCCTTATGAACAATCTTTCGTGGGCATACGTTTGTCATTTCTCGCCCTCCGGAAGATAGCGACAAAGATCCGCACCGTGTCGTAATGAATGGATTACGATTTCACCAGCGACTGTTGAGTAAGCAATGTAGGGCGCTCTTTGGCAAACGGCAATCTGCGCAACCTGAGCGTGAGCGTGGAAAATTTCTTTGCGCCATTTATGACCGTTAAGGGTGACGGTCCGGAAATTGTCTTCGAGTACGAGCAAACCAGGCTCACCATCACTACGCTCTTCCACCAGGACTCCTATTACTTTTGCGCCTTTAGGCTTAGCCAGCGCCTTCTGCGCTGTGTCGGTAATTACAACCCACTGAGACTTGGCTTGTTCCAGCGCCAGTAGTCCAAACTGCGAATGTGGAACCTCGTTGTACGCAAATCTTGGTGGCGGTCCAAAGAAGGCACGATGCGGTTTTCCTTCTAATGCTCTTCTCCTGGAAATATCCTTTCCAATTGCCACGATGCGAAACTCGTTGTCAGGCCATTCACGCCCGACGTACACAAGAAAATCATTCACAATGTTGGCCGCAAGAACATCGGTCGCAACCAGGTGAACTGTTCCCGCGAATGGCTTTGATCCAAGTTCATCTGTCAGTGGCGAAAACCGAAACAAAGAACCACTCCCATCGATGGAAGCCATTTCTCCTTCCCAAGGCAAAGAAAAGCAAGGCATGAGTGGACCATCGTCCGCAGAGGCTTTGAAGAACGCATTGTTGTGGTGGTAGGGTATGTAACTACCGGGCGGGAGCTTGATGGGCGCCTGACGGCAGTACTCAAGGTGGACCGCGCGATCGTCAACCGAGATCAAAGCTATCGCCCGACCGACCCTTCCCACCGCACACACCGATTGCCATTTGCGCGTGTGATAACTCTTCGGCCGTCCAGCGCCGGCTCGCGGTGAGTTGGGGACGTTGAACGCAGTAATGTCCGATTTCGCTGTTCGCGTGTAGAGCTTCGTACCGGTCATATCGAAGAGAAGACTGGACCCGGTGTAGGTCCAAGCTGCCGTCTTTTGGATCTGAGGAACTGCGACTTCAAACGGATCGCGCAGGAGACGCGTACTAAGACTGTTTGCAGGAAGTTCGAGAGTGACTTCAGACGACAACCCGGAGGCGCTACTGCACGATAGCGTAAGTTCACGTTTACCGGGTTCAAGTACGTCCTCAACATAGAGTCTTGACGATCGTCTCTCAGTTTGAATTCGCGACAGTCTCTTTCCGCCGATTAGCCAAATATCGTCGAGCCCACTCCACGTTGCTAGCTGCTCCTCCCACGCTGCTATTTCAGTGTCACTAACCTCGCAGGAACTTCGCGCTCCGAGGAGAGTCATGATGTTGCGGGCATTTACGTCGCGGTAGACCGCTGTTTCCGGTTGCTGCAACACTCCCCAGGAAAATGTCGAACCTGCCGAATCGGCGCGGTTAGCTAACACAATCAAGGCCGCAATGTGAGCGATGCGAGGTGAGCCGAGCTGACTCGGACCAGCATCGAATAGCGCCAGCGACGCCCTTGTCCCGACCGGTGACGAATGCGCTCGATTCAGAAAGAGGTGTTCACCCATCACGGCTCGCCGCATAAACTCATCTTCGAGTTCATCAGCAAGCATCCATTCCGATAGCAAGAGTCGTTCGTAAGTTCCGCGCCGGTTGAGTCCATCAAAACCATCGGGTTCGCCTTCCCTTTGATTGAGTTGCGGGTGCAGTGAACCAATCAGCATCGAAACACGCTGCATGATTGGACCAAGTGCCCGACTTAATTCGTCGGGAAAGATCCGGAGATATCCTGCCCATTGCGCGAGTGATGGCGGAAGGTTCATAGATCAGATTCCAGCCATTTGGTTAGCGAGTCTCGTGCAATCGAACGAGCTTCTGCGAGTGGGACAATTGCATGTGGGTCGAGTAACAACGCGCACGGCCCACGTTGGCCGTGTACCGCCGCCACAGATCTTTCCAGAAGCGCTGCTGGTACGGACGGCTCTACTGTTGTGGGAAAAAACAAAGAGGGAGATCGAGGATCGTGTCCGAGATAGACAATACCGTCGACCCACGGTAACCGCTCCCCTTCTCCAAGAACAACCAGCAGTCCCGGCGCACACACGCCTCTGTAATGTGAAAGTGAATCGGGATCGCGCAGCAGACGATGGGCCAGGCTGGTCGCAACTGTGCCGCGCGCGGCTGCTCCGACCGCTGCGAGTGGAGTAAGTCGCGGTCGCCACGTGACTTCGATAAGGGGGTTCTTTGTTTCTAGCTTGATTGTCCCAGCACCTCAATAATACGAACGCGCAACTCAACTAATTCGGCGGGCATTTGCTCAGGTGTGAAGCCGGCGTCGATCTCCCTGGCGATCCCTTCGAGTTGCAATCGCCACGCGCGGTTTTGTTCTCCATCAGCATTGTCGGGCCGGCTGTCAAGAACCTGCCGCGCGGCTTGGGCCACTCTGGTCGCGCGCGCAAGTGGACCCAGAGACGCTTCTTCCGCTGCGACCGGCAGCGTTGCGTTCTCTGTTGCGGATAGTAGATCGCGCAAACTGTCGCGACCGAGACTCTGCTGCTCACGTGTAGGCAGAGCAAAGATGAGGGGCCACAGATCTGCCTCCGTTGGTTTGTCGCGCCCAGCCATCAGCGCGGCGGCAGCAATCAGCTTTTGAGCTCTTACGGCGCGGCGGTCAGTGAGAGTGATGCCGGCGCCACGTAAGGTACGGATAGCCTGGGCGATATGCTGTCGTACACCTGACATATCGGATTTGCGCGCGGCCACGGTTAATATTTCGATGTCGTTTAGCCCGGCAGTCAGCAGTCCCGGCGTCTGGTTAAGTGACCAACCACTCTCGAGCAATTGTTCCAGCATTGGATCCGGAATCGGGTCAACAAAGCAACGCACCAGAAAACGGTCGGCAAAGGCCGCTAGCGCGGTATCCTCCGGCAAACTGTTTGACGCGCCGACACAAACACGCAGTGGACATTTCACATTGGTGTGGCCGCGGCGAAACACGCGCTCGTTTAGAATACCGAGCAGGGTATTCAGAATTGCTGTCGAGCCTTGAAAGATCTCGTCGAGAAAAGCGATGTCAGCCTCAGGCAACATGCCGAGCGTGTCTGTTTCGACGAGGCCGTCCTTCAGTTTGTGAAGATCGACTGGACCAAAGATCTCACTTGGCTCCGTGAAGCGACCTAGCAGATATTCAAAGTACTGGCCACCGGTTGCGCGTGCAATGCGTCTTACGGCTTCGCTTTTTGCGGTTCCCGGTGGTCCGATGACAAGTACGTGCTCTTCGGCGACGGCAGAAAGCGCTACCATTTCGACGAGGGCTTCACGCTCCACCAGACCTTGTGTGGCGGCGGAGATGACCGCTCGAAGTGATGCCGAGGCTTCAAGTACAGATTGATTAGTTAACATATTTTTGACCAACGACGCAGATTACAGTGAACGTTAAGGAAGGATTAATTGTCTGAAAGAAAGTTGGACAGGATTTACAAGATGTCTCAGGATTGACAGGATGCATCTTGCACATCCTGTTACATCTTGCAAATCCTGTCTATCTGATTTTCGCGGCTTGCCTTACTTCGACGGAATATAACGGATCGCATTAAAGGAATCAGCACCTTTGACTCATAACAAAGGCCTTCAGGTGCTTCATCCGCTAATTCTGCACGGCGATTTGGAACTGCTCCAATTTGCCGTTCGGCAATTCGTACGACCACGCTCGCAGAGTCTGTTTTTCGAAACGCAGTAAGTAGACTCGCAGTATCATTCCGCCACGCAGTCCTTGTCGAACCTGCGTAAACTGTTTCGGTGTGCCGAGCGGCGATAAGCCGGTCGCAAAGTCCTGCAATGCCTGCTCACTGAAATAGGCGTTCGCGTTGTCACTGAACAGTGAGCGATCGATCTTGCCGTGCTGTAGTCCGTCAAAAATCTTCTTAGCCTGCTCGAGCTTCTCAGGTGTCGCCGGATCGCTAGTCCCAAAGAGCAACGGAACGATGCCATGGGCTATATCCCCGGCTGCGGAAGACGCGTCCTGATTTGTTAGTGCCACCACTGAAACTCGATCGTCCGGGAACACAACGCTCTCCGAGACAAATCCCGATACTTCACCACCATGTGAGACGGCGCGGTGTCCGGCTTCTGTCGCCAGGCTCACTCCGAGTCCATAACGAGTTCCGAGACCGTTGTTGAGCTGTGCTTCACGTTCCAACTCTCGATATGAAGCTGGTCGCAGGAGCTTTTGGTCCATGATGGAAATATTCCACTTCGCCAAATCCTCAGCAGTCATCGCCAACTCACCGGCCGCGAAGAGCCAACCTGGTCCTTCCTTGGGCGCCACTCGCAATGGTCCAAGCGCATAACGCATGTACCCGGTCGGATCGGTATCGCCTAACTTCTTTTCATCGATATTGGCGACGCTTGCCATTCCGAGCGGCGCGAATACCTTTTCCTTCAGGAATTGCAGGAGCGGTTTGCCACTCACCTTTTCTATGATCACGCCGGCAATGACATAGTTTGTATTGCTGTATTGCCACTTCGTCCCGGGATCAAAATCCAAAGGCTTGCGCGCCCACATCTCGAGGATCTTCGCGGCGGTCACGGGCTGGAGCATCATCGGCATGACATAGTCCTGTGGCCAGTAATCCTGATAGCCGGACGTGTGCGATAAGAGCTGCCTGATCGTCACCTCATTCGCTCGCGTTAGATCAGGAATAAACTTTCCTACTTTGTCGTCGAGCGACAGCTTTCCCTGTTCCTGCAAGAGCAACATCGCTACCGCTGTGAACTGTTTACTGATCGAACCAATGCTGTATCGCATCCCGGAAGTGGCAGGCGTCTGTGGATCGAGTCGCGCCGAGCCATAAGCCTTCAAGTAGACGATCTTTCCGTCACTCACGACTGCGATCGAAGCACTGGGCACGCCTGAGCGCGCCAACGCGTCGGTAGCCACTTTATCGATCTTGTCACGAAGCTCAGGCAACAGGTCTGACTGCGCGTTGGCGACGGAAAGCAACGACACCACGATTACGGCAATGATTACAAACCGGGACAACAGACCACGAGCTTCAGGCATAAGGTTCTCCTCAACATCAAAACAGATTTGCGCTCAAGTATATATCAGGCACGTTGAGTTCGGGCGCCTCCTTGGAGTGCGGCGGCCTGGCGCCGCTTTGTTATCGATCGCGTTTGATCAAGGCCAAAGCGGCGCCAGGCCGCCGCACTCCAAAGAGGCGCACTAGGTCGTCGTGCTTGGACACAGTCCAAGCTACTTCTTGGGAGGCATGACCTTGCGGCACCAGGCGCGCAAGAGTTTGGTGCGGCTGGAAGACATATCGCGGGTGCGCGGCATGTAGTGGATGTTCATCCAGAGCGATGTTTCAGTTGTCCGTATGATCCCCTCCGCGTGCTTACGCACATCGTCCTCTGAGTTTAGCCGGACAATCGGAATCATTACCGGATAGAGCAGGTAGTAAACGCGCAGAACCTTGTCGTAAACCACATCGAAAGTCAGCAGGTCGTTTCCCTTGAGTTCGGACTCGTCTGCATTTGGGTTTTCATAATACTGACTGAAATCCTCATCATTCGGCAGAATGCGAAGACTGATGCCCGGCGCGTTCGTAATGAACGGCGGATTCATAAACGTGCTGTAGCTCTGCGGCGGATAATTGGCCGGACCGGGATTCGCCACGTCGTTTATAGAGAACGTCAGCAGGAAATTGCCGGGTTGGCTGGTATCGATGACGATGGGTTGACCCGGCTTATGATTGTTTGAGATCGGCTCGGCATTGCCGGGCGCTTGAAGTGGAATTGATCGATACTGCCAAACCGTGACGGCCGGACAAACCTCAGCGGACAGTTCCTTGCCATATTGAAAAACGGAAAACGTCGCCGGCTCACACGTGCCTTGATTTAGAAACTGTGAGCCCGTTCCATGTTGCTCCGCATAAATTCCCTGTTGGTTCGAAACAAAGTAGTAATCTGTTTCGTCGAGAACAACTCCCAGACTCGAGTGAACAAGTCTGAACTTCGCGCCCGGACTTCCTAACACTTGTTGAGCCTCGGCGTTCGCAGTAATGTCGAAGTCAAAGATCCAACCTTTCTGATCGCCCGCTCCGGTCTTTGCATAATTCACTTCGCCAATACTCACGCTCTTCGTCCCGCTATAAACACCCAGCGACACGCTACCGAAATCGTACTTGGAATTTGAGGGCTGTGGTCCAGGTTGATAATTGTCCGGAAACGTGCCAACAAAA
>Ga0111539_10002064_pt1 | contig 26855 bp, 18 predicted proteins | sample RhiMethybrSRZTD1_FD_79667 | JGI IMG/M metagenome (GOLD analysis project Ga0111539, IMG submission 79667) | Populus rhizosphere microbial communities from Tennessee, USA - Rhizosphere MetaG P. TD hybrid SRZTD1 (version 2) (version 2) | ecosystem: Host-associated > Plants > Roots > Rhizosphere >...
AGTTGAATCTGCAGTTCGCGCTGGCTGTCGTAGTTGTCGTCGGAGATGTCGTGCACGCCGCTGAAGCCGGCGAGCAGCGTCTTGAGGCGTTCGACGACGGCGAGCGAAGCGGTATCGTCGTCGCCGGTGACTTCGATGGTGATGTCGGGCCCGCCCGGGCCGCCGGAGATCTCGCTGAAGCGGACGCTTTCGGCGGCATCGATCGTGCCCATCGTCTGGCGAATGGAGGCAATGACCTGCGATGATTCCTTGTCGCGCTGCTCGACGGGCTTGAGTTCGATGAACAGTTGCGCGACGTGGCTGGCAGCGCCTTCGGACAGGCCGCTGTCGGTGTTGTAGCGCTGGCCGACGTTGGCGCTGAGCGTGCGCACTTCGGGCTGCGCCGCGGCGGCATCTTCGATGCGCTTGAGGGCGGCGCGCGTTTCATCGAGCGCGGTGCCGATGGGCATGCGCATATCGACGACGACGGTTTCCGAATCGCTTTCTGGAAGGAACGTGAACTCGACCCGGCCGCCGATGATCATGCCCAGCGATGCCACGAGCATGGCGATCGCGACAGTGGTGGCGATGTAGCGGTGCTCGAGCGTGAGGCGCATGAACGCGGCGTAGCGATCGATGAGCCAGCGGATGATCACGCCATCGCGCCAGGTTTCGAATCGCCGCAACTGGCGCGAGATGAAGTTGGGATTGGTGTTGCGCACACGCTTCTCGAGCGAGTGAGCCATGTGGCTGGGCAACACGGTCATGGTTTCGATCACGCTGACCAGCAGGCTGAAGAGCACGACCCATGGCAGCGCGCCGAGCAGATCGCCAATACGCCCCTGCACGAACATCAAGGGCAGGAACGCGACAATCGTCGTCGTCACCGTGCCGATGACGGGCCAGAAGACCTGCTCGGCTCCGCGGATCGCGGCCTGCAGAGGCGGATCGCCCTTGTCGAAGCGCGACTGGACGTTCTCCGAGACGACGATGGCATCGTCTTCCAGCATGCCCAGCGTGATGAGCAGGCCGAACATCGTCAGCAGGTTGAGCGTGACATCGAATGCCCACATCAGGATGAGCGTGCCGCACAGCGCGGTGGTCAGCCCCCACATCACCCACCACGCTGTCCGAAGGCTCATGGCGATGAGGATGGTGAGGAAGATGAGCACCGCGCCCTGCAACGCGTTGTCGCTGAGTAGTTGCAGGCGGCCTTCGATGAAGCGCGACAACTCCGAGTGCGTGGTCAACTGACCCGGCAGCGGATCGGGATGGTTCGCGCCCAGCAGCCAGGCCTGTTCGCGCGATGTGTGCAGCAGCCGATCCTTGAGCGTGGGAGTGAAGGACTCGCCGCGACGCCCGGCTGCGTACGCCTTCACCATGTTGCTGATGTTGATGGCGTCCTGCTTGCCGGTCTTGAACACGGTGATGCTGATGCTGCGCTTCCCGTTGAAGCGGCGCTCGATCTGGTCATCCACGAAATCCTCGCGCACGGTGGCGATGTCGCCGACGCGCAGGCTCTCGCCGCTGGGCGAGGCCTTGATCACGATCTGGCGGATGGCCTCGGCCTGCTCGGCCACGCCGAGGGTGCGGACGTTGATGTTGCCGGTGGAGGTGCGTGCCGCGCCGCCGGGCACATCGTTCATCCATGCCCGCACGGCATCGGAAACACGAGGCAGGCTCATGCCGTGCTTGAGCAGCGCGCTCTGATCGACATCGACCCTGACTTCGTAGCCGCGCGCCCCGCTGGTTACGATGTCGCCCATGCCCGGCAGCGTGCGCAAGTCATCAGCAATCTGGCGCATGCCGCGCTTGAGCACCTCCTCATCCACATCGCTGTAGAGCGTGAGCATGATCGCCGGCAGCTGCGGCTCGAACTCGATGACGCGGATTTCTTCAGCATCCTCGGGCAGATCAGTCAGGGCGTCGACGGCGCGCTCGACTTCATCGCGGCCTTCATCGACATCGACGCCGCTATGGAACTTGACCATCAGGCCACCGCCGCCTTCGGAGATGGTGGTGGTGATCTCGTCGACTTCATCGAGGTCGGCGACGGCATCCTCGACCTTGCGCGCCATCGACTCTTCGATCTCCTCCGGCGTCGCGCCGGGATACGGCAGCGTGATGCGCACGCCTTCGGGATCGGTCTCGGGGAAGAACTCGCGGCGCAGGTTGAGGGCTGCGACTGCGCCACCCAGCAGCACCGCGGTCATCAGCAGCCGCACGGGGACCGGACGCGTGACGCCGAAGCGCGGCAGGCTGAAACTCATGAATCGCCGCTCCCCGCGGCCCCCGATGACGCTGCCGAACCGCCGGCGCCGGCGTCGGGTTGGTTGGCCGCTATCGATTCTCCCGCAAGCTGCGGATCAACTGGACTTCCATCCGCCAGCGCTCGTGCTCCATCGACGACGACCAGTGCACCGTCTGGCAACGAATCTCGCAACACCGCCCACTGTGAATCAGACAGCCCGCTCTCGTCGAAATGGGCTTCAAGGTGGAACTCGACATCAACGGTCCTGCTGCGGATGCGACCGCTCTCGACGAGCATGATGCGCTGGCTGTTGATCGATCGGCGCGGCACCACCGTGCCCGGCCGTGCTTCGCCGGCTGTTACCGCGCCCTGTACGAACATTCCCGGTGCAAGGATTCCGGGTTGCGACGGATCCTGCACGACCTCGGCGAAGACGCGCATGGTGCGCGTGGTCTCATCGTCATCAGGTGCGATGCGCGAGACCTGGGCCGGCCATTCTAAACGCGGATTGCCGGCATCGGAGCGCAACACGACCGAATCGCCGATGCCCACCAGCGGCCGAGCGCTCGATGGCAGCAGCAGCGCCACCTCGATGCGCTCGAGATTGACGATGCGGGCCACGCGCTGCCCGGCGCTCACGCTCTCGCCGGCGTCGACATCGACTTCAGCCAGCACGCCGCTGATCGGCGCGACGATGCGGCAGCGCTCAGCGTTCTGCCGAGCCTGGGCCAGCGTCGCCTCATCGCGATTCTTCTGGGCCTGCAGGCTGGCCTTGCGCAGCGGCGCCTTGTCGAGCTCCTCCCGGGCCGCGATCGCCGTACGCTCGATTTCCAGCATCGCCTGCCTCTTCACATCGACTTCGCGCTGCTTGGCGGCGTCGCTCTCCATCGCCTTGCGGGCCCGGTCATACTCGGCGCGGGCGAGGCTCAATTCCTCCTCAATGACTCGCGCCCGATCAGTCCACGCCTTGATCTCAATATCAACACGATTCAGTTGCGCCTGCAGGTCCTCGATGGATTGCGAAGCGATCTCGACCTGTCGCGCGAAGTCGCTGTCATCCGGCGCACAAGCACATCGCCAGCGCTCACCGAACGGCCGGCCCGGATGTCGTCGGGCTTCTCGAGCGCGACAGCAGTCAGGCGCGAGGGCACGTCGGAGGCATGTACGGCCGCAGCGCTTCCGTAGCCCTGCCATTGCCTGCGCACAGGCATGCGATGAGCGGCCATGACCAGCACTCGCGTGCGCACATCGCCGCGGTCAGCGACACTGGGCTTCGGAGCCGTGAGCCAGAGTTGCGCCGCAATCGCCGTCGCACCCAGCAGCAGGGCAGCGCAAACCGCGATGCGAGTGATGATGGAAAGCCAGCGTTTGCGGGTGGCCATGGCGGGACGAACCGGATGAGGAGCATAGGCCGCAGGCGACGGCGCGAGCACCGTCGGCGCGCAACGTCGCGTGAGTCTCGCACGCCTCCACGTCCATCGGCTCGTCACGCTGGCAACCGCGATCAATGCTGCTAGGCTCTGGCGCGGATGGCCAGTCCCACGCCACTGTCGACTGATGAGGTCCGCCGCGTGGCGCGACTTGCGCGGCTCGATCCCGGCGCTGCCGACGTTGAGCGATACTGCGCGCAACTTGCGACGATCATCGAATACGTGGCCCAGATTTCGGAGCTCGATGTGCAGGGCGTCGAGCCGCTGACGCATCCGGGCCTGCCCGCCGACCATGCCAATCGCCTCGATCATGACGATCCGCAGCCGGCGCTTCCGCTTCAGGCACTGGCCAAGAACGCGCCGGCAATGGAAGGGCCGTTCCTCGCGGTGCCAAAGGTGATTGGTGGCGGCGGCGCGGAGGGGGCGTGAGCATGGCGTGGACCTCCTCGGGTATCGAAAGCGTGCAGGTCATCGCCGAAGCGGTGCGCCGCAAGCGCGCCACAGCGACCGAGGTCGTCGCCGCAACGCTCGAACGCATTCGCGCCGGCAACGGGCCGCTGAACGCTGTGCGCGAGACGTGCGATGCCGACGCGATCGCCGCGGCCAGTCGGCTGGACGATCGCATCGCAGCGGGCGAAGATGTCGGTCCGCTTGCGGGTGTGCCGATCGCGGTCAAAGACAACATCGCCGCCGAAAGCGGTCACACCTGCTGCGGCTCGCGCATGCTCGAGAAATATCGCAGTCCGTTCACAGCGACGGCGGTGCAGCGGCTTACCAATGCCGGAGCGATCATCATCGCGAAGGCCAATTGCGATGAATTCGCAATGGGATCATCGACTGAGCACTGCGCGTTCGGCGCGGTGCGCAATCCGCACGATCACCAGCGCGTCCCCGGCGGCTCCTCGGGCGGCAGCGCGGCAGCGGTCGCAGGCGGACTCTGCCCTGCGGCCCTGGGTTCCGATACCGGCGGCAGCGTGCGCCAGCCAGCATCGTTCTGCGGCGTCGTCGGCGTCAAGCCTTCCTACGGCCGCGTCAGCCGCTACGGCTTGGTGGCCTTCGGCTCGAGTCTCGATCAGGTCGGCCCTCTCGCGCGCAACGTGACCGATGCGGCTCTTCTGCTGCACACGATGGCCGGCGTCGATCGGCGCGATGCCACGTCGAGCGCCGAGAGCGTTCCCGACTATCTCGCGGAGATCAACACGCCGATCGAGGACCTGCGCCTGGGCGTACCGCGCGAGTATCTCTCCGAAGGCAATGATCCGGCGATCAACGAAGCTATTGCTGCAGCGATCGACACGTTTCGTTCGCTAGGCACGACCATTGTCGACATCGACCTGACGCTGACGCGCTACGGCATTGCCACGTACTACCTCATCGCCGCAGCCGAGGCATCGAGCAATCTCGCTCGCTTCGACGGTGTGCGCTACGGCCGCCGTGCCGCGCTTGATCCCGGCGCTTCGCTCGAAGCGCTCTACGCGCGAAGCCGTTCTGAAGGATTGGGCCCGGAAGTCCAGCGCCGCATCATGCTCGGCACCTACGCGCTCAGTGCCGGCTACTACGACGCCTATTACAAGCGCGCCTCACAGGTGCGGCGCCTCATCAAGGATGAGTTCGATCGCGCCTTTACCAAATGCCATGCGCTGATCGGCCCGGTTTCGCCGACGCCCGCTTTCGAGATCGGATCCAGGAGCGAGCCGCTGGCGATGTACCTCGCCGACGCGTATACCGTCAACGCGAACCTCGCGGGCATCTGCGGAATCTCGATCAACTGCGGCTATGCGCAGGCGGGCGCGAGCCGGCTGCCCATCGGCCTGCAGATCCAGTGCCAGGCGCTCGACGAGATGACAATGTTCCGCATCGCACGCATGTTTGAGAAGCAGTCCGCTTAAGGAAATTGAAGAGATCCGCATACCCATGTCCAAGCCTTTGCTCATCGTCGGCATTGATCTCGGCGGCACGAACATGCAAGTCGGCGTCGTGGATGAACGCAATCGCATCCGCGGCCGCGCCGGCAAGAAGACCAAGGCCAAGGAAGGCGCCGAAGCGGTGATCGGTCGTATCGCTGCAGCGATCAGGGAGGCGTGCGATGACGCCGAGGTCACGCTGCGCGACATCGATGCGGTCGGCATCGCTGCGCCGGGCGCGATCGACATGCCGCGCGGCGTCATCCTCGAAGCCCCCAACCTGCGCTGGTACGACTTCCCGCTGCGCGATGTCCTTCGTCGCAAGATCAGGCGGCCGGTGGTCGTCGACAACGATGTCAACGGCGCGGTGTGGGGCGAATTCTGCCTCGGTGCTGCGCAGCCTCGTGATTCCAAGGGTCTCGGCGATGTCCTGGGCGTGTGGGTCGGCACGGGCGTGGGCGGTGGCCTCGTGATCAATGGCCAACTCTTCCATGGCGCGTTCTTCACCGCCGGCGAGGTTGGCCAGACCGTTCTGTTCCCCGACGGCGCGAAGGGGCGGCGCATCGTTGAGGACTTCTGCAGCCGCACAGGCATGGCCCGCTCCATCCTCGAACGCCTCAAGAAGTTCCCCAAGTCGAAACTCATTGAACTCACCGATGGCACGGGCCAGGTCACCGGCTCCAAGCAACTCGCCCGCGCGTTCAAGGCCAAGGACCCGCTCGTCGTCGAGGTCGTTGATGAGGCGGCTGCGCTGCTTGGATTGTCAATCGCCAACTGGGTGACGGTGCTGTCGATCGATACGGTCGTAATCGGCGGCGGGGTGACCGAGGCACTTGGCAAGCCCTATCTCGATCGCGTTCGCAGGAGTTTCCACAAGAACGTCTTCCCCAAGCGATGCGCTGAGGCGCGGCTGGTGATGACGGAACTCAAGGACAACGCGGGCATATTCGGGGCCACCCTGCTGGCGCGGGCGGCGCTTGCGTAGTGCCTTGCGCTGTGTGTGCCGACACCCCCCTCTGATCAATCGCTCTCGGTTTCATCATCCGGAAGACTCCGCTTGCGGCCGAAGGCGCGGAGGCGCTCGTGGAAGGCCTTGAGCAGAGCCTCCGCCCGCTCGGTGCGGTCGCCGTACAGGCCGATCACCGCTGTCGCCTCGTAGATGGATGTCTCTTTCGACTCCGGTATCGCACGGCGAATTGTCAGCGTCCCCGGCCACTCCTCGACAGTGCGAATGTGTATCTCCCAACCCCAGTCATACAACTTCTTGCTCACGACCGCGGCCTCGATCTCATCGCACGCCTCCACCACCGCTGGGTAGACATCGCTCCACCGGCCGCCCAAGGGGGCGACAACCGGTCGACTGACCGCAGTGCGGCCGTCGGCAAGCGATTCAAAGCCCCCTTCGATCTCGCGCTGTTGTGCCGAGGTCATCGTGCCCGTCAGGACCGGCTCTTCGGGCTGGCGCGCCAGCGCCACCTCGGCTGCAGGCCGGGAGGAACAGCCTCCGGCAAGTGCCGCGAGAGCGAACAGGATTGCGGCCAGGGCGGCCGGCAAGGTCGGCATCGCCGCATGGTACGTACTCCCACACCCGCCCTGCGCTCGTGACAAGAGCCGTCGGAGGGCACCTTGGCGCCTATCAAGGCCGACATCATCCAAGCGAGATTCGGACTTGATCCGACCTATATAACTCGTTTGGATACAGCCATTTGCGTAGAATCATGGGACCGCGGGCGACGAAGTCTGTCGTGTCCGATATCCCGACTTCGTGCCTCTTTCGGGCAGGTTGGCAAGCCGATATCGTTTTGACTGTCGCCCCCTGACATCCGTGGCGTTGCGGCCACGGCAGGGATGCGTTCAAGGCGTATCGCTGCCACGAAGCCGCCATCCGCCCCGAACTCTCTCACGATGGGCAAACTCACCAAAAGCACGGCACGCCGGGAGGAGTTGAGACGGTCGCTGCCCCGTCCAGCTCTTGACCTGCGCCGGTTCCTGCAGAAGCCGGAGTTCGTGAACGCCGCGCTGGTGCTGCTGGCGTTCATCGCCGTGACGAGCGCCCTGGTGGGCTGGGCCCGCGAGCAGCCCAAGGTGCGCGACAACCAGGTCATGACCACCACGCGCCTGAAGCGGCTGAGTTACTCGGTCGTGGATGAGCAGGCGACAGCCGAGCGGCGCGACGAAGCCCGCAAGTCCTCGCCGCGCGTCTACCGGCTCAACGACTCGTACCTCGATCGGCTGGAGGCAGCCCTGCTGGGTCTGCCGAAGGCGGTGGCGGGCAAATCGTCGATCGACGAAATCAGCGTTGACCTGCGCAAGGAGTTCAACCTCGGCGCGGCCTCGTTGCGCGCACTGCAGGGCATGCAGAGTGACGATCAGCCCACGCGCGAGTGGATGCAGTGGGTCTCGATTCTTGTCCGTGAGCATCTGGCGCGCACACCCATGCTGCGAAGCCAGGAGTTCCAGGTGTATTCGACGACGCTGAACAAGGCGCTGGTCGATCCCGCCGCGGCGCGGCTGCAGCCGCTGAGTGGGCAAGCGGTTGAGATCGGCAACGATCCTTCGGCCGCGCCCGACCAGCGACTCGTCGATCTGATCGAGAGCACGGGCTTCCCGCCTGTGCTGCAGCCGGTAGTGGTTGGGCGCATCACGTTCGATCCCCAACCGACATTCACCTTCGACGAAGCCGAGACCAAGCGCCTTGCCGACGAGGCGGCGGCGCGAGTCTTGCCGGAGGTTGTGCACCACAACAAGGGCGACGTGCTTTTTCGCCACGGCGAGAAACTGACGACCGAGCAATATGGCGAGGTGCTCACCGAAGCGCAGCGTTATCGAGCCGAGGGTCCGCGCGGCGAACGTCTTCGGCAATGGGCGGGCGTGGCAGGACTGATCGGCATCGTCGCGCTGTTCGTGGGCAGTTTCGCCGCGATCGCCTATCCGCGCATCATTCGCAATACGCTCCGCTTGGGCGCCATCTGTCTGCTCATGACGAGCATGGTGGCGATCAGCGTGCTGGTCACGGTCGACGCTCCGATCTTCATGCTGCCGGCGGCGATCGGCGCGGCGCTGTTTACCACGATCCTTCTGCTGGTGGCGTACGACCAGCGCCTGGCGCTGCTGCTGGCAGGCATCCAGTGCATCATCGTCACGCTGGCCCTGGAGCAGTCCATCGGCTTCTTCATCCTGCTGCTGGCCGGATCGGCGGCGACTGCGGCGCAACTGCGCGAGGTGCGCCATCGCAACAGCCTGATCCGGGCGGCGACGGTGACGGCTGCGGTGCTTGGCGCAGGCACGATCATGCTTGGGCTCCTGGAGGTGCCTCCCATCGGTGGCGCCCTGCAGCAGATCCTGGTCATGGCGCTCTCGGCGACGTTGACCAGTTATGGCGTGAGTTTCCTGGTGCTCGGCATCCTGCCCAGTGTCGAGAAGATCTTCGACATCACCACCGGCATGACGTTGGCGGAACTGCGTGACCCCAAGCGGCCGCTGCTGCGGCAACTGCAGCAGCGCGCGCCGGGAACCTACAACCACAGCCTGCAGGTGGCGAGCATTGCCGAGGCCGCGGCCGACGCCATCAGCGCCGACAGCCTGCTCACCTATGTCGGCGCCATGTACCACGACATCGGCAAGATCAACAAGCCCGAATACTTCGTCGAGAACCAGGCGGGCGGCATCAACAAGCACGAGAAGCTCTCGCCGGCGATGAGCCTGCTGGTCATCATCGGGCATGTCAAGAACGGCATCGAACTGGCGCGAGAGTACGGTCTGCCACGATCCATTCAGCACTTCATCGAAAGCCATCACGGCACGACGCTGGTGGAGTACTTCTACCACGCGGCCAAGACCAAGGCCGAGATGAAGGAGGAGACCGTCGCGGAGGTCGAGTACCGCTACCCCGGTCCCAAGCCGCGCACGAAGGAGGCGGCGATCCTGATGCTGGCCGACGCCATCGAGAGCTCGGCTCGTTCCATGCCCGAGCCCAACCCAAGCCGCATCGAGAACCTCGTGCGCAAACTCGCGTCCAAGCGACTGGCCGACGGCCAGCTCGATGAATGCGATCTGACTTTCCGCGAACTGGCGTTGATTCAGGATGCGATGATCAGCCGCCTGCAGGCGATCTATCACAGCCGCATTTCGTACCCCGGTGTGCGAGCGGACGAGGACGAAACAGATCGCTCTAGGGGCGCGACGACGATCGTCACGCGTGTGCCGCCCGCGTCGCGGCCGGTGTCGGCGTAACCGAGATATCATGTCGGCGGGTGGCGGGTATTCAGGAGGAATCAATCATGGCTACGTCCACGCTGACCGCTGCGACTGCGCTCACCTCCGGCGGCGGGCCGACGATCTTCGTGCGTGATGTCGAGAAGGCCGTGCAGTTCTACACGCAGGCGCTCGGTCTCAAGCTGCTCTACCAGGCGGGCCCTCACTTCGCGATGATCGATGCCGGTGACGGCTTGCAGATCGGCCTGCACCCGCCCGCCAGCAACGCCGGTCAGCCGGGCGCGCGCGGCTCAATCCAAGTCTGCCTCACACCCACGCTTCCGATCGATCAGGCGGTGCGCGAACTGCAAGCGCGCGGGGTGAAGTTCCACATGCCGACGAACACTGCCGGCATCAACGGCCTGCCGATCGTAGATGATGACCAAGTCAAGCTTGCGTTCTTCACCGATCCCGACGGCAACGACCTGTATCTGTGCGAAGTGAAGAAATGGTGATGGCGTGCCGTGACGGATCGCCGTCATGACAGCGCTTCCCACGCCTTCCTCAGCCTCGTCCCTGACATCGACACGCTCGTGCGCAGTTCCTGGGCGAAGAGCGACACCCGCAGTTCCTCGATCAGCCACCTGAACTCATCCAGCGCGGGCTCCGCCCCGCCACTCGCGGCAACGTGCGCGCGTCGATCCGCAAACGGTTGCCAGAACTCGGCGATCACGCGCGTCGCGTCGATATCTCGCATCAATCCCGCGTTGGTGAGTTTCTGCAAGCGAATCACGATCGCGTTGAGGAAACGTGGGAGCTCCGCCAGCCAGCGCCATGGCGTCAGCACCAGGAAGTGCCCGGGCATGAGTTCGCGCAGTTGCGCCTTGATATCGTCGATGGCCGGTTGCAGGAACTGATTGTCCTCGGCGCCGCTGACACGCAGTTCCACATCGTGATACGCGGCGGCGATTCGCGCCACCAGATCGGCCACCCCCGCAGCCGCTGTCCACAGTTGATCCCAGCCGGCATCCAGACGCTTACGGAACGCGTCGCCCGAGCGAATCTCAGCGTCATCTCGCAGGAACACGCGATCGACGATGAGATCAGCGATGTCTCGTCGGATCTCCTCACCTCTGGCCAGCGGCGCGAAATGCAGACAGATCTGCTCGATCGCGGGCAGATACTCGACGTGCATCACCAGTTCCTCGCGCACCTGCACTGCGAAGAGCCGGCGAAGGCCTGCATGCGACGCGCGGCGGGCGGCTTCGGCTGTGTCGCAGAGCCGCATGCCGACGGTGTCACGTTCATCGACGATCGCGGGATATGCGGCGATCTGAATCCCACCGCGCGAGACCTGCACTCGCTCGGGCAGATCATCGAAGTCCCAGTGCGTCAGTCCAGTACGCTTGAAGCGTTCATCGGTCGGCGGCGCGGCGAGCACATCGGATGCAGTCGCAGCAAGTTGCGATTGCAGCGTAATCAGGTCGCGCCCGCTCGCGAGTGGCTGCCCGGCCGCGTCGATCACGCGAATGTTCATCCGCAGATGCACGGGCAGCGAATCCGTTCGCCACGCGTCGCGCGGCACGTGCACGCCGGTCGAACGAACCAGATCGCGTGCGATCGAATCGGTGAGCACGCCGACCCCAAATGGAATGTTGGCGCTGGCACTCGCCGCAACTTCGGGGACGGGGATGAACGAGACGCGCAGGTTCTTGGGCAGGCCCTTGATCAATGCCGCGATCTTCTCGGCCAGCAGTCCCGGTATGAGCCAGTCGAGTCGCTCCTCGCGCAGTTGCCGCAGCGCCTCGGCGGGCACGATCAGCGTCACTCCGTCGTCAGCGTGGCCCGGCTCGTGGCGATACTCCAGCGGCAGTTTCATGCCGCCGATATCGAGCGCATCGGGGAAATCGGCGGGATCGACGAGGGCCGAACCGCTGCGCAGCACATCGTCGCGGCGCATGCGCAAGATATCCGGCTTTCGCCGTTGGGACTTGCGCAACCATTTCTCGAACGCCGGGCCGTTGCACACATCCGGCGGCAGCCGCTCGTCGTAGAACGCGTACATCGCCTCGGGCCCGACCAGAAGATCCCGCCGCCGCGCCTTGTGTTCAGCATCGCGCAGTTGCGCGATCAGCTCGCGATTGTGCTCGAGCGCATCGCTCACACCGATCTGTGAGGCATGACGCGGCGAGGGTGAGCGATAGTCCCCTTCCACCAGCGCGTGCTGAATGAACGTCTCGCGCGCAAGCGGAAGGTCGATCCGGCCGAAATGCACCCGACGCTTGGGAATGATCGTCAGGCCACGCAGCGTGATGCGTTCGTTGGCCTCGACGTGTGATGACTGGCGATTCCAATACGGAGCCGAATGCGATCGCTTGATCAGGTGAGGCGCCAGCTCCTCGATCCATTCCGGATGAATGCGCGCGACAATGCGGGCGTACAGGCGCGTCGTCTCAACGATCTCGGCCGCCATGATCCAGCGCGGCTGATTGCGGAACAGAACGGAGCCGGGGAAGATCACGAACTTGCGATCGCTGACGCCCTGGAATTCGTAGGTGTCGGTCTTCATGCCGACGTTGCCCAGAAGACCGCTGAGCAGGGCGCGGTGGATCGACTCGTAGCGGGCCGGCGCCGAATTGGATCTCATGCCCGCGGCCATTGCCAAGGCGTGAAGTTGCCGGTGCAGATCAGCCCATTCGCGCATGCGGACGAACGAGACGAACCTCGCCTCGCACAGCTTGCGCAGTTGATTGCTCGATCGCTGCTTCGACTGCGCCTGCCACCATTCCCAGAGCTTGACGAACGTCAGGAAGTCCGAACGTTCATCGAGGAATTCGGCATGCGCGGCGTCGGCCAGGCCTGACTTGTCGAACGGCCTCAGACGCGGGTCCTGGGCCGCAAGGGCCGAGACGATGACGAGCACCTCGCGCACGGCATCTTGTTTCTGGGCTTCGAGAATCATGCGACCGAAGCGTGGATCGATCGGCAATCGCGCCAGGCGCCGCCCGATCTCAGTGAGTTCGCCTGCCGTGCTGTCGTCGATGGCGTTCAGTTCATGCAGCGTCTGCAGGCCCTCGCGCACGCTGCTGGCGCGCGGGCGATCGATGAACGGAAACTCTTCGATCTTCCCCAGCCGCAGCGATTTCATCTGCAGGATGACGCTTGCGAGGTTCGAACGCAGGATTTCAGGATCGGTGAAAGGCGGTCGCGTATCAAAATCGGTCTCACCGTACAGGCGGACGCACACGCCGGGCGCGATGCGACCGCAGCGGCCGGCCCGCTGTTTGCCCGACGCCTGCGAGATCCGCTCGATGGGCAGGCGCTGCACGCGCGATTGCGGGCTGTAGCGGCTGATACGCGCCAGACCCGGATCAATCACGCTACGAATGCCCGGCACGGTCAGCGACGTCTCTGCGACGTTTGTGGCGAGCACGATGCGCCGGCCTGAGTGCGGCTCGAAGATACGATTCTGCTCGTCGGACGACAACCGCGCATACAGCGGGAGAATCTCGTGATCGGCCGGCAAGCGACCCTTCAGGAACTTCGCCGTCTCGCGAATCTCGCGCTCGCCGGAGAGGAACACCAGGGCATCTCCTTCGCCCGCCACCGGATCGCGCCCGGTCTCATCGATGACCCCGGCGATCGCTTCCAGCATGACCGGATCATCCTCGTCCGGTTCGGTTCCGGACGGCAGGGGCTGGTATCGCACGTCGACGGGAAACCCCCGCCCGCTGACCTCGATGATTGGCGCATCGTTGAAATGCGCGCTGAACCGCCTGGGGTCGATCGTCGCCGATGTGATGATCACCTTGAGATCCGGCCGGCGGCCCCCAAGCAGCAGCGTCTTGATGTAGCCCAGCAGGAAATCAATGTTGAGGCTGCGCTCGTGGGCCTCATCGATGATCAGTGTGTCGTACTGCAGCAGCAGGCGATCGTGGCCGCCGACCTCGGCCAGCAGGATGCCGTCGGTCATCACCTTGACGAGCGTGTCGGGGTTCGTGCGATCCGTGAACCGCACGCTGTATCCAACCGGGCCGGCCGCCCCCTTAGCGATCGGCGAGCCGAGTTCATGAGCGATGCGAGCGGCAACGCTTCGAGCTGCGATGCGGCGCGGCTGCGTGTGGCCGAGCATGCCCGTCACACCGCGCCCGATCTGCAGGCAAATCTTCGGCAGTTGCGTGGTTTTGCCCGAGCCTGTTTCGCCGCATACCACGACGACAGGGTGACCGGCAATGGCGGAGGCGATCTCATCCCGGCATGCAGCGATCGGAAGTGCGGGATCGATCGTGATGGCGCTGCGATCAATCCCAGTGCCTGATTGCCGCCGCTGGGCCCGCCGCTCCGCCGCCTCGATTTCCCCGACGATTTGCCGCCGTGCGGCATCGTCGCCGATCTTGAGACCTCGAACTCGGCGGCCGAGGCGCATGCGATCGATCGGCAGGCATTGCTCCAGCCGGGCCAGAAGGTCTCTGGCTGTCGAATCGATCACGGCAGACGATAGGTCGCGCGTATGCGCGCTGCATCAGCGACGCGGTCAACCCCAACATCGCACTCAATGCAAAAAAGCGGGTGAACGGACTTGAACCGTCGACATTCACGTTGGCAACGTGACGCTCTACCACTGAGCTACACCCGCGTCGAGGACGAGTAGGATAGCACGCGCATGAACGATGGCAAGTTCGCGGGCTTGCTGGCGACGTCCGAAAAGTTCGCATCGACGCTTGCTCGTCCGCGACAATCCGCATGGCTTACCAGGTCACCAATTTCGAATCGACGCCCAACCCCAACGCGGTGAAGTGCTGGCTCGATCGGCCTATCAGTCATGGGCCGCGGAGTTTCCGCAACGCCAGCGATGCGAGCGGCGATCCGATTGCCCGCGCGCTGTTCGACGAAGTCGGTGCGACGACGGTGCTGTTCAACGGCGACTGGATGACGGTCAACAAGCGACCCGAGGCCGATTGGCCCGTCGTGAAGGCGCGGATCAAACGTGTGCTCAGTGCAGCCGGCTGATCCGTGGCGCGCAACCTGCACATCGGATGACGACGGCATCGAGTACCGTGGCGCAAGCGATGTCGCATCGTCCCATGATCAACGCATTGTGCCGCTGGTTTGAGCGCGAAGCCCGCGATCTGCCGTGGCGCAAGCGTCGCCTGCGAAACGGCTACGCGGCGCTGGTGGCAGAGACGATGCTGCAGCAGACGCAGGTGTCCCGCGTGGTCGATCGCTTCCAGCGGTTCATGCAGTCATTCCCCGATGTCGCATCGCTGGCCGCGGCAGACGAACAGGAGGTTCTCTCTCTGTGGCAGGGACTTGGGTACTACCGTCGCGCTCGCAATCTGCACGCGGCGTCGAAGATGATCGTGCGCGAATTCGCCGGCCGCGTGCCGGGCAACACTCGCGACCTGAGGCGCCTGCCGGGCGTCGGACGGTACACGGCAGGAGCGGTGGCCTCGCTCGTCTTCGGGCAGGCCGAACCGATCGTCGATGGAAACATCAAGCGCGTAATGGCGCGATTGTTTGTCGGACGGCGAGGGCCTCGCAAGCGGCAACAGGCGTCTGATCGCGCGCATGGCGACCGGACGTGGACTCTCGCTCACGAACTCGTCGCGCAGGCGGATCGCCCGGGCGTGTTCAACGAAGCCCTCATGGAACTTGGCGCGACGGTGTGCCTGCCACAGCCTGCCAGTCCGCGGTGCGATGCCTGCCCGCTGGCGCGATGGTGCGAGGCGCGGAAGGCCGGGCTACAGCAGACGATCCCAGCACCTCGCCTTCGCCGCGCGCCGCGAGCGGTCCATCATCATGCTGTGGTCATCACACGGCCGGGCGGGCGGCACATTCTTCTCGAGCAGCGGCCAACCGGCGGGATGTGGGGCGGGCTGTGGCAGGCGCCAACCTTTGAGGCGACGCGGCGCGCCAGTTTTGATCGCATTGCGCACGGATTGCCGCAGGACGCGAGCGCCACGCTGCGCCGCTGCGGCGAGTTCGTGCACAAGACCACGCACCGGCTGATCCGCTTTCACGTCTATCGGGCCATCTCTCGCTCGCGTCGGGGCCGCTGGCATACCGCGGCAAGCCTGCACGAATTGCCGATGAGCAGCGCCCAGCGTCGAGTACTCGCGATCGCCCTTGACGACCAAACACCTGGCATCGGCAAGGTCGGAGCGTCGAGGAAATGCGGTGTCCGCGCAGAATCGGCCGGCCTCTGGCGTACTTCCGGGGGCGCGGCGAAAAGGGTTCAAGCCGGGAAAAGAGAGCAGTCTGGATGGGCCGGAACCGGCATTGCGGCGACGTGCAGGAAAACCGCCGCGCCGGCCGGCTCGCTATGCGGTAGGATGAGGATTGCAAAGCCGGCAAGGGTGCAGGAACCTGTTTGCCGCTGATCCGTATTCTCGGGGTCAGGAATGAGGGTGATCAGAACTGGGGAGGCGCAGTCTGGGTCGGGCCAAGAGCAGTTGTCAGCACACAGGAAGACCAGAAACAGGTCGTCACCGCGCCTCGACAAGCACAAACGGAGCGCGGAAGCCACCGCTACTCAAGGAAGGAGCCTGAAGATCATGCTTCGAAGTCGAGCATCGCGCAACTTGGTGGTCGGGGCGAGTTTGGTCGCGGCCACATTCTCAATGCATCAGTCGCTTGTTCTGGCGCAGGACGCACCCCCGCCCAAGATCGCTGAGTTGCCGCTGGTCGTGATTCCCGCCGACAACGCTCCGGAGCCGATCGTCGTTGACGGCCTCAAGTTCAATTCCTGGGCCGAGTATCTGGCATCGGACTACTACCAGCGCGTAGGCTGGCTGCGCAAGTGCGGCTTCACCCCGGGACCGTTCGCAAACAACCCCATCGATGATGGTGGCATCGCCGGCGGCAGCGTGGCTGATTGTTCGTCCGTCAACACCAATCCAGGCGGCGCACCGATCTACGCCCCCACGGCGGTCAAATTCCGGATTCCCGTTCTTGCTCACATCATCACCAACGGAGCGACGGGCAATCTGAGCGATTCGCAGGTGCAGGCCAATATCATCCGAATGAACGCTGACTACAAGGTCTTCGGCACGACACCCATTGGCGGACCGCCCACCGGGCCAAACTCGCAGATCGAATTCTTCCTTTCTGACGACTTCCCCACGGCTCTCGCAGGCGGCACGACCACGGCCCCTGGGATCTACCGCTACAACAATGCCACGTGGTATGCCGATGGCGGCGCGTACTACAACTCGATTGGCCGTGACGGCAACAACTACTTCAACTTCTACACCAACTCAGCGGGCGGTGGCGGCGTCCTTGGATACACGACTTCGACGCCACCCATTGGCGGAGCGACCACCATTGGCAGCTTGGCCGATCGTGTTGTGATTCTCTACCAAACCATCGGCGACCCGTGCGGTTTCGGCGGCCCTTACTGCAACGGTCGCACCCTCACGCACGAAGTCGGGCACTATTTCGGACTGTTCCACCCGTGGGATTTCAGCTGCGATACCGGTTCCTGCTCCACAACCGGCGATCGGGTGTGCGACACGAATCAGACCAATGGTCCGGCGTTCTCCTGCAGCGCGCACACGTCGTGCACGGACGGCTCCGACGACGTGCGGCTGTACATGGATTATCACGACGACGTGTGCATGGATCACTTCACCACGCAGCAGGTCAACCGAATGCGCTGCGTGATCGACAACTGGCGCGTGAGCCTCCCGATTCGCATCAATCTCTTCACCGGCAACTTCACGGCAACGCCGAATACGCTGACCGTTGCGACGAACGTCAATGGCACGACGCTGTGCGACAACGAGACGCAACTGGGCCGCAGCGATGGCGCCGGTGATAGCACGGGTGCCTATACCGGATCGCCCGGCCTCGCCGAGGCGGGAGACGAGGTTGCGTACAAGATCGTGCATCCTGGCGGTGATCTCAAGCTGAGTTTGACGGGCCTTGCGAGCGACTTGGATCTGTTTCTCCTTGGCGCGGCGGGGACCCCGGCGTCGGCGATTGGGCGCTCAACGCTCGCAGGCAGCTCGAGCGAGCTGGTGATGGCCGGGGCCCTGGCCCCCGGCACGTACTACGCGATCGTTGATACCTTCGCGATCAGCAGCCATAGCGTCTATGGAAGCCCCTTCACCATTCGATACAGTCGCTGCATCGCGGACATCGACAACAACAACACGGTCGACGTCAACGACCTTCTGTGGGTGATCAGCACCTGGGGCCCGTGCCCGACTGCATGCTCGCCGCGCTGTACGGCAGATCTCGCGCCCCCCGCCACCGGCGACTGCACCATCGATGTAAACGACCTCCTGGCCGTCATCAGCACGTGGGGTGCATGCCCCTAGTGTGCATCTGGTGCGGCTGCTCAGGTTTGATTCGTAAATTGCCCAGATTCCCGTTCGGGCCGCTTCGTCCTGCGACATGATGCTTCTGCAGGCCTTGCATGGCCATAGCCGGAATCTGTGCTAGACTACGCTGGTGCCCTGCGGCGACGCCCCGCCGTGGGCAGGATGCTCGTCGCTTTTCTCGCTCTCTTAAGCCAGACCATCCCAGATACCGCCCCACCGATGTGAGGCGTCGTCCAGGCGCCGATCTCGCATCATCCGTCCGTGCGGGCCTTTTGGCCCGCTGAAGGAACATCCAGACATTGAAGGAGAATCGCACTTGAAACGTACGCTCATGCTCGCCACGACACTCGCAGGTGCAGTAGGGGCTGTGCTCTGCATTCACACATCACACGCACTCGCTCAGGATCGGCCCGCCGGTCGGGCAGCGCCTGCTACGCCAACCGATGATGGCGGCACAGCCGGCGGCTTTCCCGACGTCATCGTCAGCAGCATGGCGTCCGAGATGACGAATTACGCGCCGGTGGGCACCGTCGGCGCTTTCAGCATGCGAAGCGTGTCGTGCAATATCGGCACGACGGATGCGATCTGGTTTGCCGGCAGTGCAAACCATCCGGTCATCCCGCAGAACTTCTATCGATTGAAGGGTGGACGCTTCGAGCAGATCGGAATGTCGTGGCTCAAGCACGGCTTCTGCGCGGCGGATGCGCCCTCCTGTCCCGGCGGCACCTATGCCGGTAACGGGTCCTGCGACTGGCTCGGTCTGTTTGCCACGGATACCTATATCTCCTCCCGCAACGGAACGCAGGTCTACCTCGGACCGCGCTCCGAAGTGAATGCGTGGACGGGCGCTTACCCCTACCCCTACATCCTCAACTGGAACACCACGGGTAGCTCGATCTTCAAGCGCCTTCAGTTCAACGTCGCCGATGTGGACCCGAGTTTGAATGCCGGCGCTCTGTACTACGGTGAAGTCCAGTACGTCTGCACGGACGAGTTGCCTGCGCAGCGCTACAACAACGTGTCCTACAAGCAGTTGCTTGTCGGCACGCCCATTGGCGTTTCCTGGAATATCGTTCCGACCGGAGGCACGATCACGCAACAGCCGGCAATCAACGCCTGGCGCGCGGTTGATCCGAGCGTCGTGCTCACCAACATCGATGTGCCAAATGACGGGCGTCTCATTCTCGGTTCGAAGGTCACCGACCTCGGCGGCGGACAGTGGAGCTACGAATACGCCTTGTACAACATGAACTGCGATCGCGGCGTGCAGTCGTTCGGCATTCCCTTCGAATCGTCCGTCGGAATCGCCAACATTGGCTTCCACGATGCCTTCTACCACAGCGGCGAGGCGTATTCGTCGGTTGATTGGGCGACGTCCGTCGGCGTCAACGGCGTGATGAGCTGGGAGACGCAGTCGTACGCGTCCAATCCCAACGCCAATGCCCTGCGCTGGAGCACGCTGTACAACTTCCGGTTCACCGCCGCCGCGCCGCCTCGCTGCACGACCGCGACCATCGGCCTGTTCAAGCCAGGTGCGACACCCTCGGTCACCGTCATGGTGCCGGGCCCCGCAGGCTGCCTGGGCGACATCGCGCCGGTCGGTCTGGGTAACGGATCGGTCGACGTCAACGATCTGCTCGAAATCATCACGCGCTGGGGCCCGTGCACGCCCAGCACGACCACCTGCGGATGTGCCGCTGATGTTGCTCCCGATGGCGGCAACGACACCGTGGACGTGAACGACCTGCTCAAGGTCATCTCCACCTGGGGCGCCTGCCCGTAAGATCTCGGTACCCCGATCAGCTTCTGTGATTCTCCACGACCCCCGGCGATCTGCCGGGGGTCGTTTCATTCCGCTCATCTTCCGGATGCGGTCCGCGCGCGCCTGGCCTTCGCATACGGCCGCAGGGCCAGCAGCGATGCAATAGCCAGCAGACACAAGGCGGCAATGACGACGCCGCCGTCAGGCCCCAGTGGAGTCTGCTCGAACCGGTTCGCGAAGCGCTCGCCCAGCAGTCCCGCTGCCGGGCCGGCCGTGTAGCCCAGTCCAATCATCGCCTCGAACTTGCCGCTGGCTTCGACTTCCGCCGCGCCCACAGTCATCGCGTAGTACAGGGTCGCGAAGTACACGATCGCCATCCCCGTGCCGATGCACGCCAGCCCCGCGATCAGCATCGGCAGCGAACTCGATGTCACGATGAGCACGAAGCCTGACGCCATGCCCAGGCCGCCAAGCAGCAGCGTGCCCCAGCGGCCGTGCCAGAATCCGGCCCGCCACATGATCGCCACGACGACCACTCTCGCCGCGGTCCAGACCGCCGCGACCGGCGTCTGGTGCTCGGCTGCCACGCCCACGCGCTCGCACAGGAACGGCAGCAGCGGCGACATCGCCGAATTCAGCACGTAACTGGCCAGCAGCAGCATGCGGGCCGATCGCAGCAGGTGCGGGTACTCGCGCCGATCGACGCCGTCGTCTTCGTCCGCGCTGCCATGGGCCGCGGGATGCGGGCTGAACCACGCCAGCGTCACCAGGCTCAGGCCGAACACCGCCGAAGTACCGGCCAGCGACCAGCGCGCATGCTCGGCGACGAACGGCGCCATCAGCAGCAGACTTGCCAGCACTGCACTGGTCCATGTGATGTTCCACAGCCCCAGGGCGTTGCGCATGGCGCGGCCGTGCTTGCCGGCAGTCGCATAGCTCTCGACGATCGGCCACAGCCACGACATGACGATGTTGATCGCAATCGCGACTGACCAGAGCATCCAGCCGGAGCGCGAGACCATGAGCGTCAGGCTCGCGGCGATGGAGATGACAAGGATGATCGCCAGCACCGCGCGGTGCGAAAGGCGCTGCTCGACCGCGCGCAGACCCGCACCTGTGCTCAACGCGCCGATGACGTAAGTGAGGCCCATCGACAGGTACAGCAACAGCGTCTGCCGCTTGCCGAAGCCGTAGTCGTGGCGCGCGATGAAGGGAATGCCCGCCCAGACCACACCCGTGCCGATCGAACACAGAAACGTCAGCCCGCACACCGCCGCCATGGGGGTGCGTGTTGACAGGTCGGATGCGGGGAGTTTTGTGGCTGACGGGCGTGCGGCCGGCATGAAGCGGAGATCGTAGGTGCCAGCCGCATCATGTGCCGGTCAACACCATCGCCCCGTCGCGAGTTGGGTAAATGCGACGGGGCGCAGGTGCTGTGAGATTTGAATGCGGCAAGCGACGCCGCGCATCACGGCTTCGGCTGGCTTGGCTCGCTCGGCTTGGGCTCTGATTGCTGCGGCGCGGGATCGGATGACGGCTGCGGTTGCGCCTCGCTCTCCTTCGGCTTCTCCGCTTCGCTTAGCGCTTGCTGCGCGGCAGCCGCGGCCTCCGCTGCTCGCGCCTGTCCCGCCAACGCGCGCATGCGAATGATCGCCGGCAACGTATCTGAGTTGACCACCGCCGCTTCCCTCCTCTTCAGCGTTAGGGCATCCACCGCGGCGGCGCGCGTCGCCAACGCATCGAGCAGGCGAAGATGATCACCGGCCTTGCGGCGCACCACCACATGCTCCGTGGTGACCACTGGCTCCGCGCGCACCTCAATCGTCGGCGTGATGGTCAGTGACAATTGGGCAGGCTCGCGCTGGAGCAGCCAGACGCCAGGCTGTTCGACGGCCGGTTTGATCAGAACCTCGTGGGCCTCGGGCGCGACCCACGGCATGAGTCCCAGCAGGTTGAAGGGATACGCGAGTTTCGCCGCCTGCACCAGGCCGTCGGACGGCATGTGCTCGGGATCGATCTCGATGGTGGGCTTGAGCGCGAGTTCGAGCACGAGCCGATCAGCGGTAATGAAGCAATCCTCGTTGATGACCCTCACATCGCCGGTGGCTTCCAGCGTGAGCGCGCGCTGCCAGGTAACCGTGGCCAGCTCCCGCGCCTGGGCCTGCTGCTGCTGCGCATCGGCGGCCTGTACGAGCGCCAACGCGTAGCGGCTCAGGAGCAGTTGATGGGATTCAGGTGAGGCCTGGTCGTTCCGATTCGCCGCGACCTCGAACCACGCGTAATCAGCGAGTTGTTCAGCCTCGAGGCGCCGCGCCTCGAGCAGTCTCAGTGCGCCGTCGTCGGGAGCGAGAGCCGGAGGCGGTTGTGAACCTGGCGGCGGCGCCTCGGCAGGCGGCTTCATTGCCAGCGCTGCGGATGTCGCGGCCAAGATCGCGAGCGCCGCGCCCCACGCCGCGCCGGCCAGGCGCGATGGCGCGCGCGACGCCTGTGTGTCGATCAATCGTGCGATTCGTTTCATGAGCGAACCTCCTTGGGAAGACAGTCCCAGGCGCGGCGAGCCGCTGCGCAGCGACTCGAGTTGCGCCAGCGCCCGGGCGTAGGCGATCGGGTTGCCGCACACGTCGGCGGCGAGATCATCGCAGCAGTACTCGCGCTCGATGCGCACCTGGCGCGACACCCACCACACCGCCGGGTGATAGAAAAGCATCGCTTCGAGGGCAGCCTGCATGAGATTGATGAGGAAATCCATGCGGCGGATGTGCGCCATCTCATGCGCGAGAATGGCTTCGAGTTGCGCGGTCGTCAATCCGCTGAGCATCGATGCCGGCAGAAGGATCATGGGCTTGAGCGCGCCGATGGTGAGCGGCGCAGCGATGGATGCGTGATCGATGATGCGCACCACGCAGCGAACGCCGAGCATGGATGCCAGGCGATCAACTCGCGCCTGCAGGTCGAGATCGAGCACGAGGGCCGGCAGCCTGCGGAGCCGCCGAGTCTGCATCCAGCCGCCCGCCAGCCAGAGGATGCATGACGTCGCCCCAAGCAGCCAGATGCATACGACCGTGAGAGAAAGGCTGTCGGCCGCCGGGGATGCACCGGTCGAAGCGAATTGAGACCAGTGCGTCCACATCTCAATCATCGATTGCTGCCGTTGCCACAGCCATGCGAAGGTCGCGATGGGTGCGAGCGCCATCATCGCCAAAGTGATGCAGCCGGCGAGGTAGCGGGATGAGGCGGTGCTGCGGCGCAGCACAAGCATGACGATCCAGAAGGCGGCGGCGAGCGCGCAGCCCTGCCAGATGAAGTGCAGGAGCGTCCATGCCAGCGTCTGCAGCACGGGCGTGAGGTGCGGCATGTTCACGGATTGCCTCCTTCCATCTTGTCGAGCAGGCGCTTGACCTGTTCGAGTTCAGCACGCGAGGCGGGAGTGTGCGAGAGCGCGCTCATGACGAGCCGCGCGGCTGAGCCGGCGAAAGCCTTGTCCAGCAGGTCGCCGACGAGTTGCCGCTGAGTCTCAGCCTGGGGCAGGCGCGGGCGATAGACGTGGCTGCGGCTGGATTCATCGCGCTCGACCAGCCCCTTCTCCGTCATGATCTGCAGCATCTTGAGCACGGTGGTGTAACCCATATGCCGCTGCTTGAGCAGCGACTCGTATACCTGCCGCACGGTGAGCGGCCCGCTGTGCCAGAGAACCTGAAGGATCGCCAGTTCAGCGTCGGTGGGATTGGGTGCCTTGCGTTTGGCCATGCGTCGCACACTCCTTGCCCCCATTCACTCCCCCTCGACACCGCCCAGCCAATTCCTACGTTGGCGATTATGTACGAGGTTCTTCGTAGTGTCAACGAAAATCTTCGTAGATTGTTTCCAGAGCGTGACGCTTTCTCTGGGCAACCCACGGCAGAGCCTGAAGTTAGCGATGCGGCACGAGGAGCCGCAGAATGCTCTCGGCCGGTACGCAGGTTCGCACGACCGCCTGCGGCTCCTGCTTAGTCTCTGGCTCGGCATAGAGCGTGTCGGTGGCGCACACCATGCCCACCGCGTTGCCCCATTCATCCAGCACCGGCCCCCCGCTGCTGCCCAGGGCATACTCAGCCGTGATCTCGAGGGCGGCGGTCAATCGATCGGAATCAGGCACATCGATGGGCAGTTCCGGCGGGGTGGCCTTGGGGGGCGAGCGGCGCGATGAATGCGCGCCGGTCAAGTCGCCCCGGTGGAGGCTTCGCCGCGCGATCGCGCCGGTGGTCATCGTGAAGAAATGCCGCTCGGGATGCGAGATGACAGCGACTGTCGCGCCAATGGGTGCATCGCTCCGGAGCGGCACTGGCTCGAAGCGGTCGCCGCGCGTGTCGATGCGGAACACGGCGACATCATCGTGTTTGGTTGCGGCAATGATCCGGTCGACGGGATACACCACGCCGCTGGCAGTGCTGACGACCATGAATTCGTCCTCGCCGGGATCGGCGAAGACGTGATAGTTCGTCACGCACACGCCGTCGCTGGTGAGCGCGAACGCCGTGGCATTCGAGCGCACAACGGGATGGCCCGGCCATGGACAGGTGTCGTCGGTGCACGGGCCGATGGTGGCGATGACCAGCACGCTATGGAGTCGATTCTGATAGATCTCATCCGGCCGAAGGGCCTTGCCCCTCAGGACGGGGGCGGGCAGGTCGACATCGGCATGCTCGCGATCGAGTTGCCCGGCGAGGCCTTTGGCCGAGGTCGGCTGTGAGGTATCGCGAATGGTCTGGGCCCGATCCGCAATGCCGATGAGCAGAGCGCGGTCTGGAATCAGATGCGCTTCAGGCGGCGGCGCCACGCCCATGGCCGGCGGCGCATGCGCGCAGCCAGCCAGCGCGATGATCGCGGCGAAGGTCAGAACGCCACACACCCGGAGTGAGGCGGATCGCGTCAAATCAGAAGCCCACATGCATCCATTATCATCGCCATACCGGCCAGAAAACGCCAGCATTCTCGATTTGTTGCAGGCGACTGTAACGGGCTCGCACGCATGCCGTAGAAGCACACTGTCCGCCACCCATGGCCGACAGAACTCGGAACAGGAGCCTCACCCATGCACATTCCCGCCCATCGCCATTCCCCGGTGTTTCTCGGCGCCGCTGCCGTTGGCTTTGCATCGCTGCTCGCCGCCGCGCCTGCCCAGGCCGGCGACTTCCAGCCCAAGCGCGTCGCTGCCGATGCCCGCTGGCTGGCGTTCGTCAACGTCGAAGGCATTCTCAAGTCTGAACTCGGCAAGTTTGTCACCGAACACGGCGGCGAGATCGGCCTGGAGTTCGGAGAAGGCGACATGGACGAGATCGAGGCCGAGTTCGGCATCAATCCGCTCGTGGACCTTCATAGCGTCACCGTGTACGGCGAGGGCAACCCTGAGGAGAACAAGAACGTCGTCGCTGTCCTCGAGACGACAGCCGCCATCGACGAGGCGATCGCACAACTCACAGGTGCGGCTGCAGCCCAGAAGGCCGAGAAGGCCAAGGGCGACGACGACGACAACAATGGCGACATCACCACGATCGAACTGAACGGCCACAAGGTGCACGTCATCAGCGACGGCGACCAGACGACCTACCTTCAGGTTCGCCCTGGCGCGACGAGCGCCGATCGCGTGGTGATTGTCAGCCTCAACCGTGAATGGATGACCAAGGGCCTGAGCGTGCTCGATGGCAAGGCGGCTTCGCTCGCGAGCGCTGACAAGCCGGCCATGAACTTCAAACCGGTCGACGGCACGCTCGCGTTCGCCGTGTGCAGCGACCTGAGTTGGATCGAGATGGATGATGATGAGGACGAGGCCGCATCAGCCATCATCAAGGGCTCCAAGGGCATCGAGGCTGCGTACGGCGAGAGCGGCGGCGACCTGTTCATCCACCTGCAGCTCGACACCGGCAGCAAGGAAGATGCGCAGAATCTCAGCGATATCGCCCGCGGCCTGGTGGCCATGGCGCGTCTCGCCGGGAGCAAGGAGCCCGAACTTAAGCCGCTTATGGAGCCGATGCGCTCGCTCGAACTCAAGACTGAAGGCAACGCCATCATCCTCAACCTCAAGCACAACACCGGCGATTTCATCAAGGCCTTGAATGCCATGGCCGAGGCCGGCAAGAAGGCGGAGAAGGAAGAGGACGAGGACTCCGAGAAGGCCGAGGTCAAGATCGGCGGCGGCAAGAGCGAAGGCAAGAAGAAGGATGACGATCATTGAATCACATTGACGCCGCGTGAGTGCATCGCGCATGGACCAGCACACGCCAGCGCAATCCAGCGCCATCGACATTGCCGATGAAGCGCTGGTTCTGCGCGCTCAGGATGGCTCGCTGGAGGCGTTCGCAGAGATCGTCGCGCGATTCGAAGGCCGCCTGTTCAACTTCATCGCCCGGCGGCTCGGCACGCGCCGGGTGCATGCCGACGCCGAGGACCTGACGCAGGAGACCTTCCTTCGCGCCTGGCGCAGCGTGCGCGAATACCGCCCGCACCATCGCTTCAGCACATGGCTGTTCACCATCGCCAGCCGGCTCGTCGTCGATCATCTGCGACATCGCAGTGTGCGCCGTGCGGCGCACAACACGATGGCCGAGACTTTCACACAGCGCGAGGCGGCGCCAGATCGTGCAACGTCAGCGGACGACCGGGCCGACGGCAGCAGATTATGGCGGATCGCATCCCAGATTCTGTCCGATGATCAACATGCGGCATTGTGGCTGCGATATGCAGAGGATCTCTCGCCCGGCGAGGTGGCGCGCGTCCTGGGCAAGAACGAAGTCGCCGTGCGCGTCATGCTTTTCAGAGCGCGGCAAGCCCTGGCGCCGCATGTGCCCATCGCGGGCGACCATGGAGACCTACAGGCAGCGCCGCGCGAAGGATACAGAGTGGCACGCATGAGCGATTGTGCGACCGGAGGTGTCGGATGAATGATGAAGTTCTGGAACACGAATTGACCGACGAGTCGCATGATCCTGTCGCGCGAGCGCTGCACGACGAGGTCCCGGCAGCGAGGTGCGCACC
>Ga0111539_10002070_pt1 | contig 26811 bp, 22 predicted proteins | sample RhiMethybrSRZTD1_FD_79667 | JGI IMG/M metagenome (GOLD analysis project Ga0111539, IMG submission 79667) | Populus rhizosphere microbial communities from Tennessee, USA - Rhizosphere MetaG P. TD hybrid SRZTD1 (version 2) (version 2) | ecosystem: Host-associated > Plants > Roots > Rhizosphere >...
CCACCGCGATCCCAATCAGGTTCCTCGCATTACGACGGTCCTCACGCCGGATGAACGCATTCGTGTAGACGCCGCTGGCCAGGGCATCTATCGCGCCTGTCATCGCGACACCATGAACGACGCCCTGCGCGACCTGCGGGACAACCGCGCTGCGGCTGTGATCGTGTCGATCGCTCGATGCGATCCAAACGACGTGCCGCGAGTCGCACGCGTGGTGCGCGAGTTTCCGCGAGTGCCCGCGGTGGCCCTGCTCTCGAACCTCTCTCCGCAAACTGCGCAAACCGTCCTCGTGCTTGGCCGTTGCGGAGTTCGCACGCTGGTCGATGTGCGCGAAGCGCGTGGATGGCAGCAGCTGCGCTCAGTCCTGCTGCACGACCAGGCAACCGAGATTCATCGCGTGGCCCTCGCGCGGGTCTCCGAAGACCTCGCCAGCGCGCCCGAAGGATGCCACCAGTTTTTCAAGGCGCTCTTCGAGGAAGGATCGGAAACACGCACCATCCAGGAACTCTGCACGGTACTTGGCGTGATCCCCTCGACGTTGATGAGTCGATTCGTGCGCGCCCAGTTGCCGGCGCCGAAGTTCTATCTCTCGATGGCGCGACTCGTGTGCGCTGCACGGATGTTCGAGAATCCCGGGCTGTCCGTCACCCTTGTCGCGAACGAGCTGGATTACAGCTCGCCGCAGGCTTTCGGCCGCCATCTTCGTTCGATCCTTCAGTTGACCGCGATGGAGTTTCGCGACCGATACGACGGCGAAGGCATGCTGCAGTACTTCCGCGATGAGCTCATCCTGCCACACATCGCGCGGTTGAGAGCATTCGATCCGCTCCGGCTCGATACGATGTCGCGCGCGCTTGCGCGCAATGCTCTTTACGAAGCCTGACCGGCGGGCGTCTGATCGAGCAGTTCAGCGAGCGTCGCCAGGCAGACGACTTCGAAGCCCTGCGCTTCGAGCACGCCTCGCCCACCCTCTTCGCGATCCACCAGGGCGAGGATTCCGGACACGGTGGCGCCCGCGCGCTGCACGGCTTCCGCGGCGCGGAGCGCCGACCCGCCGGTGGTGATGACGTCCTCGATCACCACGACGCGATCACCCTCGCCCATCGGTCCTTCGATCAGCCGTCCAGTGCCGTGCTGCTTCGCTTCCTTGCGGACGGTAAAGGCACGCACGAGAGGAGGTGACACCACACTCGCTATCGCTATCGCGTATGAGATCGGGTCAGCGCCGAGGGTGAGTCCGCCGACAGCATCAACCGGCCAACGACGTTCGCGAATCGCTTCAAGCGCCAGCGGCCCGATGACGGCGAGTCCCTCGGGACTCATCGTCGTAAGTCGCGCGTCCACGTAGTGACTCGACTCGCGGCCACTGGCGAGCGTGAATCGCCCGCGCCGCACGGAGCGCTGGGACAGCAGTCGGACCAGCGTGTTGCGATCACTCATACGCCGTTGCTCTCCCGTTTCCCTCGCTCGAGCCCCGGCGTGTGCGCTGGCTCACCCGCGGCGGAACAAGCCCTTCATGCGCGACAGGAGACCCTCGTCGGGTCCTGCATTCGGCGACGAAGCGGTCGCCGGTTTCGACGCGGCTGCACCCGGTGCCTCGAGCAGCGCGTCGCGAAGCTCGCGCGCAAAGGTCAACACGTCGGGATAGCGGTCACCCGGTTCCCGCGACAAGCCCTTCATCATCACCATCTCGACCCGCGGCCCGAACTCCAGGCCCGGGCGCGCCTTGTTCAGCGCGATGGGCGGCTGCGACAAGAGCTGCGTGAACATCTCGCGCGGCGACTTGGCGAGGTACGGGAGTGTGCCGGTGAGCAGCAGGTAGCCGATGGTGGCCAGGCTGTATTGGTCCGCGGCCGGTGTGACCAACGCACCCGAAAGTGCTTCCGGGGCGACGTACATCAGGGTCCCGACGAAGTATCCGGCTCGCGTCAGTCGCTCGTCCTGTGACGTGTCGGTTGCCGCGGCGATGCCGAAATCCAGCAGCTTCAGGGTGCCGGTCGAGTGATCATACATCGCGTTGTCGGGTTTAAGATCCCGATGAACGATGCCGGATCCGTGTGCGGCGCCGACGGCGTCCGCGATCTGCATGACGACGTTCGCGACCTCCTCGCGAGGCATCGGCGCGTGCTTCTTGGCGTAGTGCTCCAGGAGGTCACCACTCGCCCATTCGATCACCAGGTAGGGGATTCCCTCAACCTGGCCTGTCTCTATGGTCCGAATGACGTTCGGATGGAGAACACGCTTGCCGAAATTCGCTTCTCGCGTGAATCGCGCCAGCGCGGTTTTGTCCTGGCGCATCTTGTCGCGGAGGGCCTTGAACGCCACGGTGCCGTGCTGCGCATGGGCAGCCCGATATACAACGGACGTCCCTCCTTCGCCGACCAGCTCTTCGATAGAGTAGCCGGCTATGTTCTGTCCTACGAGGTTTTCCTTGGGCACGGGCGCGAACCTAATGCGGCGGTAGGGGGGCGGCAAGCAACCAATGCCCCATGTCATCCGCTTTCGCACTGTGCATAGTAGTAAACGATTGCTGGAGGCCGAAATGCACCGCCGTTGGTCGACGCGAATCGCGCAGATCGCGATCGCCGGAGCGCTGACAAGCGCAGCATGTATGGGTGGCCCGAGCGGAGGCCCGAGTGGGCGTCCTCCCTCGGGGAGCGTCCCCACCCCGGAGCCCATCCTCTCTCCGGCAACCGGACGCACACCACGCCAACCAGACGCGGTCGCGCTGTACCGGCGGATGGGTTTGCTCGCGGAAGCCGGCGAGACGCCGTTCGTCGGGTCTCTCTCGTTCTTTGCAGGACCGTCAGACGACTCGACGACCATTCTTGTGACTGTTTCGCTCTCGAACCGCGTGCTGAGGTTCAGGTCCGAGGGAGATCGCTGGCGCGCCTCGTACGACGTGTCCATCGAAGTTCGCAGCGGAACGAACGTGGTTCAGGAACTTCGCACCCGGGAAGCGGTGCGCGTGCTCGCCTTCCGCGAAACCACGCGCGACGACGAAAGCGTGCTGTTCAAGCAGCTCGTGAACCTCACACCCGGGACGTACGACATTCGTCTCACCGTACGCGATGAATCGGCGACACGCGGAAGCGCGGTGGAGGCGACGATCGGTGTGCCGCGCTTTGCAAATGGATCCGTGTCTTCGCCCGCACCCGTTTACGAATCGAGGCCGCGCGAGCAACGCGGCGCTCCGCTCAACATCCTGCCTACGCCACGCTCCACCGCAGTTTTTGGTCGTGACTCGGTGATGTGGATCTACGCCGAAGGCTACGGCGACGGCGGGGCGAACATGCCGGTGAACGTCATCGTCAGGTCGGATGAATCCAACAGTGTTCTCTGGAACGACGTGATCGCGCTCGATCGACACGGTGACCATTTCAGTTCCTCGTTCCCCGTGCCGGTTTCGCGACTGGGTGTCGGCGTCATGACACTCGGCATCAATCGTCCCGGATCCGCGGACACGATACGCATTCCGTTGTTCGTCGCGTTTGGTGAAGACCTTCCCGTCGCAACGTTCACGCAGATGCTGGATTACCTGCGCTATTTCGTATCGTCGCAGCGACTCCAGGCGATGCGCGACGCCCCGCCGGAATCCCGCGCCAGTCTCTGGGCCGCGTTCCTTCGCGACACGGATCCCGTTCCACAGACGCCGGCGCATGAAGGTCTGCGCGACTACTTCTCTCGCATTGCCCAGGCGAACATCCGGTTTCGCGAGGAAGGCACTGCCGGCTGGCTCACTGACCGCGGCCGCGTTCTCGTCGCCCTGGGTCAACCCGACCAGATCTACGAGCCCACAATGGGGGATGTCGGCCAGCGAGGCCGCACACTGATCTGGGAGTACCGCGACCATCGTCTTCAGGTCGTCTTCGTCGACCAGACGGGCTTCGGTCGTTGGCGCATGACGCTCTCCACAGAGTCTGAATTCGAGGCCGTTGTGAGGCGCGTCATCTTGCAGTGACAACTGTCGTCACAGCCGCATTTCGACACCGGTAATTGAGAGCTGCAAATCGCGATCCGGTATCGCGTTGCGCCGCAACGGGTTCTCTTGACAGCCAGTCGAGGCCGCTCTATATAGGGTGCCGCAAACCACAGCGGTTTGTCCCACAACATGTTTGTGCGGGTCCGATTCACCCTGTAGGGGAGGCACCTGGCATGGCGAGAGGGAAGATCAAGTGGTTCAATGACGCCAAGGGTTATGGGTTCATTGAACAGGAGTCGGGCGAGGACGTCTTCGTCCACTTCTCCGCAATCCAGATGGATGGCTTCAAGACACTCGCCGAAGGACAGGTGGTTGAGTTCGAAATCCAGTCCGGAGCGAAGGGCCTCCACGCCGCGAACGTAACTCGCGTCTGACATCTGGAGCGCGGACATCGCGCACCGCCGAGCTTTGAAACGCCCGCCTGCAATCACCGCAGGCGGGCGCTTTCTTTACCGTTCGCTTTCCCCAATCGCCCCGAACGAATTGCCGCCGAAGCCGACCGCAGAGTCCGACAAGACACGCCCAGGCCACCCGACACTGTTCCTGGTCGACGGCTATGCGCTGATCTACCGGGCGTTCTTCGCGATGCTGTCGCGCCCCCTGACGACGTCCCACGGAGAGAACACGTCCGCTGCCTGGGGCGTCGTCAACTTTCTCCAGCGCCTGAAGACCGAGCACCAGCCCGACTACATCGCGTGGGTCCTCGACTCCGGCCGTTCATTCCGCCACGAGGTGTTCCCCGAGTACAAGGCCACCCGGCAGAAACTGAACGAGGAGTTGCAGCAGGACTTCGACCGGGGGCTCGCCCGCATCGGGCAGCTGCTCTCGGCGTATCGCGTGCCGGTGGTGTCCGTCGACGGCTTTGAGGCCGACGACGTGATCGGCACGCTCGCGCGCCAGGGCGTGGCGGGCGGTTACCAGGTCGTCGTCGTGTCCGGCGACAAGGACTTCCAGCAACTCGTTAGGCCCGGCCTCTGGCTCCTCAACCCCGGCCGTGGCGGACCGGCCCAGGTCGAGGAGCACTGGGTCGGGACGCATAACGCGAACGAGCGACTCGGCGTGGCCCCCGAGCGCGTGGTCGATTACCTCGCCCTGGTCGGCGATTCCTCCGACAACGTTCCGGGGGTCCCCGGCATCGGCGACAAGACGGCGCGCGACCTCGTCAACGAATACGGGGATCTCGACGCCATCCTGCGCGCCGCGCCCGACGTGAAGGGCAAGCGTCCGCGCGAGGCGCTCCTCGCCCATCCCGATCGCGCGAAGCTGTCGCGCCAACTGGTAACGATCCGGCAGGACGTGCCCGTCACGCTCGACGCCGAATCGCTCCGCACCCGCGACTCCGACATAGCGGCGCTTCGCCCGATGCTCGTCGAGCTCGAGTTCACGACGCTCCTGCGGGATCTCGATCGCAACACGCCACGCGCCGCCGTCCAGCAGGCGACCGTCAAGACACGCGTCGTCGACCAGCCCGAAGGCCTCCGGCAACTCGTCGACGAAGCGCGCCGCGTCGGTCATCTCGCGCTACGCACGGTGACCGTCCCCGAGACGCCAATCGTGCCGCGCACCGATTCCCTGCGCGCGCGCCTGGTGGGGCTCGCGGTGAGTACGACCGCGGGCGAAAGCTGGTACCTCCCGTTTTCACACCGTCCTTCCGAGCCGGTGCAGACTGACCTGCTTGGCGTGGTCATCCCTTCGAAGCCGTCGAGCTCCAGCAAGGCAAAAGCGGTGGCAGCCAGCGTCGCCGCCAGGCTCCTTGCCGAAGGAGCACCCGATCCAGTCAACCTGCCGCCGATCGCGGACGCATCGCTGGCGCCGCTTCGCGAATTGCTCGCCGATGCGACTGTTCCCAAGACGGCGCATAACGCGAAGTTCGATGCCAACGTCCTGCGCCGCGCGGGCCTGCCGCTCGAGGGGCTCGCCTTCGACACGATGCTGGCGAGCTACGTCCTCGACCCCGGCCGCCGCTCGCACAGCATCGACCTGCTGGCGGTCGAGTTCCTCGGGCACCCCATGGCCAGCCTCGAGGCGCTGGTTGGGAAAGGAAAGGACGAAGTGCCGATGGATGTGGCGCCCATATCGTGCGTCGCGGAATTCGCCGGCGCCGAGGCTGAAGCAAGCCTGCGCCTTCGCGAGATCTTCGAGGCTCAACTCACGCTCCATGGCCAGCGGGAACTGCTCGCGGATATCGAGTTGCCGCTGTCGTCGGTGCTCGCCGACATGGAGCGCATGGGTGTCTGCATCGACATCGAGTGGTTCCGTTCCCTGCAGGCACGCTTCCGCGCCGAGCGCGAACGCATCGAGCGCGAGATCTATTCGGTCGCCGGCAGTGAGTTCAACATCAATTCGAACCAGCAGCTGCGGGTGATCCTGTTCGATCAACTCGGTCTCCCCGTGCTGAAGCGCACTCCGACCGGGCCATCGACCGACGCGAGCGTGTTGCAGGAGCTCGCGGAGGAGGGACACCAGCTCCCGACGCTGCTGATGGATTACCGGGAGATCTCGAAGCTCGAGTCTACGTATCTCGACACGCTCCCCGAGCTCGTACATCCGGCGGACGGCCGGCTTCACACGTCCTTCAACCAGACCGTGGCCGCCACCGGCCGTCTCTCGTCGAGCGATCCGAACCTTCAGAACATTCCGATTCGCCGTGAGCTGGGGCGCGATATCCGGCGCGGGTTCGTGGCGCAGCCCGGATGGAAGTTCCTGGTGGTGGACTACTCGCAGATCGAGCTGCGCCTGCTGGCACACCTCTCGAGCGACGCGGCGTTCGTTGCCGCCTTCAGGTCCGGCGGGGACATCCACCGACAGACGGCCGCCGTCATCTTCGGCGTGGACGTCGGTGACGTCACGAGCGACATGCGGGCGCGCGCGAAGACGATCAACTTCGCGACGATCTACGGGCAGGGCGCCAACGCGCTCGCCAGGCAGCTGCGGATTCAACACGCCGAGGCGAGGGCCTTCATCGACACCTACTTCACGCGCTTCGGCGGAGTACGCGCGTACCTCGACTCACAGGTGGCGTACGCGCGGGAGCACGGGTATGTCGAAACGATCTTCCACCGCCGCCGCTACATCCCCGAGCTTCGCGACCGGAACTTCAACATCCGCGCGTTCGGGGAACGCGTCGCGACCAACGCACCGATCCAGGGGTCGGCGGCGGACCTGATCAAGGTCGCGATGATCCGCATCCACGACGCGCTACAGTCGCAAGGCATGCAGGCACGCATGCTGCTCCAGGTGCACGACGAGCTGGTGCTGGAGGCCCCGCCTAACGAGGCAGAAACGGTCGCCGGAATAGTGCGGCAGGCGATGGAGGGAGCGGCCACCCTGACGGTCCCGCTCGTGGTGGACCTTGGCATCGGGGCCAACTGGCTCGAGGCGAAAGCGTGATGCGCGTCACAATCGACTCGACGACGAGGTAGCCGGAACGCCTCTGGCAAGCTGCCGCAATCCTCGCGATCGGATAGGCAAAAGCGCGAGTGTGACACGCCGCACGAAGGCCCCTAAATCCCGGTGCTCCAAGCGTTTGCGACCGCGCGGAGCGAACGGCCTCCAGGTTGCCATCATAACGCAGGTGACGCGACTCACATCGTGCGCGTCGGTACGTGGCAATCCCACTTATCCGGTAATACGCTATGCGACGGACACGCCGCGGGTTCACACTAATCGAGCTGCTGGTTGTCGTGGTGATCATCGGCATCCTCGCGGCAATTGCCATTCCCAAGTTCCAGTCGACCAAGGGGAAGGCAAACGCCGCGACGTTGAAGTCCGACCTGCGCAACCTGGCCACCGCGCAGGAGGGGTATTTCTACTCCAACATGACGTACACCTCCTCGCTGCCAGCCCTGAACGTCGCGCTCAGCTCGGGCGTGACCATCACGTGGGGGACCGTGAACGCCGCAGGCTGGTCCGCCAAGATCACGCACCCGCTGGCCTATCCCATTGAGTGCGCGATGTTCATCGGTGCGGTGCCGCCGCTGGCGCCGGCAACGGTCGAAGGCCAGCTGCTCTGTCAGTAACCACGGTGGTATCGTGGGGCGATGCCTCACGACACCACGCCTGACCACGAGCCCCGGGAATTCACGCGACGTCGCGACGGGATGATCCACGCGATGGACGGCGGTCTCTGGCTCCATCGCCACGTCTGGTTCGGCCGGCGCATGGCGCACCTCGTGTCCACCGATCGCGAACGCCTGCTCGCGTGGGGACGCCGGGCAGGACTGCCTGACCAGCGACTGCAGGAAAAGCCGCTCAAGGATCCGCGCACCGGTGTCCGCCGCGCGGCCTGGCACTGGGACCTCGCCGGTCCTTATCTCCCGCCGAAGACTCCGACGAAATACTGAGGGCCGGCAGATGCCGGCTTTCAGTCCATTGTGAACTCAGAATACGCCGTCTGGTTTCTTCGCCTGGATTCCGTGCCCTGGTCCAGGCTCCGGAAAGCTGTAACGCCGAGGACGGAGAGGACCCGGAGGAAACCCGCTAGGCTGAACCACGCCCGGTGTCGAACCAGCTCCAGCAAAAAACAACTTTTTGCTGGACTGATGAACCTGGGAGGTACCTCACTGCGCGCAGGCTTCGGTTGAGCGCGGGTTCCGCAGTGCGCCTCTGTGAGTCCTCCGGGTCCTCTGTGTTCAAAGGCTTTTCCGGGGCCGGGAACGCGAACCGAAGCCGTTCGAAGAGGCTATGCCTGCCTCAAACTCGTTAGGCAGCAGGCTGTGCGAGCCGCAGTCCGGCTTCGGCTTCGCGCGCGGCCCGCCGGCCTTCGTCCACGTTCACGAACGCCAGGATCAACGCGCCCACCGCGAAGAAGGCAATCACCGACAGGATCGCGTTCCGACTGCTGCCCGTGAGCGCGATGGTGACCGAGAACAGCAGCGGGCCGAAAATGCTGGAGAACTTCTCGAACACGCTGTAGAACCCGAAGAACTCACCGGACTTGTGCGCCGGGATGAGCGTAGCGAACAGCGACCGGCTCAGCGCCTGGGTGCCGCCCTGCACCATCCCGACGAGCCCGGCCAGCATGAAGAAGTGCGTCGCCGTCGTCATGTAGTAGCCGATGATCGAGATCACCGTGTACGCCAGCAGGCCGAGGAAGACGGCGCGCTTGGCGCCTATGCGCGACGCGAGCATTCCGAACAGGAACGCGAAAGGCACGCCGACGAATTGCACCATCAGCACGGCCGCAATGAGTGCGGACTGTCCTATGCCGATCTCGGTGCCGTACGCGGTGGCCATCTTGATGATCGTCTGGATCCCGTCGTTGTAGATCAGGAACGCCAGGAGCATCAGGAACGCCTGCCGGAATCCGATCAACTGCCGAAGCGTTTCGCCCAGCCGGGAGAACGCGGTTACGACCACCGAGCCTCGCCCCGGTTCATCCGCCTCGAGTGTTCGTGGCGGTTCTGGAACCCGCCGCAGGAGCGGCAGGGAAAACACGATCCACCAGACGGCCACGGACACGAAGGCCAGGCGCGCCGGGAGTGAAGCCGCCTGCTCCGACAAGCCTTCGCCCGACGGCAGTCCAAAGAGATCCGGCCGCTGGATCCATGCCAGGTTCGCCGCGAGCAGGATTCCGCCGCCGACGTAACCGACTGCGTATCCAGCCGACGACACGCGATCGATCTCGGACGGTTTCGCGATGTGCGGCAGCAGCGCTTCGTAGAACACGAAGCTCGCGGTCGCCCCGATGATCGAGATGATGAAGAGCGTCGACGCCAACGTGAGGTCGCCGCGACGGATGAAGAACATTCCAGCCGTTGCCGCGGCGCCGACCAGCATCGATCCGGCCAGCATCCGTTTCTTGGCCGCTGCGTAATCCGAGATCGCGCCAAGGATCGGCGAAATGATGGCGACGATGATCGCCGCGATCGTGTTGGCGGTCGCCAGCGCCTGCGTCCCCCTCGATTCCGGCAGTCCGGCGGCCGCTACACGCACGAAGAAGATCGGGAAGACGGCCACGAGGACGGTGGTCTGCACCGCGGAGGTGGCCCAGTCGTACATCGCCCACGCCCGGAGCTCGCGGCGCCCAAGTCCAAGCCGGTCGAGCCACGATGTCGTTCCTGTCGCACTCGCTGTCACGCACGCGCTCCGGATGGGAGTGGCGGTTCTCTGCCTAGCGAGTCGGTTGACGACCGCGTCAGGCTACGCAGATTACGCACAATGAACCGCGCGCTGCGCCCGTTGCGCCCGTGGCTGGTGGTGCTCCTTGCCGTCTCGTGCACCTCGGATCGCGCGCCCGCCAACGATACGGCGTTACCTGAAGGGTCGCCACCAGAAGACGCGCCGCGACCGGCGCGCGGATCGACGTGGAATTCCTCCGCCGGCGCACTGTTCGCGGTTCGTGCCGGCGCCGCCAATGTCGCCTGGCTCGTCAATCCTGCGTATGGGGACGCGCAACTCCTCGACACGCTGACGGCGGCGACATGGAATGCTGAAGGCCAGGAGCTGGCGTTGCTCGATGGCGCACAGGTGGTCGGTGTGGTCCGTGTTCCCGGGTTGCGCTTCGACTCCACGTGTGCCGGTTGGCCCACGGCGTCGCTCGCTCCGCCGACCACCACGTGGCGCGTGGCGTTTCCCGAGGGCGCAGTCGAAGGCATACCGTTCGACTCCCTCCCGGTGCTTGCCGCCGAAGACTCGGCCGCGCGCGCGAGAGCTGGTGCGCTGGCGGCGTCTCGTCTGCCTGACGACACGGTCAGTGCGTTCCGCGGACGACCGTTCACCATTCGGCAGGCGAGTCGCTTCTCGACCGGCACCGATACGATCGGAACCGTCTACGAAGTCGTTCGACTGGTTGCCCAGGAAGCCAACCCGCTCCAGGAACAGATCCTGATCATCACCGAAGAAGGCCCGGGGCGAACAGCCGAAGACGTGTTTCACGAACGAGAGATTGGCGCCGAGGAATCCATGGGATCGATCGAGCTCGTGGCCGTGTTGCGCATCAGGTCGAACGGCCGGATCGCGATACTGGTCCGGCGCGAGCGCGAAGCCGGCTTCATGCTCGAGTGGATCGAGCGCACATCGCGCGGTCGCTGGGTCGTGCGCTGGCGCAGCGCGACCGACAGCTGTTAGGGAAGCGCTTTGGCAGGCCAGGCCGGTTCACGAACGCGACCTGTTCGCGCGGGAGATGCGCCAGCGCGCCCGCCCGCCGGTACCGCGTTAGGCACGTCTCGCGCGGCCCAATCGGGCCATCGCGGCGATGCCGAACAGCGGGCCGATCGCGAGCGGGATGTACGCGCGTTCCCATCCCCACAGCGCCGCCCATCCCGGCACGAGGTGGATCGTCAGCATCGTGAGCAGGAAACCGGACGCGGTCTGGATGGTCAGCGCGGTCCCGACGTATTCGACCGGCGCATATTCGGCGACGCAGGCCGAGAACTGGGCCGAGTCGGCCACGACCGAGATGCCCCAGATGAGCGCGACCGCGATCGTGGCTGCGAACGACCAGGTGGACAGGGGCCCGATCACCAGCGCGCACGTCCCGCTGATGGCCATGGCGATGATGGTCACGCGCGCCCGGCCCACCAGGTCCGCGCGAATCCCGGCGACCACGCAGCCTAACGCGCCTATCGCGATCACGGCAAAGGCCAGGAGCGGCGCCCACGACGCGGCCACTCCGTAGCGCCGGCAGACTTCGACGAGGAACAGGCCGATCGTGCTCCACATGGCGTACAGCTCCCACATGTGGCCGAGGTAGCCGGCCGTTGCGAGACGCACGTCGCGTTCGCGGAGCACGCGGCCGATCCCCCGCGGATCGAACGGCGCGGAAGGCGCCTGGAATGGTCCTTCCCGGACCAGGGTCGCGAACAGCACGCCGCCTAACGCGGCGCTCGCGGCGGCGAGCAGCACCACCGGCCGCCATTGCGCCGTGTCCCAGCTCGCGCGCAACAGGTGGGGCGCGGCGGATCCCACCGATACGGCGCCGACCAGGATGCCGATCGCCGTCCCTCGATGCCGCTGGGTCCAGCCCGCGGCGATCTTCATCCCCGGAGGGTAGACGCACGCGAGCGAAGCGCCCGCCAGAAGACGCAACGCGATCGACTGCCATCCGGAAAGCGAGGACGAAGCCAGTCCGGCCGTGGCACCAGCCGCGACCAGTGACGCAGCGGCCGCCAATCGGCGTGCGCTGAATTGGTCACTGAGCAGGAGAACGGCGCTCGCGACCGAGCCGAAGACGAAGCCAAGTTGCACGGCAAGCGTCAGCCAGCTCACCTGCCACGACGGGAGAGACAACTCGTGTGCCATCGGCTCGGCGACGACAGTGGCCGCAAACCACGGCGCCATCGACAGCACAATCGCGAGGGACAGGATCCCCAATTGCCCTCGCGCGCCTTGGCCGGCCGTCATGCGAGGCCGTTCTCACCAGGCAGGGGGTGGACGGTGCCCGGCCGCGAGGCGAGCCCGGCGCCATCCAGCGAGGTCACCCGGCCAAAGCGCCTGCGAATGGCGCTCGATTCCAGCAGGGGCGTCGTCACGATCCCGTCGGCGCGTTGATGAAACTCCAGGGAAGGTTTACCTCGCCCGCCACCCGCTCCGCCACCGCCGCGACGCCTAACGTCTCCGTCGCGTAATGCCCGGCGTAGATGACGACGATGCCCCGCTCCGGCGCCTCCACAGTCGTGTGATGCGGGCCTTCGCCCGTGATGAGTGTGTCGATGCCCGCACGTTCCGCTTCTCGCAGCGTGTCGCTCGAGGCGCCGGCACCCGTGCAGATCCCCCAGCGACGAGTGCGGCGTGCCGGGCCCATCTCGCTCGACCGCGCCTGCCCTCCGTGACGCTCTGCAAACTGGTCGGCGAGTTGCAGGATCGCGTCGGTTGGCGTGTCGGCATCACCCGCGACGCCGATCGCGACGCCCTCGAAGCTCGCAAACCGTCGCGACGGCTCGAGCCCGAGCTCACGCGCGAGGAGCACGTTATTCCCGTATTCAGCGTGCGAATCGAGCGGCAGGTGCGCCGAGTAGACGGCCATATCGTGTTCGAACAGGTGCCGGAAACGCTCGTACTCGGCGCCAACGAACGGGCGCGCCCCGGCCCAGAATAACCCGTGGTGCACGATGAGGAAGTTCGCGCCGGCTTCCGCCGCTCCACGGATGGCGCGCGCGGACGCATCCACCGCCGCCGCAATCCTCCGGACTGGTCCACGATGGTCGACCTGCAGTCCGTTCAACGCCGCGGCGTATTCTGGATGTCCGTCGACGCCAAGCAGCCGATCGAGGCGTTGAGCCAGCTCCGCAGCGCGCAGAGTGATCATCGCGCCACGGGCACCTGCCACCGCCCAGCCGCGTCGAGGCTGTCCCTGACGCTCAACAGCCCCCGGTAGGCTTCGCCGTTCCACGCCTGGTCCGAGGTTGGACCGGGGGTCAGCAGAGCTACACGGAGGCTGTCACTGGCAGCTTCATTCGCAGGCGAACCAACACAGGCAACGCTCAGCAGCAGCGGAACCAGTGTGGAGGAAATTCTTCCACGTAGGTGGAAAAGCCCGCGTTGTGTTGTGATGAGAGCAGTTGTGATATGTGGGAGAACTCACCGTCTCCGCACATGGTGTGGAAAGGACTTTTAGTCGGCTCCCCCAACGTTGCGCAATGGGGTGACCGGCGTTGAGACGGCTCCCTTCGCCCCAGCCATATCCATGCGAACGTTTCCGTTCAGTAGTCCTCCCTCGAACACCACAATGCTCCGCGTGTGCACGTCGCCTTCGATGACCGAGTTGCTCTGGATCTCGACGCGTTCCGTCGCCGTTACCGTTCCCACGACGCGACCGCCGAGGATGACTTCCTCAGCCTGAACATCGCCCTGAATGACCCCAGAACGTCCAAGCATGACCTGCCGGGCGCCGCGAATGGAGCCCTGCACCGTTCCGTCGATCTTGAGGATCCCGGACGCTTCCACGTCACCGACGATCTTCGTTCCAGGGGCGATCACTGAGGTGCCTCCACCTTCAGACGTGGTAGCCGGCGGCGTATCGAGTCGCATGGGCGGACGTTCGGGAGCGTTTGGAGGTTGCTTGAAGATCGACATGTCGGACTCTCTCGGCGGTGTGGGCGGTATTGGACGTGAAGTTTCAGTCGGCATCGTTCGATGACCGTGTGATTAGTTCGAACACGCGGTTGAAATCATCGGCCGAGTAGAACCGAATCCTCACTTCTCCGCGGCCTGAGCTATCGGCGTGAACGGTAACGTCAGTCTGCAGAAAACGACGCAACCGGTCTGTGAGCCGACGCACTTCCGGCACATCAGATACTGTTTGCTGGCTCTCCGCGTCACGAGCCCGTCGTACAGCGGGCTTGGTCTCCTGGACCAAGCGCTCCACTTCCCGAACACTGAGTCGCTGTGACACGACTCGCTGCGCCAGCTCCGTCAGCGAAGTGCCCGAAGGAACTCCGAGCAGCGCGCGCGCGTGTCCGAGCGTCAATGAGCCGTCGCGAACGAGTCGCTGCACCTCTTCCGGAAGCGCGAGGAGCCGAAGGGCGTTGGTGATTGTCGAACGGTCCTTCCCCACTGCCTGCGCCACTTGCTGATGAGCCAGCCCGAAATCGCTGATGAGCTGCCGGTAGCCCTCAGCTTCTTCGATCGGATTCAGGTCTTCACGCTGGAGATTCTCGACCAGGGCAAGACTGAGTAGCTGTTCGTCGCTGACGTCGCGGACGTAAGCGGGGATCGTCGGCCAGCCGAGTCTGGTAGCGGCGCGGAATCGGCGTTCGCCGGCGATGAGCTCGAATCTTCCGTCCTTTCGGGGTCGAACGGCGATTGGTTGGAGAAGGCCGCTCGCCTGCATGCTCAGTTGGAGTTCCTGAAGCTCCGCATCTGAAAAGTCGCGTCGAGGTTGACGCGGATTCGGAACGATCTGGTCGAGCCGGATTTCGCGGAACGGCTCTGGAGCCTGTGAAGGCGCCGGTGTCTGGGCTGGTTGCGGCGACGATCCGATGAGTGCACTCAGCCCTCTCCCGAGCCTTCGTGTGCGATCCGAGCCTGTAGGGTCAGTCATGACGCCGCGACCTGAGTCTCGAGCTGTTGGTCATCTGTCTTCGTTGGTTCGGCGGAATCATATGTTTCCATTTTGGTCATAACTTCTTTAGCCACAGACATATACGCTGATGAGCCAACCGACGATATGTCGTAGAGTAGGATCGGCTTTCCGTAGCTGGGCGCTTCTGCTAAACGAATGTTTCTCGGAATAACGGTCTGGAAGACGAGATTTCCGAAGTGCTCCCTGGCGTCCTCGGCGACCTGACGCGAGAGGTTCAAGCGGGAGTCGTACATCGTCAGAAGCACTCCGCCGACCTCGAGATCCGGCTTGAGCCCTTCCTTCACCATGTGGACCGTGCGCAGAAGCTGCGTTAGCCCCTCGAGTGCGAAGTACTCGCATTGAAGCGGAATCAGGATCGAATCCGCGGCCGCGAGCATGTTAACCGTCAGCAAACCGAGAGACGGCGGACAGTCAATCAGTATGAAGTCGTAATTGTCTCGCTCGTCAGCCAATGCCTCGGCGAGGCGTACTTCGCGGCGGGCTTCATTGACCAGCTCAACTTCCGCGCCGGCCAAATCTGGCGTGGCAGGAAGGACATCAAGCTTCGCGAGGTGAACACCGCGTTGAATAGCAGCGCTCGCTGGGAGTTTATCGATCAGAACTTCGTAAATGCTTGGGCTCGTCAGCTCTACGATGCCCAATCCGCTGGTTGCATTCCCCTGAGGATCACCGTCAACCAGGAGAACTCGCCGGTCCGCTGCTGCGAGTGCTGAAGCGAGATTGATGGCTGTGGTTGTCTTGCCGACGCCGCCCTTCTGGTTGGTAATAGCGACGATTCGCCTTTTCTTGGCCACGGGCGACGGGTTGGGGTTCAGCGCGATCCGATAATAGTTCGGTCTCGGCTGGCGGGCCATTCCCATGTTCCACGTGGAACATTCGTGTGGGAAGATTCAGGCCGTCTGTGGAAAGCCGACTGCCACCAGGCACTCGATGGGTCGATCAGCCGCACCAGCGACGCGTGTGCGACGGCGTCACGCCATTCGACCTAAGACATTGAGCATCAATGGCTTAGCGCTGAGAGAACTCTCAGTCGCGACACCAAGTCTGATTCCGATGTAGCACACCGCCCTGCCCTGAGCCCATCAGTTCCCCTCTCCGGAGCGGCGCTCCGCTGGTTTTTCCACCCTTTTGGTGGCTCAGCTCGGCTCGGCCTCTCGAGCTCAAATGGCTGCAGCCCTTCCCAGTCCCTGTGCGGTCGTCTGACCTACTCGTTAGGCGCGCCTTCATTCCCGACTAATTTAGTATTTATACACATTTAAATACTAATAGTCGCGATAAGACGCGTTCCCCATATGGAGAAGTTGTCGCGGCAAGACGCGGAAGCGCGCGAATTCATTGAAGGCGAGTTGTCGCGGATAAGACGGGGATTAACGCGAACTCGTCCAAGGACGACTTGTCGAGGACGACAGGCGAAAGGCCGCGATTTCTTGTAGGTCCCGCGCCAATTTCGCGGAGTTTCCGCGGTAACTCGAGGTTCCGGCAGTTCCGCCGTAACTCTGGTTGCGGCAGTACCGCCGTAACTCGTGGTTCCGGCAGTACCGCGGTAACTCGTGGTTCTCAGCGACCTGGAGGAGCCAGCGACGCCCACTCCGCGCGTGCCGAGTCGAGCGACAACGGCTCGAGCTTCAACGCCGCGCCCATTTCGCTCGATGCGAGACGCAGGATGTACACCGGGCGTCCGGCGTAGCGCTGCAGGAGCAGTGTATCTCTCGCGTGCAGATCGCGAGCGTAGAGATTCGTACCCGGGTCGCGCGCGAGCAGCGGAGCAAAAAACGCATATCCCGCGCGATCCTCGAGCACCCGTCGCTGGCACACGACGGAGTAGCTCGTTCCTGGCAACACCCGCTCCGTTCCGTCGGGCGACAATGTGCTGATCACCAACCGCAGTGAATCCGCGGTCAAAGGCCGCAGTCGCTCCATTGCTGCCGGCCCGCGCCGGCCGTCGATTTCAAGGCCCGCAATCGCTTCATCGAGGATGCAGGTGTCGACGCTGCGGTAAAGAGCCTCGGCATCGCTCCGGGAGACACCGAGCGCGTAAAGACGAGCGATGAGTTGCGCACCCCAGCTCTCGCGAACCAGGATGAGCGCATTCTGCACGCCGGCCCTGGCGGCAGGCGCGACGTAATCGTGTCGCAGCAGCAGCATGCCGTTCGCATACTGGGTTGCGCGCACAGGCACCGTGATGAGGATCGCGACAACGGCGCTCACCGCGTACGCGAGCAGGACGAAGCGATCAGCGCCCAGCTGCGGAAGTCGGTCGCGCGCGATCGACGGCAAGCGCGCCGTCCACAACACCAGGAGTGGCAGCAGCAGGTAGAAGAACCTCGGCCCGAGGAAGAAGCCATCGTGCCAATACGCGAAGTAGCCGAGGACGAGCAGGGACGAACTGGCCAGCAGGTAGCGATCGAACGTGCTGAGGCGGCGCACGAACGCGAGCGCCGCGATCGCCGGGACGAGGGAGGGGAGGGGAGTCTCGAACAGGTACGTCTGCAGCCGCATGAAATACGTGTTGACCAGCTCGAAGCCACGCGCCGGCGTGTGGGTTACTCCCCAGGGCGCCTGGTGAAATCCGAGTCCGTGACTCGCACCCCAGAGCAGCTCGTAGCCGAACAGCGTTGGGCTTCCCGTGGTCGCGTCGTTGTACGCGAGCACGCCTATCACCGGCGCTGCCACGCCAACGCCCGACGCGAGGAGGCAGGCAAGGGAAGTGCGACGCTGCACCGTGCGCACCAGCAACCACACACCGGCCGGCAGGGCAAACGCCGCACCATCCACTGGCCGGATCGACACCATGACTCCCAGGCACAAACCGGTGAACAGCGCGCTCCACACCGACCCCTCATCACTCGTCGTGTAGTGGAGTCCAAGCAGCGCGAGGCAAAGCCACGCCAGGGTTGGCACGTGGTTCATGTGCGACCCCGCCATGAACACCATGAAAGGCGCTATCGCCAGCAACGCCGCGGCACCTAACGCGACCGACGATGTTTCGGTTCGGCGCACCAGGAACCAGAATGCGACAACGGCAATCGCGCCGAACACCGGGCCGGTCATCCAGGCCACGCCCGCGATCACACCGGGCATCAGCATCAACGGCCCGCCCGGAGGGAACTGCGAGTACACTGTGCCGTTCACGTCGACGACGTGGAGCGCGCTGAAAAACTCCGGGAACTGGTCGGCTGGGCGGGCGACGTGTCCTTCAGCGAGGATCCTCGCCTGCATGACCTGCACGATCTCGTCGATCAACAGTGGACGGCCGGCCAGAACCTGAACCGCAACGATTCCGAACAATGCGAGGGAGAACACACCGAGCACCGTACCGGTCCGCGGTCCATGCAGGACGGCCCCGTCAGCGATCCTTGCCCACCCTGACGGCCACCAGTTCAGCCGCCTGAGGACAAGAAACAGGACCAGCGCCGAACCCAGGGAGATCGCCGAACCGCTGGTCCACTCCGAAAGCGCAACTCCGTACCAGGGCGCTTCGTGGCCACCGGCGATCCAGTTCGCAAACGGAAGAAACGAGAGAATGGTGAGTGCAACCGCCCAGAGGCGCGCGAGCGCGACGCGTTCGGTTCCGTTCACCGCGGCCTGACGGGCGAAGTGTGCAGACGCTCAGCAGGCTTCACGAAGCCACCGAGGACGCGTCCGGAGACCGCCGCCGTCGTTCGATCTCGATGAGCAGGTTCTGCAAGTCGCTTGGGCTCACGCCAGGGATTCCCGCCGCCTGTGCAAGAGTGGTTGGTCGACGTGTAGACAGCTTTTGCCGCGCCTCGGTGGAGAGTGACAGGAAGTCCGAATACGGAAGATCGTCAGGCAGCACGAGCTGCGACATCCGGCGCAGCTTATCAGCCTGCACGCGTTCGCGCTCGAAATAACCAGCGTACTTCAGTTCCAGTTCGACCGTCGTAAGCGCGTCGGCCTCCATCTCCACCGGCGCAGCCGCGGCTTCGAAAAGCCGGCGCAAACTGACACCGTGTCGCCGCGCCAACTCGGCGATGCGAACGGGCTCCTGGATCGGTGCGCTCCCGGCGCTTTCGAGGACGGGATTTGCCGCTGGCGGCGGCAGCGCAGTTTCGCGCGCGCGCCGAGCGAGCTGCGATTCACGCTCGAGCCGGGACTCGACCACCCCTCGCTCACGCTCATCAAACATGCCCAGGCCCGTTGCGATCGGAGCCAGGCGGCGAAGGGCGTTGTCCTGCCGCACCGTCAGGCGGAATTCGGAGCGCGACGTGAAAAGACGGTACGGCTCATCGACTCCACGCGTCACGAGGTCATCGATGAGAACTCCGATGTAAGACGTTTCGCGTCCAAGGATGACCGGCGGTTCATTCCGCGCCCGTCTGCCCGCGTTCAGACCGGCCATGAGGCCCTGACCAGCCGCTTCCTCATAACCGGTCGTCCCGTTGACCTGTCCAGCGAAGAACAATCCGGGGATGGCGCGACTCTCGAGCGACGGCCAAAGCTGAGTAGGCGGGAAGTAGTCGTATTCGATCGCGTAACCCGCCCTGGTCATCTGCACGGCGCCAAGTCCCTCGATCGAACGAAGGATTTCCAGCTGCACGGGCGCGGGCAGCGAGGTCGAAAGCCCGTTCACGTACAACTCGGTGGTGTCGTGACCCTCCGGCTCCAGGAAGAGCTGGTGTCGCTCCGCGTCAGGGAAACGCACCACCTTGTCTTCGACGGAAGGACAGTAGCGCGGACCACGCGCGCTGATCGCGCCGCCATACATGGCGGATTCGGCAAGGTGATCGCGAATGAGTTGCTTGCCGGGTTCCTCGAGGAAGGTGATCCAGCAAGGCATCTGCGCCGGGTGACGCGCGGCGCGACCTGTGGATCGCCTTTCGGCCCAGAAGTGTGACCACGAGTAATCGAACTCCTCGACTTCACTCTCCTGGCGCTGCAACTGGTCGAATTGGACTGTGCGACCGTCGATGCGCGGCGGCGTTCCGGTCTTGAACCGCTCGACCTTCAGGCCGGCTCGCTCCAGCTGTTCGGCAAGGTCGACGGTCGAGGCTTCGCCCGCCCGCCCACCGGCAATCCTGGTCGTCGTGCCGATGTGGATTCGTCCACGAAGGAAGGTGCCCGTGGTGAGCACAATACTTCGGGCGCCGAATCGCCTCCCCTCCATCGTCTCTATTCCAGCTACCTCCTCACCATCGAGGAGCAGCCTCGCAACCGTACCCTGGACGGTGCGAAGCCCCGCGTGCAACTCGAGCTGTGATCGCACGGCGCGCCGGTAAAGCCCGCGATCGCACTGAGCCCGCGGTGCCCAGACGGCAGCTCCTTTGCCGCGATTGAGCATCCGGAACTGGATCATCGCGAGATCGGTTGCGCGCGCCATGATCCCCCCGAGCGCGTCGACTTCGCGAACCACGGTGCCCTTGGCCACGCCGCCGATGGCCGGATTGCACGACATCTGGCCGATCGTCTCGAGCGCGCTGGTAATGAGGCCGACGGAAGCTCCAAGGCGCGCCGCGGCTACCGCCGCTTCGGTTCCGGCGTGTCCAGCGCCAATGACTATTACGTCAAACTGGGCTTCGAGTCCGGATGGAATACCGCGGGACATTTGCTGAAGGTAGCGGGCAAGCGGCGACTGGTGCATCCATTTCAGTCATGCCCCTCGAACTTTCCGCAAAGCATCCGAGTCTCCTGATCCGCCGCAGCGCATTCGAACGCGCGGGACTGACACGCGCCGCCTTCGATGAACGACTGGGCCTGACCGACGAGGAATTCCGCGTCGAAGGCGATCTCGTTCTCGTTGGTCCGATCCTGGAGGAAGACGCGCTGCAGGACGTAATCGGCGATCTCGAAGGCGCGGGATTGGTGTACTTCGACGACTTCTTCGACCTGAGTGGCAACTGGCCCGAATGGCTGGTGTTGTTCGCGCGAGATGCCGGGCGATCGCGCGTCACCGGCGCGTAAGCGTTTCAGATCTCGCTGATTCAGGCGTCACGGCTCCACGCCGAAGTACACCGCGCCACCCGCACTTCAGGCACCAGCTCCTGCGAAAGTACGGCAGGACATGATCGAACATCGACGCCACACGGATCGTCGGTGAGTCGCACATGATGCAGCGATCGCCAGCGGGAAGGATCAGCGCGAAGAAGATCGTCGCGAGGATGATTCGCACGACAAACAATCCCGCGAAGATCACTGTGAAGAGAAGGGCGTCCGACATGTGAACCACCTCGCGTGCACTACACGCGCGCTACCCCGGTTCTCTCCGTTGAGCTCGGCGCTTCGAGGTATTCCGTCAGGAAAGACCCCACGCGCCCCTCTACATAGTACCTCGGCCGCCAAGGCGCGCCTCCCACAAATCCAACATGACCGCCGCGCCGGTGGAATTCCGTCTCCAGGAATGGGTTCACAGCGCTGATCCGCTCAACGTCGCGCAGAACCTCTTGTGTGTGAAACGGATCATCCTGCGCGCTCAACAGCAGTGTGGGCCGCCTTATGCGACTGAGGAACCGGATCGAGCTGCTCTGGGCGTAGTAGTCGGCGGCGTCCTTGAATCCGTGAAGCGGGGCCGTGAACTGGTCGTCGAACTCCCAAATGGTCCGTACCGCGCCCAGACCGGCGGGTGTGGCGACATCGGCATGTTGAGCCAGCTTGAGGAGAGCCTTTCTCTTGAGCGACCTCAGAAAATTCCACTGATAAAGGCGAGCGAAGCCCGCGTTGATGGCGCGACTCGACCTGGCGAGGTCGTACGGAGTTGAAACCGCGACGGCTGCACGTACCTGCTCTGGCGCGTTGTCGGACTGTTCGCCGAGCCACTTGAGCATCACGTTGCCGCCGAGTGAAATGCCGACGAGTCCAATGGGCCGCGCTGGGTCTTCGAGGATCGCGCGCCGGATCACCAGGTCAAGATCGGTGGTCTCGCCGGAGTGGTACGTTCGTCGCGCGGCGTTCATTCGGCCGTCGCAGGTCCGGAACAAAAGCATCCGCGTCTGCCACGCGCGCTGACGGGCAACCGACCAGATCCCACTCACGTAGTGCGAGTGCAGTCCGCCCTCGAGTCCGTGAAGCATCAGCAACAAGGGACCAGAACGGCGCGTTGCATCGGACGCGAGCGAGAGCTCATCGCCATCCGGCGTCGGGATCCGCTCGAGCTTCACGCCCGTTAATTCAGTCCGGCGTAGAAACTTCCCCCACATCGTCATCATGTGGGGTCCGGGGAGCCACCACGCCGGACGGAACTCAACAGTCACGAGGCTACATTACTCGCCGGACTACGAGCGGTTCAATTCACCCCTCATCGCCAGATACGCACGTGGCAGACGCGGCAGCCAAAGCTCGTCCGGTCCAGGTCTTCGGTACCAAAAAGAGCGCGGATACCCGGAAGGCCCTGAGGTTCTTTTCCGAGCGTCGGATCCTCACGCATTTCGTCGATTTTCAGGAGCGCGGGCCGGCGCTTGGAGAGTTACGACGGTTCTCGGATCGGTTCGGCGTGGCGAGCCTTGTCGATCGGGAGTCGCGCCGCTTCCTCGACCTGGGCCTGCAGCGTTCCATGCATTCCGATGACTGGTGGCTCAAGCGCTTGACCGAGGAGCCCGGAATGCTGAAACAGCCGTTGGTGCGCTTCGGTCACAAGGTCAGTGTGGGCGTGGACGAGGACTCGTGGCGGGAATGGCTGTCCGCCTCATGAAAAACCGGGCGCAGCGCCAACAACACAGCCGAGGATAGTTCCATCGACTACACACTGTGGGCCTGGGGCGGATTTCTGCTCTTCGTGTTCGCGATGCTGGCGATCGACCTGGGAGTGGTCAATCGCAAGGCGCACGTGGTCTCGGTGCGCGAGGCGCTGACGTTCACCGCGGTGCTGGTGGTCCTTGCCTTCGCCTTCGCCGGGTTCATCTACGTCGCCTACGAGAACCACTGGATGGCGTTAGGCATCCACGTCGATCGCATGGACAACACGGTGAACGACGGCCGCCTGGCGTCGCTCAAGTTCATCACCGGGTACCTCATCGAGCTGTCGCTGAGCGCCGACAACGTGTTCGTGATGGCGATGATCTTTGCTCACCTGCGCATTCCGCCGCAGTTCCAGCATCGGGTGCTGATCTGGGGCATCCTCGGCGCGCTGTTCCTGCGCGGCGTCATGATCGTGGTCGGCGTAGCCCTGGTCTCGCGCTATCACTGGATCCTGTACCTCTTCGGCGCGTTCCTGGTCTACACCGCGATCAAGATGCTGCTGACGAAGGACGAAGGGCACATCGAGACGGACGAAGTATTCATCATCCGGCTGCTGCGGCGCTTCTTCCCGGTCACGGGGCAGTTCAACGAGCATCACTTCACGGCGATTGTCGACGGCCGCCGGATGCTCACGCCGCTCGCCGTGGGCCTCGTCCTGATCGACGTGCTGGACCTCGTGTTCGCGCTGGATTCGATCCCGGCGGCGTTCGCCATCACTGCCGATCCGTTTCTCGTCTTCACCAGCAACGTGTTCGCGATCCTTGGCCTGCGTTCGCTCTACTTCGCGCTGGCCGGAGCGATCGAGAAGTTCAAGTACCTGAAGACGTCGCTGTCCGCGATCCTCGGGCTCATCGGCGCCAAGATGCTGACCGGCGACCTCCTGAAGGAATGGCTGGGGCCTAACGTGAACCTGTACATGCTGGGGGTCGTGATCGCGATCCTGGCGGCTGGAGCGTTGGCATCGGTGGTGGTGGCGCGCCGGGAGGATCGGCGCCGCGCCGCGGCCTCACTGACGCCTGACGCGGACGACTAGCGGATCAGAACTCGCCGACAAAACCGATCTCTGGCTCGAGGTGCTGGCCGTGCTGCTCAGCGACGACGCGCTGGGCTTCTGCGATGAGTCGTCGAACGTCGGCCGCCGTGGCTTTCCCCAGGTTGATGATGATGTTGGCGTGGAGGTAGGAGATCTGCGCGTCACCGACGCGATGACCCTTGTACCCGCACTGGTCGACGAGACGACCCGCGCCAACGCCCTCGATCTTCTTGAAGATCGACCCCGCACTCGGGTGAATGTCGAGCCACGGATGGCGGGCACCGCGCCAGGCGAGGTTTTCCTGAAGGATCCGGTTCATGCGATCGGAATCGCCGGCCGCCAGCGCGAACGTCACGGAAAGCGCCACGTCGTGGCGATGGTGGAGGACGCTCGTGTCGTAACCGAACGCCATCTCGTCACGGTGCGCAGTGCGCCGCTCGCCACTTTCGTAGAGCAATTCGCACGACTCGAAAACTTCTTCGATGAACATCGTGCGCTCGCGTTCCGGGGCCGGCGACAGGAAATGCAGGTTCTGCCAGACCGCGCCTCCCACCGTGCTCGGAATCCCGATGTAATGCTCGAGGCCCGACAATCCCTGACGGACCGAGGCCAGGATGAGGTCCTGCATGATCGCGCCGCTCTCGGCCCACAACCGCGTGCCGTCGAACCTGAACTCGCGGGCCACGTTCCTGATGACGAGTCCGCGGAAACCACGATCGCCCACCAGGATATTGGCCCCTAGTCCAAGGACGAAATGAGGCAGGCCGGCCTCGCGACTCGTCTCGACTGCGTTTGCGAGATCATCTGCCGTCGTGGCATCGTACAGGAGATCTGCCGGACCACCGATCCGGAACGTGGTGTACGGAGCGAGCGGAACATCCCGCCGCAGTCGTGATGCGTCGAGGCGGTGCGCGGCCAGTGCCCCGAACCGGGCCAGAGTTTCTCGATGTTCTGCCATCGGCGCACAAAGAAAACCAGAGAACCCCGGATATCGCCAGCGTGAACAATTCCAGGAAAGCACATCGGCGCGACGCCAACCGGACGTGGCTTGCAGTTTTTCTGGCCGCGTGCGCGTCGGTCGCCACGGTGTCACCCTCTCCGGTCGAGGCGCAACGCACCGAGCTCGAAAAGTTCATTCGTCAGCGGGTTCTCGCGAACGGCCTCGAAGTCATCGTTGCTGAGAGCCACGGCGTCCCGCTGGCGACCATCGAGTTCGATGTTCGAAACGGTTCGTTCACGCAGCGACCGGGCTATGAAGGACTGGCTCACATGTACGAGCACATGTTCTTCAAGGCCAACCAGCAATTGCCGGCACAGGATGAGTTCATCCAGCGGTCGTCGGAGCTCGGCGCGTCATTCAATGGCACCACCCAGGAAGAGCGCGTCAACTATTACATGCACCTCCCGACGGACAGCCTCGCCGGCGGGATCAAGCTGATGGCTGCCGCGCTGCGCGGGCCAAAGTTCCTGGCCGAGGAACTCGAGCGCGAACGGCAGGTGGTCCTCGGGGAATACGACCGGAACGAGTCGAGTCCCTTTTTCGAGTTCCAGCAGAAGACGGGCCAGGCGCTCTACCCGGGCCAATGGAGTCGCAAGAACATCATCGGTGAGCGGGAAGTCCTTCAGAAGGTGACACCGACGCAAATGGCCGCGATTCAGCACCGGTATTACGTGCCGAACAACACGGCCCTCATCGTCACCGGGGACGTCAATCCGGACACGGTTTTCGCGCTGGCCGAGAAGTACCTGGGTGACTGGCCTCGCGGCGAAGACCCGTTCGCCGCCGAACCTATTCCACCGATTCCGGCGCTGACCGCGAGCACCGCGATTTACATCGAGCGTCCGGTCAGCGCGGTCACGGTGACGCTGCAATGGCAGGGGCCGAGCGTGCGGATAGACCCGGGCTCAACGTATGCGGCCGACGTCTTCTCCGATGCGCTCAACCAGCCGGGATCACAGCTCCAGCGAAAGCTCGTCGATTCGGGACTCTGGCAATCGATCATTGTGAACTACTACACGCTGAACCAGGTCGGTCCGATCACGATCAGCGGACAGACCACGCCCGATCGCTTGAAGGAGGCGATGACGGCGCTGCAGCGGGAGGTTGAGCACCTGGCCGATCCCGGATACATCACGCCGGAGCAAATCACTGCCACGAAAGCCGAACGCGCGGTAAGCACGGCGTTCGGGTTCGATCGGCCTTCGGATCATGCTCACACCATCGGATTCTGGTGGAGCGTATCAGGCCTCGAGTACTACATGGGCTACGTCGATAACATGGCTTCGCAGACGCTCGACGATCTTCGCAACTATGCCCGGAAGTACATCGTCGGGAAGCCGATGGTGGTTGGCCTGCTCCTGCCGCCCGGCGTGAAGGCCGGCCTCGGGCTCCGCGACGCTGACGTATTGCCGAGAATCATCCCGTGAAAATCAGAGCCCTGTGTTTTCTCGCCGTGCTGTTCGCCGTGGGCACGGCCGCTCCTGGCCGCGTCTTCGCACAACTTCGGAGCGCGAGCTCTGCGATCGCGGGCGCCGACACGGGCACGGTCGCGTACAACGTGGATGGCATTCGCGTCATCCATCGGCAGCTTGGAACCGGTGACATCGTTGTCGCGAACCTTTACCTGCTGGGCGGCGTCAGGCAGGTCACCGCGGCCAACGCGGGAATCGAGCTGCTCCTGCTCGAAGCGAGCGAGCGAGGCACGAAGTCGTATTCGCTCGACAAGCTCCGGCGATCGATGGCGCAGTTAGGCACCAGCATCAATACACAGGCTGGCGTTGACTGGTCTTCCATCAGGCTTCAGGCAACACGTTCGACGCTGGATTCGACGTGGAACATCCTCGCCAGCCGGCTGATGGAGCCCAAACTCGACTCCATCGACGTTGGCCTCATCAGGCGGCAACTCGTCTCCGGCGTTCGCCAACGCGAGGACTCGCCTGACGCGCTGGTCGAGTCCACCGCCGATTCCTTCGCGTTCAAGGGTCATCCGTACGCGCTCGAACCGGCCGGCACCGAGGCGTCGCTGTCCAGCATCACCGTGCAGGACCTGCAGCGCTACCAGGCCACGCAGGTCGTGAAGTCTC
>Ga0111539_10002071_pt1 | contig 26801 bp, 21 predicted proteins | sample RhiMethybrSRZTD1_FD_79667 | JGI IMG/M metagenome (GOLD analysis project Ga0111539, IMG submission 79667) | Populus rhizosphere microbial communities from Tennessee, USA - Rhizosphere MetaG P. TD hybrid SRZTD1 (version 2) (version 2) | ecosystem: Host-associated > Plants > Roots > Rhizosphere >...
CATCCCCGCCTACGACTTCAACTGGCAAGGCACGTACGAGCTGATCGAGCCGATGCGGATCCCTGCGGGCACGCGCATCGTGTACTCGCAGTGGTACGACAACTCCACGCAGAACAAAGCGAACCCCGACGCGAACCGCGAAGTGACGTGGGGCGAGCAGACGTGGGACGAAATGATCTTCGGCGTGATCCGCTATCGCAACGTCACCGAAGACGCGGCACAGGAGAAGGGCCCGTCGCAGGAAGAGCTGTTTACGGAGAGGGAGCAGGAGTGACGGAGTGACGGAGTGACGAAGATACTCTCCTCGTCACCCCGTCACCTCGTCACTTTCCTCCCTACAGATACATCAGCCTCCGCAGTCTGGGCACCAGGAACGGATCCAGCTTCGCTGCGTGACGCTGCAGCACGCTGCTCTTGCTGCGCGCAGCGAGCGCATCCATCGCCTTGCTCTTGTGGCTCAGACTCGCCGTGTTCGGGTTGAACGTGCGCAGGAATCGGGGTCGCCGCAGCACATCAGCCGTGGCTTCGAATCCCGAAGCGAGACGGATCAGCTTCGGCTCGCTCCAGGCAGAGGCCATGAACGTGATGCCCACCGGCAGATCGAACACGAAGCCCGCAGTCACCGTGACCAGCGGATAGCCGGCTACGGCCGCGAACCCTGAGCTGCCGAACAGGAACGCATCGCCGTTGATGAGGTCGTTCGGCCAGGCCGGCGTATTGGTCGGCGCCACGATCGCGTCCAGCTTGTGGGCGGCCAGCGCCGCATCGATGCCCTGCTCGCCTGCCAGCTGCGGGCCGCGAATCAGCGCCTGCTGATACTCGTCTTCGCTGAAGATCTCGTTCTCCGCCAGCTCCATCAGCTCCTGGCCGAAGAATTTCAGCTCCTCGTCCGCGTGATCGAGATTGAACTGGATCACGTCGGCCAGCGTGCTCACCGGCACTCCGGTTCGCGTCGCGAGGTACTTGTTCAGGTCGCGCTTGAACTCGAAGATCAGCACGATGATCTCCGACTGGTCGGCGTTGAACTCGTCGAACGACGGGATCTCGATCGGGTCGATCACGACCGCGCCGGCATCGCGCAGGACCTGCACGGCATCTTCGAAGACCGCATCGGTCTCTGGCGTCGCGCCGGTGAGCTGACGCGCGACGCCGATGCGCGCACCGCGCAGCCCGTCCGGATCGGTGAACTGACGGTAGTTGCGGAAAAAGTGGCCAGCGCTCGCGGCCGTCTGCGGATCGCGGGGGTCCGGCCCTGTGAGAGCACCGAGCACGACAGCTGCATCCGCGATGCGGCGTCCGTGAGTTCCAACCGTATCCTGCGTATGCGAAATCGGCACGACGCCCGCACGGCTCGTCAATCCGACCGTAGGCTTGATGCCTGCAACACCGCACTGACCCGCGGGGCAGACGATCGAGCCATCCGTCTCTGTTGCAAGCGCCGCGGCAGTGAGCGCAGCAGCGACCGCAGCGCCGGACCCGGAGCTCGAACCGCAGGGATTGCGGTCGAGAATGTGCGGATTGCGGCATTGGCCCCCGACGCCGCTCCAGCCGCTCGAGCTCTGGTTGCCGCGGAAGTTGGCCCACTCGCTCAGGTTCGCCTTGCCGATGATGACCGCGCCTGCATCGCGCAGCCGCTTGGTGACCGTCGCATCCTGGGGCGCTGGATGGCCCGCCAATGCCAGCGAGCCAGCCGTGGTCTGCTGGCGATCGCCGGTGTCGATGTTGTCTTTCAGCAGAATCGGAATGCCGTGCAGCGGGCCGCGCTGTCCCTGACGCCGACGCTCGTCGTCGAGCTGCTGCGCGATGTGTCGCGCGTCGGGATTGAGCTGGATGATCGCATTCAGGTCGAGCTTTTTGTCGATCTGCTCGATCCTGTGCAGATAGATGTCGAGCAGCTCCTGCCCGCTCAGCTTGCCGCTCGTCATCAGCGACTGCACCTTGCCGATCGTTTTGAACGCGATTTCGTCATCGGCGAGCCTGAGCGAGGTCAGGTCCGCAGCCGCCGCATCGCTCGACTGCGCGTCAGCGCTCGACAGCGGCGCAAGGGCGGCTCCCGCAGCCAGTGCGCCCGCCTGCAGAAAGGAGCGCCGGCTCAGGTTCGACTCGGTTTCCTCGCTACGCCCCTTCGACTCTTCGTCTTTCATGGCCATCTCCCATGCGTGATGAGGAGCGGCGCTTATACACCCGCGCGGCAGGACAAAAATATCCGCAGAGTGTGACGGCTGAATATCGGCAGGAATGTTTGTAAGAACGCGGCGGAAAAAAATGCCGGCGAGAACGCGTGCGCGTTTCGCCGGCACTTACCGCTTTTTGCTGAACTGGATTAGTCGCGCGCGTAGCGGTCGCGATCGCCGTAGCGGCGCATCTCGCGCTCGACGTCCAGGTACGCCTCGGTCACGGGTTTGAAGTCGATCTCGGCATCGCGGTCGCGCGTGCGCTCCACTTCATCGCGCAGCGCGTGGTAGCGACCGGACAGATCGCGGAACGCGTCCTGCACGTCATCGCGATCGGAATGCCGCTCGTCCAGCGTGCGCCGGAAATCGCGCGTTTCCTCGGCGAACTCTTGTGCGTCGCGATAGTAGCCGCTGCTGGCGCCAGCATCACGCGCATCGGCGCGCAATTCCTCGGCGCTGCGCTCCAGGCGTTCTGCAGAGCTTTCGAGATTACCCTGCGTCGTCACACAACCGGCAAGGCCGATGGCGGCCAACGCAGCAATCGTCAGTGCGATTCTCTTCTCCACCATGAATTCGGCTCCTCTTTGCGATACGACTCGCTACCTGAGAAACGAGTCGCCGCGGAGCCGGGTTCCTGGTGACGGATACCGCCTACGGCTTGATACCAAGCGCCTTGTACAAAGCGGCGGGCTCGTAAAAAGCACCATCTTTGACGACGAGCGTCGGACGACGAATGTCGCTGATGCTCTTCGCCGGATCGCCGTTGACGAGGACCATGTCAGCGAGCTTGCCCGGCGCAATCGAGCCGAGCTCCTGGTCGCGCTTCGCGACGCGCGCCGCGCCGAGCGTCGCGATGCGCAGCACGTCTGCAGGACTGATGCCGGCCTGCGCATACAGCTCCAGCTCACGATGCAGAGTGAAGCCCGGCAGTCCATCGGTGCCGGCGACGATCGTGATGCCCGAGTCGTACAGCAGCTTGGTCATGCGCAGCGTCGCGAGCTGCGATTCGTGGTAGCGCGCATCCTTGCCTTCCGGCACCGGCAGCCCGCCGGCCAGGAACCCGCGACGCACTTGAGGCGGCAGGCGATCAGCGATCGCCGCATAGCAAATCGACATCTTGCCCGGGCGATCCGTGAACAGTCCCTCGAACGCTGTCAGCGTCGGATCGATCACAGTGTTGTGATCCTTCAGGAGCTGCACGAATGAGCGCACGCGCTGTGAGTTGAGATCCAGCGTAGCGGCGCGCTCCGCCACGGCGATGAAGCGTTGCGGCGTCCGCGTGTCCTTGACCTCGTCGAAGAAGAAATTCAGGAACAGCATGTTGATGTGCTGGATCTCGTCGGCGCCGCCTTCGACGAACTGCTGCGCAGTCATGAAGGCCGGTACGTGGCCGCTGACGCGCAGGCCTTTCTCGTGTGCGAGCTTCGCGATCACCGGGAACAATTCCGGCTTGATCGAGCTGTAGACCTTGACACCGTCATAGCCGTGCTTCGCGTAGTAGTCGATCGCGGTGCGGGCTTCCGCTTCGGTGTCGACGAACACTTTGGTCGGACCGGTGTACGGACCGCGGCCGTCCATGAAGCCCCGCATGGTGATGCGCGGGCCGATCTCGGCGCCGCTGTCGAAATCGCGCTTCATCTTCTGCAGCGCGTCGTTGTCGTTGGCGAGATCGCGCACGGAGGTGACGCCGGCGGCGAGGTGCAGCAATCCGTCATTCGGCGCGACGTGCACATGCATGTCCCACAGGCCCGGCAGCAGTGCCTTGCCACCGACATCGATCCGTTGCGCCTGCGACGGAATCGCGACGGCGCCGTCCTTGCCGACCGCGCGGATGCGATTGCCTTCGATGACGACCGTGGTACCCGGCATCGACTTGCCGGTCGCAGAGTCGAACACGTTTGCATTGGTGAGAGCGACGGGCTTCAGCGGCTTGCGCGTGAGCGTGCGGGCCAGTTCGCCGCTGCGTTTGCTGGCCAGAGCTTCCTGCTTCTCCAGCAGCTTCGGCACGCTCGCCTCGAAACCCTGGCGCACGACGGAGTAGAACCGGTCGACCGAGGCGAACAGGTTTTGCTTGTCGTCCAGCCACACCGTGCTCGGCGAGAACCCGAGACCTTCGATCTGATATGCGGTCACGTGCCGCTTGCTCGCACCTTCCCCAATGTTCAGTTCCTCGGCGCGCTTGATGGTCGCTTCACCCGCTGGCAGCAGCGCGATGCGCTGCCCCGGCGCTTTCAGCAAGGCGTTCGCGAGCCAGCTGAGCTCCTCCGGCAAACCCTGCGTGCTGAGATAGAACCCGGGCGCGGCGATCTTCTGCTCACCCGCCTCGGCATTATTCTTCCAGCGCGCGACGCCGCTCGCGGTGGAGAAGCGCTCGGCGACCGGGGCCTTGAGGTAGTCGACGCCGTCGATCTCCATCGACGTCGGCACGCCCGCAGCATCCAGTCGCACGCGCGCGGTCAGCTTCGGACCGCGGCCCCGATCGTTGAATTCATAACTCAGGGTGCGCAGGCCGTCGGCGGCGAGCGTGCTGGTCTGCATGCCCGCGGGCTTTTCCATGATCAGGACCGCATAACGTGTCTGGCCGGCGTCCTGCGCAAGCGCGGACCCGGCGAACAGGAAAGCGGCGGCCAGGACAGTAAGGCGCGACATCGGCGGCTCCTCGTCTTTTTCGGTAGCCGGAGTGTCGTCGTTTCCGGGCTGGCTCCACAACAAGAATCGACGCCGGGGCCAACTGTGACGCGGCTCTCAAATCCATTGATCTGGCAATGGCTTTTGCCGGGTCGTTCAGGAGGCGTTGCAGGAGGGTGGGCATAATCCGGCGCCGTAACGCACCTGGGCGTTGCGAAAGTCACAAGGAGTTTGCAATGCGTAAGCGACTTGGATTGAGCGTGTTCGCCGCGCTCGCGCTGACGGCAGCAATGGCGGCGCAGGCCGACGTGCAGCCGGGCTTCTACGCGGGCGCCGGTTTCGGCTCGACGAAGATCGATGACGACGGATTCGACGACGTCGACTTCGACGACAGCGACGTCGGCTTCAAGATCTTCGGCGGCTACAGCTTCAACCAGAACTTCGCGATCGAAGCGACCTACTTCGACCTCGGCGAAGCGAGCGGCAGCTTCGGCGTCGGCGACAACTTCGACGTGGGCATCTCGGGCCTCGGCGTCTCGGCGGTCGGCGTGCTGCCGCTGTCGGACACGTTCTCGTTGTTCGGCAAGCTCGGCTATGCGTCGTACGACATCGACGCGCATGTCGAGGTCGCCGGCGTTGGCAGCGGCAACGCGAGCGACAGCCAGTCCGACATGACCTTCGGCGCGGGCGCGGCCCTGAGCTTCGGCCTGTTCGAAGCGCGCGCCGAGTTCGAAGCGATCAACGTCGACGGGGGCGATGCCAACATGATCTCCCTCAGCGGCCTGTATCGGTTCTGAGCGATCGACAACAAGAAGGTGGGGTCAGGCTCCGGCCTGGCCCTCACCTCGCCTCCTCCACAGTCAGCGCCGTGTGCACCAGCCAGGCGCGAACTGCCTCCGCATCCGCGGGCGTCAGCACCGAAGCGAAGCCCACCATGCCTTTCTCCGCACGCTCGCCGTCGAGCACGATCGACTTGAAGGTCGCCGCATCGGCGATCGCCGGCGAGTAGCGCAAATCAGGCACTGACGTGACGCTGCGCGCGTTCGCGCCGTGACACGCCGCGCACACACGATCGTAGTTACGCTGTCCCGCTGCCACGTCGCCCGTCGGATTCGCGCGCCGCAGATCGGGAATGACTCGTGCGACCGTCGCCTGCAGCGCCGGCAGCTCCGCTTTGCCGCCGATCTTGAATGCGACCACACGGCCATATTCGCTGCGCTGCTGGTCGCCGCCCGCGAGCGCGCCGCCCATCGCAACGCCGCCGAGTCCGGAGAGCGCCGCGACGTATTGCTCGCCGTCGAGCTCGAAAGTAACCGGCCCGCCCATGATTGCGTTCTGCGCGTCGTACGACCACAGCTTCGCGCCGGTGTCCGCTGCGTACGCATTGAGATAGCCGTCGACCGAGCCCTGGAAGACGAGCTTGCCTGCGGTGGACAAAGTACCGCCGTTGCCCGCGCGCGGATATGCGACACGCCATGCTTCCTGCTGCCGCACCGGATCCCACGCGATGAGAAATGCGCCGTGCGTGCTCTTCGCCGAGTCGGCGACGGTCTTCTCGTTGGCGGGATTGCGCGTCGACGACAATCCCGTGTTCCAGGTGCGATCGCGAAACTCGAACTTGTCGTCGTGCTTGTAGTAGCTCGCCGATTCGAGCGCCGGCAGATACACGAGCCCGGTCAGCGGACTGAACGACATCGGATACCAGTTGTGCGCGCCGACCGGGCCGGGCGCGACCATCGCCGGCTCGCGCAGATAGCGCGCCTCGGGAATCATCGCCGGTCGCCCGGTCTTCGGATCGAGCCCGGTGGTCCAGGTGACGTTGACGTAGTTCCTGGCGGAGATGAATTCGCCGGTGACACGGTCGAGCACGTAGAAGAAACCGTTCTTCGGCGCCTGCATCACGACCTTGCGCGGCGCGCCGTCGATCGTCAGATCCGCGAGGACGATGGGCTGCGTGGCCGTGTAGTCCCACGATTCCGCGGGCGTGCTCTGGAAGTGCCACACGTATTCGCCGGTATCGGGCTTGAGCGCGACGATCGATGATAGAAACAGGTTGTCGCCTTCGCCGTTGGAGCGAATGCGATGGTTCCAGGGACTGCCGTTGCCGACGCCGACGTACAGGATGTCGAGCTGCGGGTCGTACGCCATCGAATCCCAGACGGTGCCGCCGCCGCCGTATTTCCACCACTCGCCGTGCCACGTCTTCGCGGCGCGCTCGAGCAGCGGATTCTCGAAGCCATCCTGCGGATTGCCGGGCACGGTGTAGAAGCGCCAGACCATTTTGCCGGTGATCGCGTCGTACGCCGAGACGTAACCGCGCACGCCCATCTCGCCGCCGCCGTTGCCGATGATGACCTTGCCCTTGATGACACGCGGCGCGCCGGTGATCGTGTAACGCTTGTTCGGATCCGTGGTCTGCACCGACCACAGCGTCTTGCCGCTCCGCATGTCCAGCGCGATCAACCGGCCGTCGAGCGTGCCAACGAAGACACTCCGACCCCAGGCCGCGACGCCGCGGTTCACCACGTCGCAGCAGGCATCGATCGCCTTGTCGCCCACGACGCCCGGATCGAAGCGCCACTTCTGCCTGCCGGTGCGCGCGTCGAGCGCGAACACCTTGCTCCACGCGGAGGTGACGTACATCGTGCCGTCGACGACCAGCGGCGTCGCTTCCTGTCCGCGCTTCGTGTCGAGATCGAAGTACCACGCGAGCTTCAGATCCTTCACGGTGCTCTGATCGATCGCGGCGAGCGGGCTGAACCGCTGCTCGTCGTACGTGCGGCCGTGCGTGAGCCAGTCTGCGCGATCTTGCGCAGACTGGAGCAGGCGATGCTCGTTGACAGGAGCAGCGAGAGCAGCCGCCCACACAAGCGCAGCGCTGCACGCAACGACCGATCGTAAAAGCGACATGGGCGATTCCCTGTTTTTTGCGTTCGAGTATGCCGCGAAGTCAGTCAACCGACCACGCGCCGCGGGTCCGTGCAAGCGGAATCACACACTTCTCTACAAACAAAGCGCAGCGATTATCAGGGGTTATTGTGTAAGCAGTTTGCGTGCCGCATGCCGGCGACACTGTCGGACCGCGCAGACATTTTGCGTACGCGGCAAAGCTTTTGTTAACTGCGCCCCGCCTCACAACTTAACTCCGTCGCATCGGCAAGCTCCATGCGTGCGATGGCCGACCAGGATCGAGTCAGGCGGAACGGAAGATACGTGTGCGGGTGCGAGCTGCGTCGTCTGAAGGGGCGTGCGCAGCGCCTTTTCTCGCCTCTCTAATGGGGAGCTTCATGTCGATGCATCCATCGCCGCTGCGCCTGCGCGCCGCTGCTCTGACTCTTTCCGCTTTCGGTCTCGCTCTCGGTTCCAGCGCCGCGCACGCGGCGAACACCGCTCCGAAAATCTCGGGCACTCCGCCGACTACGGCGACCGTCGGCTATTGGTACAACTTCGTCGCGACCGCTACCGATGCGGACGGCGACCCGCTCAAGTTCTCGATCGTGAACAAGCCGGCGTGGCTGGTGTTCAACGGCGGCAGCGGCCGCCTGTCGCAGGTGCCGACCAGCGCCAATGTCGGCACTTACAGCAACATCATCATCAAGGTGAGCGACGGCCACACGACGGTCGCGTTGCCGGCGTTCTCGATCACCGTCAAGGCGACCAGCACCAATCGTCCGCCGAAGATCTCCGGCGCGCCGCCGACGACCGGCAAGGTGGGCGTCGCGTACAACTTCCTCCCGACCGCCTCGGATCCGAACGGCGACACGCTGCACTTCTCGATCGTGAACAAGCCGGCGTGGCTGGCGTTCAACACGACGTCCGGCCGGCTCTCCGGGACGCCGACCAGCGCCAGCGTTGGCACATCGTCGAGCATCATCATCCTGGTGACCGACAGCAAGGGCATGAGCGCATCGTTGGCGGGCTTCTCGATCACCGTCAGCGGTTCGGGCACCAGCAACTCGCCGCCGACGATCAGCGGCACACCGCCGAAGACGGTCGTCGCAGGCAGCCTGTACTCGTTCACGCCGACGGCAAAGGATGCGAACGGCGACACGCTGGCCTTCAGTGTCACGAACAAGCCCGCGTGGGCCACGTTCAGCACGACGACGGGCAAGCTGTCCGGCACGCCGAGCAGCGCGCAGACCGGCACGTATTCCAACATCGCCATCAAGGTGAGTGACAACAAGGGCGGGAGCGCGTCGCTGCCGGCCTATGCGATCACGGTTTCGTCGGGCTCGACGAGCGACGGCTCGGCGACGCTGAGCTGGACGCCGCCGACGCAGAACTCCAACGGCACGTCGCTGACGAATCTCGCCGGCTACCGGATCTACTACGGCACCAGCGCGAACGCGATGAACCGGACGGTCCAGGTCGCAAACCCGGGTCTGTCGCGTTACGTCGTCGAGAACCTGTCGGCAGCAACGTGGTACTTCACGGTGCGCGCCTATACGACCGCAGGAGTGGAGAGCACCTCATCCAACACGGCCTCCAAGACGGTGCCGTGACCGGCGGTGGCGGCGCAGGTCGGAGTCCGAGCCGGCGGCAGCGCCGGCGAAGACTTCGGTCTGCGCCGTTTGTTGTTCTAGAACTTCGCTTCGATGCCGACGCCCATGAAGTTCACGCCGCCCTTGGTTTCGGCGAACACGCCGAAGATGCTGGAGCGGTGCCAGACGATGAAGCCGACCGACAGGTCCTCGATGCCGCCGCGGAACAGCGGCTCGAGCGCGTCGAACTGGCGCAGCGGAACATCGACCGTCCACTCCATGTAGTTCATCAGCTTCTCGGAGTGAATGCCCTCGCCCTTCTTGGCGAAGTCGCGCTGCTCGCTCATCGGAATGCGGTCGACGTAGCTCAGGCCCTCGCCGAGCCCGAGGTCGATGTGCTTCTGTGTCCACGGCAGGCGCAGGCGATGGTTCGCCTTGATGAAGGTCGTCGCGCCGTACGCGTCCGGCTGATAGTCGCGCTCGTTGAACCATTGCACGCCGACGTGCCAGGTCATCGGGATCGGCAGGCCGAACAGCGTGTCGCTCAGGTCGTGGCCCCAGGTGGCGCCGACCAGGTAGTTGTTCTCCGGCGAGCGCTGGAAATCGCCGACGACGACCGTCACGAAATCGGTCTCGGAGGACTTGGAGAAGTGCAGGCGCAGGCGGGTGTGGCCATCGTGGTCAGCATCAGCATGAGCGACTCCGCCGAGCAGTACGGCGGATAGGGCGAGGGGCAGAAGCGAAGCCTTCATGGGTCTCACGGGAAGCAAATCGTATTGGGCGCGAAGCATAACTTGCTCGGACGCAGTGCTCACTACGGCGGAACCTGAAGGCCGGACGCCCTGCCGGGACAGCAGCCCGCCTGGACCCGGTCCGGCCGTTTCGGGAGCAACGAGTGAGACCGGCCGGCGGATCCAGTGGCCTTTTTGTGCTGACCGCCGGCGGCGCCGTCTCGCCCGTGGCCCGACCGTGGTGCATGCTCGGGCCATGAAATTCCCCGCTGTCACCCTCCTCGCCCTCGTTGCCGCGCTCGGCCTGCCCAACGCCGCACAAGCCGCTCCCAAAGCCCCGGAGTTCACGCATTCGAGCCAGGCCGAGTGGCTGAACTCCACGCCCCTGCGCCTCAGCCAGCTGCGCGGCAAGGTCGTGCTGATCGAGTTCTGGGCCTTCGAATGCGTCAACTGCCGGCGCACCCAGCCGTGGCTGCACGCGATCCAGGAGCGGTATGCGGACCAGGACTTCGTGATCGTCAGCGTGCACACGCCGGAGCTGCCGGAAGAGCGCTCGATCGCCAACGTGCGCACCGCCATCGGCGAGCAGCGCATCACCAACCCGGTGATGGTGGACGGCGACTACTCCTACTGGAACGCGATGAAGAATCAGTACTGGCCGGCGTTCTATGTGATCGACAAGCACGGCCGCATCGCCGCTCGGGCGATCGGCGAAATGCATGCAGGCGAGGCGCGCGCCAAAGAGCTCGAAAAGGCGATCGAGGAGCAGCTCGCCGCTGACGCTTCTTGACGTCGTTGTAGCGCGCGTTGCGGTAAACACGGCGCACAAGCAAGTCAGCAGAAGAGCCTAGCGATGCCCAGGGGATTTCCGACCCGCGCGGCGTACGCCGCCCTGGTCGTGCTCGTGTGTTCGATCGATTGCGCCAGCGCGCAGGAGCTGCGCGCCGATCACGCGGGCAAAGCCGTCTATGAGCAATACTGCGCCGCCTGCCACAACCAGCCCGCGACCCGCGCTCCGGCGCTCGCAGCACTTCAGCAGATGAGCGCGCAGACGCTGCGCTTCACGCTCAGCGAAGGAATCATGCGGCAGCAGGGCGCGGCCGTGCCGCGCGAGCAATTCGAGCAGCTCATCGGCTACCTGGCCGCTGTGGACAGCGGCGGCGACTGGGTCGCGGGCATGATGTGCAAGCCGGACCAGCGCGGCGTGGATCTCAGTCAGCCGGTTGCGATGTCGATGGTCGGCGCCGATCCGCGCAACAGCCGGCGATTGAGCGCGCAGCAGTCGGGACTGACGAGCGCCGATCTGCGCAATCTCGAGCTCGCGTGGGCGATCGCGTTTCCGAAGACCTCCGGTTTGCGCACATCCGCCGCAATCGTCGGCTCGACGATGTTCTACGCGCCCGTGGCGACGGGCAAAGTGCTCGCGCTCGACACGCGCAGCGCGTGCGTGAAGTGGGCATACGATGCCGCAGGACCGTTGCGCTCATCGCTGTCGTACGGCGATATCGGCGGCGGCCGGATGGCCCTCATCTTCGGCGACGCGCGCGGCAACGTTCACACGGTCGATGCGAAAACCGGTACACAGATCTGGAAGACCGATGCGCGTCACGAGACGTTCGGCGGCATCACCGGCGCGCCCGTGCTCACCGGCACTCGCATCATCGTGCCGATTTCCGCCTCGGGCGTCGGACGCGGCGCCGATCCGAAGTACGAGTGCTGCGAAGGTCACGGCGACGTCGTTGCGCTCGACGCCAGCACCGGCAGGAAACTGTGGACCGCGCACACGATGGAGGACGCGAAGTACACCGGCAAAGTGAGCTCGACCGGCGTGAAGCAGCGCGGCCCGTCCGGCGCACCGATCTGGTCGACACCCTCCATCGATGTGAGGCGCGGCCTCGTGTACGCCGGCAGTGGACAAGCGACCTCCCTGCCCGCCACCGACACCAGTGATGCTGTGCTCGCGATCGATCTCGCGAGCGGCGAGCTGAAGTGGAGCTTCCAGGCGCTCGCTCGCGACGTGTGGCATCTCGGTTGCCAGTTCGATCCGGCCAAATCCGGTCCGAACTGCCCAAGCGCCGCGGACAGCGTGCTCAAGGATTACGATTTCGGCGCGGGCGTCGTGATCGGCAAGCGCCGCGACGGACACGACGTCCTGCTGGCCGGCCAGAAATCGGGCGACTTGTGGGGCCTCGATCCGGACGCGAAAGGCAAAGTGCTGTGGCGGCAGACGTTCGGTAAGGGCACACCTCTCGGCGGCATCCACTGGGGGCTCGCTATCGACGACGAGCGCGTGTTCGCGCCGGTGAACGATCCGCAGCTCGGGGAGCCGGGCTTCGTGCCGCAGCCGGCGATGCACGCAGTCGCAATCGAGACCGGCAAAGTCCTGTGGAGCAAGCCGGTGCAGCCGGATTGCAGCAACGGACGCCAGCAGCGCTTCCCGCTCTGCAATGAGCGCTACGGTCTGTCCGCAGCGCCACTCGTGATCGACAAGTCCGTCGTCGCGGGCGCGGTCGACGGTCGCTTGTACATCTACGACGCCGCGAGCGGCGACATCGTCTGGCAATACGACACGCTGCGCGACTTCCCGACGTTGAACGGTCTTGAAGGCAAGGGCGGCAGCATCGAAAGCCAGTCGGTCTTTGCCGGCGCCGGCATGTTGTTCGTTGGCTCGGGTTACGGTCAGTTCGGCCAGGCGCCCGGCAACGTGCTGCTCGCGTTCAAACCGAAGGGCAAGTGATGCGCCGGCCGCCGCGCATCTTCGCCGCGATCGTTCTGCTCGTGGCGATCGCGTTCCTCTATGGCGGGGTGCAGCTGATAGCGGTCGGCGGCTCCTTCTACTATGTACTCGCCGGCCTCGCGTTACTCGCGTCGGCGATTCTGCTCTGGCGCGGCAACAAGCTCGGCTCGTATATCCATGGCGTGTTGCTCGCGGCGACGTTGGCGTGGTCGCTGTACGAAGTGGGTACGGACCTGTGGGCGCTCGCGCCGCGACTCGGATTTCTCAGTGTTCTGGGCGTCGGGTTGTTGGGAAGCGCCCGCAGCCGTTTGATCGCAGCCGCGAGCGCGCTGATTGTTCTCGCGGTCTTCGTCGTCGGTTCGCGCACCACCGTAAGCGAAGTGCCGCCGCGAAATCCGCTGCAGGCGTACGCTTCGCCAGAGGCTGCCGGTGAGTGGCATCACTACGGCAACACCACGCACGGCACGCGTTACGCGCGTCTCGACCAGATCGATGCCTCGAACGTCGGCGGCCTCGAGGAGATCTGGCACTACCGTACCGGCCGCACCGGGCAATTCAAGGCGACGCCGCTGCAGGTCGGCGGGCTGCTGTACGTGTGCACGGCAATGAACGTCGTCGTGGCGCTTGATGCCGAGACCGGCGAGAAGCGCTGGGAATTCGATCCGCAGATGAAGATCGCTCCGGTCGGTTTCAACGGCACCTGTCGCGGAGTCAGTTACTACCGCGCGCCCGATGGCTACAGCGGCGAGTGTCCGGCGCGCATCATCATGGGCACGACCGATGCGCGCCTCATCGCGATCGATGCAACCAGCGGCGCGCGCTGCGCCGGCTTCGGCACTGACGGTGACGTCGATCTGAGGAAAGGCATCGGCGAGGCGAAGCCGGACATCTACCTGGTCACGACGCCGCCGCTGATCGCGCGCAACCTCGCAGTCGTCGGCACGCGCGTCGCAGACAACTTCGAGGTCGATGAGCCCTCGGGCGTCGTGCGCGCTTACGACGCAATCACCGGCAAGTTCGCGTGGGCCTGGGACCTGGGACGCCCGGGCATCAAGACGGAGCCTGCCGAGGGCGAGCAGTACACGCGCGGCACGCCGAACGTCTGGACGCTGATGAGTTACGACGACGCCCTCGGGCTCGTCTACGCGCCGACCGGCAACAGCACGCCGGACTTTTTCGGCGCACATCGCAGCGAAGCTTCGGAAAAGTATGCGAGCTCGATCGTCGCGCTCGACGTCACCGACGGCTCGGTGCGCTGGAGCTTCCAGACGGTGCATCACGATGTCTGGGACTACGACGTGCCGTCACAGCCCACGCTCGTCGACCTGCCGCAAGCCGACGGCACGATCGTTCCCGCGCTCGTGCAGCCGACGAAGCGCGGCGAGTTGTTCCTGCTGGATCGACGCACCGGCGCCCCGCTCGCGGACGTCGAAGAGCAGCCCGTGCCGCAAGGCCCGGTCGAGCACGAGTGGCTCGCGAAGACGCAGCCGTTTTCGACCGGCATGCCGCGCTTCCGGCCTGACGTCAGCGAAGCGGACATGTGGGGTCTCACGCCGTTCGACCAGATGTGGTGCCGGCGCGAGTTTCGCAAGATGCGCTATGAGGGTCATTTCACGCCGCCCTCGATCGAAGGCACGTTCGTCTTTCCCGGCAACGCCGGCGGCTTCAACTGGGGCGGCGTCGCCGTCGACGAGGATCGACAGCTGCTGGTCGCGACGCCGCTGATCATGGGCAGCCGTCTCGCACTGATTCCGCGTGACCAGGTGCCGCAGGATCTGAAGCGTTATCTGCAGCTCGGCACGCCGTACGCCGCCGATATCCGCATGTTCATGTCGCCGCTGCAGGTGCCGTGCATGCGTCCACCGTACGGGCGCATCGCCGTCATCGATCTGCAGACGCGGCAGATCGTCTGGAACAAGCCGCTCGGCACGACGAACGAGAGCGGGCCGCTCGGCAAGAAAATCGGCCTGCGCTTGCCCATGGGCGTGCCGCTCGCTGCGGGATCGATCGTCACGCAGGGCGGGCTGATCTTCTTCGGCGGCGGAATGGATCGCTACTTTCGTGCGTTCGACGTGACAACTGGCGACGAGCTGTGGCGCGATTATCTGCCGGCGCCGGCGCAGGCGACGCCGATGAGCTATCTCTCCCCGCGCACGAAACGGCAGATAGTCGTGATCACGGTGCCGGGCACGAGCCGCTTCGGCATGGCGGAGTCGGACGCCAAGTCGCCGCCCGACCCGCTCGGCGGTCACATCATTGCTTACGCTCTGCCGCCCCGGTAGTCACGCCGGCGGGCAGATCATCGCGCACGGTATCGCGACGTTCGCACTCGGACTTGTCGATACCGCGCAGCTGCGAGCAATCACGCTGGTTGCCGATGACGCCAGCCGATGCGACGCGCACGCGATTGCGCGCCGCGGGAGTGGCCGGATTGGCGGCAGGATTAGCTGCCGTAGGACTTGCCGGACGCGAATTCGCGGGACCGCCGGTCATCGTCTGTCCGGCAGCGAACCCGCTCCACGTCAACGCTACACAGACAAACAGAAGGTTTCGGTTACGCACGTAGCCGCAACGCCCGAGAACTTCCGGTGTTCCTGCAGCTATCTGCCCAGGAATTCCTCGTTCACCGACTGTTCGAGCAGGTCGAACGGCAGCGGCCCCTGCGCCACGATGAAATCGTGATAGCGGTGCTCGTCGAATTTTCCGGCGAGCGCCAGCTCCAGACGCGTGCGCATGGCGTTGAGACGCGAGTAACCGTAGAAGTACGCAGTTGCCTGGCCCGGCGCCTGGAATGTGTAACGATCGACTTCCTGCTTCGCCATCGGCTCGGACAGCATGACCTCTTCCATCAGGAAGCGTTTCGCCGCCTCCGGCTCGATCATGCCGAGGTTCAGCATCGGATCGAGGAAGGCGCGGGCCTCGCGCATCATGCGCATCTGCAGCGCGCCGAGCTGACCTTCGGGCGGCAGATACTTTTTCAGCACGGCCTCCGCGTACAGCGCCCAGCCTTCGACGTTCGCGCTATTCAGCGCGAAGACGACGCGCGCGGTCGACACGCCTTGCTCGAGCATGCTCGCGAACTGCAGCTCATGACCCGGCCGCGCTTCATGCGCAGTGAGCGTCCAGGCAATCGCGTCGTAGTTGAAATCGTCCATGACGGTGCCCGGCGCCGCGTTCGGGTTGCTGGTCGGCAGCACGAACTCGGCGGGCTCGCCGGTGTTGCCGATCAAGCGCGGCGGATCGATGTGCGGCGCGGGACTCGCGGCGGATTCCGCCAGGGTAGCCAGCCGGATTGCAGCCTTGCGGGTCGGTAACGTCACCAGGTTCTCGCGCCGCACGATCGCTTCGATCTGTTCCAGCCGGCTGGTGTACAGCTGCAGCAGTCGATCGTCCGGAATGCGCTGCTTCTTCAGCTCGCGGATCACGTCGCGATAGTCCGTCTTCGCCCACTTGCGCTCCTCGGCAATGCGCCGCGCCAGCGGCTCGATCTCGCTGCGCGTCTGCTGATAGCTGCTCAGCGCGCGGGACATGATCTCGCGCGGATCCATCTGCACGCCGAAGCGCTTCAGATTGTCTGCATAGAGCTCGGCGGGCAGCTGATTCGTCTTGCGCGCCCGCGGCAACACCGTCGCCGTCGCCCATTGCCCGTACTCGGTCAGCTGCTTGCGCAGCGCCTGCATGTCCTTCTGCCAGCCCTTGAGCCCGCTTTCTTCCAGCAGCTTCTGAATGCCATCGAGGTAGCGCGGCTGGTTGTCGAGGTATTGCTGCGCCTCCACGGTCCACGGACCGATGAGCTTTGCATCGCCGGCCTGCTCCTCGTAACGCTTGCGCGCCAGCACGGCGATCGGCTCATAGCCGCGCTCGGCGCCGACGTAGCGATGCAGCCGGGTCAGCGCCGCTTTCTGCCGTTCTTTCGGCACGCGCGCATCGAGCAGATTCTGAAAGCCGCCGAACACCGCCTGGCCCAGGTCGAAGAACGGCAGCGTCAGTTGTCGATTCAACTCGAGCGAGCGCTTCTGGTCGCGCGCGGCGCCGATGAGGATGTCGAGATCGCGACGGACCAGCGGATCGCCCGCACTGCCGCGCAACTGTTCGAGCCGCGCGATCGCAGTGCCGAGGTCGGCCTCCTGGCGCTCGGAGAACTGCGGCTTGAGATCGAAGATCTCCGCATCGTGGCCCTCCACACCGAACGTTGCGGCAGCTTCTGCGTTGTAGCGCGCCATGACCTCCAGCAGGATCTGCGAATTCTTGTTGCTCTCTTCGATCCAGCTCGGCTCCGCTGCAAATACGGCGGGCGCGGCGAGCGCGAGGATCAGTACCGCTGCTCGAAACATTCCGGTTCTCCTGTCAATGCGACAAATCGGCAAGCCGATACACCGTTGGGTGCACTGCTCAAATATATCGGACGATGTAACATCGGTGGCGTCGTCCCTGCGACGCGCGCAGCTTTTGCACGCAATGCTACGCGAAGTCAGGGGGCTGAGGACCCACGGTCGGGCGGTCTAATTCAGGCGGGCAGTCGAAAGATCGCGCTGCCCGATACCAGAAAACTAGGGTCGCTATGAGCAATCACACACCAGGACCGTGGATCATCGGCACCGACCCCAGGTATCCCTCCGAGCCCTGCGTCGATGCGGTCGTCGATGGTGTCGTGTGGCACATCGCGCTCTGTCACATGGGCCTCGGGCCCGACGACACGTCCGCCGAAGCGAACGCGCGCCTGATCGCCTGCGCTCCCGAATTGTATGCAGCATTGAAGGAAGCATTGCCGGCTCTGCGCGGCGAGCGTCAACAGGCCGCGCTGGCCGTGATCGAAAAGGCGGAGGGAGTCCGGCCGCTCACGCGCCGCAACGGCAGCGTCAAGAATCACGGCTAACGAAGACGCGCCCGCAGCGCCTCGATCGTCGCGTCGCTGAGCCCGATCGCACGCAGGTATCCTGCGGCGCCTCCGTATTGCGCAAGGTAGTCGAGCATGTTGTGCACGCCCTCCTCCGGACAGCGGAGCGCTTCCAGAATTTCAGTGCGATCGAGATTCGCATAGCGCTGCAGATATGCGTCGGCGAGTTGTGCAGTGCTCGCAGCGTAGTCGGCGGCAATCGCAGCGGGCTCGACGTCCGCGAGCGCGAGCAGCAGCGCTGCGATCAACCCCGTCCTGTCCTTGCCTGCGACGCAATGGAACAGCAACGGCTCGACGGCGGCGCCGGCAATGATCTCGAGCACTGCTTTCAATTGCGGGCGCGTGTGCTCCAGCACCGCGCACTTCCACATTTCCTTGCTGCACTCACCGGAGAGCGAAGCCCATTCCATTTCGTCACCGGCCAGCAGCGAGATGCTGTGATAGCGGACTCTGCGGTCGCCGCGAGCAAGCGGATGCTGTCGCGCCGCGACTTCGGCAGGCCAGCGCAGATCGACCACGGTGCGCACTCCGTAGTCGGCAAGCGCCTGCACGCCTGCGGCAGAGAGCTGCACGAGATCGTCCGAGCGCAGCAGCGAGCGCCGGCGCGTCGTCGCACCGTCGCGCGTCGGGTGACCGCCCAACTCGCGTACGTTCAACAGACCGGGAAACTGCAAGAGGCTCACTGACCCTTGTTCCGCCGTTGCAGGTATTCGTCGAACTGACGCTGTCGCGCCGGATCGAGCGGATAGCGTCGCAGCAGCGTGCGCGCATCTTCCATGTCATTCTGCGAGAGCCGCATCGCCGTCATCAGCACCGCATGCGAGCGGCGCTCCGGCGTCTGGATCTGGTTGATGATCGGCAGCACGTCGTCGAGGGAGCCGGCGGCGCGAACGACCAGGATCGATAGCGCCGAGTCCTTGGGCGGCCCGTCGTCGAGCGACAGGGCCCATTTGCGCGCGGCCGGCAGATCGTACTGCGCCCAGATGCCGGCCACTTCACCGATGGAGCGCTCGCGCATCGAGTCGTCGGTCACTCTTTCCGCCCAACGGGCAGCGAGCGCCGGCGAATGCTCGGCCAGCGGCTCCAGCAGGCCGCGCAACAGACGGTCGCGCTCCTGGTCGTCCACGATGCCGTCGACCAGCTGCACGGCTTGCTCGGCGCTGCGCGACGCGACTACGCGCGCGAACTGAAACGCGGCGTCGCCCGGCTCGTTCGCATACTTGCGGATCCACTGCCGGCCCTTCTCGAAGTCCACATCTGCATACGCCAACGCAACCGATGTGATCCAGCTTGCACGCGCCTCCTTCGGAATGCGATCGACCATGTCCGCGGCAGCTTCGACGTCGCGCCGCGCCAGCGCATAGCCGAGCGATTGCGCGGCCTGGGACCGCATGGATTTGTCGTTGATGTCGTTGAGCCAGTCGAGCGCGGCAGTCGGCGTCAGGGTCGCCACGCTCTGCGCCACTTCGCCGAGGATCTCCGAGCGCATCTCGCTCTGCGGCATCTTCAGCAGCTGCATCATCGCCAGCGATGGATTCGTCTGCGCGATCGCAGCGAGCACCTTACCCATCGCTTCCGAACGCGCTGCCGGGCTTTCTGCCGCCTGCGCGAGCTGCAGCGCCTGGTCCGGATCGTACTTCGCCATCTGCCCGAGCATGCTCGACCACAGATACTTGCGCGGCGAGCCGGCAAGACGCTGCGCCCACAGCAGCGCTTCGCTCTGCTTCTGCGCGAGGTAAGGCTCCGCTACGCGATAGGCGTAACGTCCCTGTTCCTGGCGCGGCAGGCTCTCGACCCAGCGCGCCGCTTCGCTCGGATTGTTGCGCGACCAGAGCGCTGCGATCTGTTCGATCAGCGCACCCGACACGCTCGGCGGCTGCGTCTGCGCGAGACGGATCGCCAGGCGCGGATCGCGATCGGCGATGTCGAGCGCAGCCGAACGCAGCAGCTCCGCGCGTTGCCAGTCGGCCGGCAGCTCGGTGACTTTCGCGAACGCGCGTTCGGCGTCCTGCGCGACCCACGCCTCGGAGACCGCCTTGAGATACGCGAGGCGCTCGGCGGCGTTCGTCACTTCGCTCGCGCGTTGCCACGCCTGCTCGGGCGCGATAGCAGCGAGCACGCCGAGCAAGTGCGTCGCCGTTTCGCGATCGTTGTCGAGCGCCTTGCCGATTGCGCCGGCGGCGTCGATCTCGGCGTAGCGCAGCAGCAGGATCTCGAGCGTATTGCGTCGCTGGAGCGGATTCGCGAGCCCGCGCGCTTCGGCGATCATCGAAGCGAGTTGCGTCAGGTCCGCGTGGCTGGCGGATTCGTAGACGGTTTGACGATGGGAGAATTCCGACGACGCGCTGTGACTGGAGTTCGCCGGCGCGGTCTCGCGGTTCGCCTCGGGTTGCGTGAGGTAGTTGGGACGCTGTTCGCGTCGCTGCGTGAACGGCGAGCGGACCGGCTCATTGCGCAGCTCCGCCGGGCTCGGCGGCTCAACTTCGAGCGTGTGCTCGCGATTCCACAGGTAGCCCCCCGCGATGCCGGCGGCAATGCCGGTCATGATCCAGACGAGCGAGGAGCGTGTCACCATCGGCGCGACTTCCGTGCGAACGAGTCTGCGCCCTAACGCGGCGCAGGACAACCGCCGCGCAGCGAGGCAATCCAGTCGCGGATCAGCGCAACCCCCTCCGCGTGCACCAGCGAGCGGCCGAGCTCCGGCATCGCCACGTCGGCTTCGGTCGAAAGCATCCTGTGCAACAGAATCGACTGGTCCGGCGCACCGGGCACGATGTCGAACAGCGCGTCGCCGGAGCCGCGGCCGGTTGCAATCGGAATCTTGCAGGCACCAAGCTTCACACGATCTGTTTCCTGGGCATGGAGCAGCAATCCCGATGTGCTGGCCGCGCCGCGCGGCCGGTGACAATGACCGCAATTTACATCCAGGTACGCGCGCGCTCGCGCTTCGATGTCGTCGTCGTTGGCATCGTCCCAACGTGCGTTGCGTGGCGCTTGCGCCGGTTCGGGCGCGCCGGCGAGCAGCCCAGCCTTCTGCCAGTGCACGAGTTGATTCTCGTTCCCGCTCGCGTAGCTGTACGTCTTGTTCAGGTGACGCGCGCGAATACCGATCGGCTCGATCGTCTGCGAGTGATGCTCGAGGGCATGACAACCGGCGCACTGATTCGTGTCCGGCACGAGGTACGCGAACGGCTGCCCGCCCTCATCGCTGACCAGCTCCAGCGACAGCACGTCACCGGCGAGCGCCAGCGTCGCTTCCGTCTGCTCGGCATTCCATACATAGGGGATTGCGACCCAGCCCGACGCCGTGTTGATGAGGAGCCGCGTTTCGAGCAAGCGCACTTGCGAGAGATCGAGCGCGGGATCCTCCGACTGCGCGAGCACTTTGCGGACCGCGATGCGTCCCTCGGCGCCTGCGCCGCCCCGTGGGTAGTAAAACGTTTTCGTGATCACGGTGCCCACGGGGAATTCGAAGGCATCCTCGCCGTAGCGGATGCTCGTGCCCTCGGGCAGCACGATCGTGCGCAGCTTGTGCGCGTAGTCGCTGAAGAGCGGCGAGTTGAGATCGTACGGCGTGACGCCTTCGTTCGGCACGAGCTTGCCGTCGCGCTGCTCGAGCAGACGCCACTCGCTCAGACGCTCGGGATAGTCGCCGCTGAAGTCGAGCCCGGTGTGCGGCGCGCGGTGGCACGCGCTCGCCGCGAGCGCCACCCCCATGATCAGCAATCGTCGAAGCATCAGCTGGAGGGCGTGGAGTCCAGACCTGGCCAGCTCACCGGCGGCAGCGCGGGTAGCTCGCAATCGTGCGGCTTCAGATCGGTGCTGAACTTCGCGAGCTTGCCGGCGTAGTCGATGTTGGCGAAGTCGGCGTCGCCGTTACCGTGAATGCAGATCTTCGTGGCGGCGACATCAGCGTCCTTCGCGACTGCGCCATCCCACAGAATGTCCGGCAGATGGCCGGTCAGGCCGAACTTCGCGACCTTCATCGCTTTCAGCTCGAGCTGGTCCGGGCTATCGCCGCCGCCGGCGAAATGATTGTCATGAATCGACAGGTTCTGCGGATACGGATCGAAGGTGGCGTCGTTCGCCGGCTTGCCGGTCGTGTCGAACGACAGGATCAGCGCGTTGGCCGTGCGGTTGTTCTCGACTTTGTTGTCGAAGAACTCGACCTCGTCGTTCGCGAGCACCATGAAGCCGGTGCCGGTCGGCACGGTCGCGACGATGTTGCCCTTCGGCGCGAAGTTGTCCGTGTTGTTGTCGTGGATGTGATTCGAGTACACGCGCGTCTTGCGCCCGTCCTTCACCGGCAGGCCAGGCAGGTTGAAGACGAGAATGCCGCCGGTATTGTTGGTCGCGGTGTTGCGATACACGTCGGCGTGGGTGCTGTTCTCGATCTCGATGCCGGCGACGTTGAACTCGGCGCGATTGTCGCGCAGCACGATCTGCGTCGATTGCCCGACGTAGATGCCGGCGTCGGACGCGCCGATAGCCGCAGACTTTTCGATCAGCACGCGCTCGCACTGCACCGGATAGAGACCGTACGCGCCGTTCTTCTCGTCCGGTCCACCGGTCCACTCGACGCGCACGTTGCGGATCGTGAGGTCTTTGCAGCCGTTCGCTTTCAGGCCGTCACCTTTCGTGTCTTCGATCGCGAGGTTCTCGATCGTGACATGCTCCGCCGCATTGACCAGCAGCCCTTCGGCGCCCTGCACCTGGCCCTTGAACGACAGCACGGTCTTGTCGGGGCCCTGGCCGCGGATCGTCACGTTCGACTTGTTGAGGCTGAGCGAGCGGTTGAAGGTCCACTTGCCCGCGGGCAGCTCGATCACCTCGCCCGGCTTCGCCTCGATCAGCTGCAGCTGCAGCTTCTTGTGAAAGTCCGCGTCGGACTGGCTGACCTTCGCCGGCTGCTTGCCGCAGCCGGCCACGACGAGGGCGAGCGCCGCCCAGAACGCAATCCGCATAGCTGCTTTCCCCTTGGTTTTTGCCAGCGCCCGGCAGTATAGCCCCCTCCGGCCGGGCCCGAGTATGATCCCCCGCCATGACACACGCCGCCATTACAGGCTGGGGCAAGTGCATGCCGCCGGCCGTCCTCGACAACGCCGGCCTCGCCAGCTTCATGGACACGAGCGACGAGTGGATCACCAGCCGCACCGGCATCCGGGAGCGGCGGGTTTCGCATGTGCCGATGACGACGCTTTCGCACGTTGCATCGATGCGCGCGCTGGCCTGCGCCGGTATGGATCCGCAAGACGTCGATTTGGTCGTGCTCGGCACGTGTTCCGCGGATGAGCAGGTGCCGAACACCGCCTCTGCGATCCAGCTGCTGATCGGCGCGAACAAGGCCGCTGCAATGGACATCAACACCGCGTGCACCAGCTTCCTCTACGGCCTGTCGACCGCGACGGCGATGATCCGCACCGGCGTCGTGCGCAACGCGCTCGTCGTCGGCGTCGAAGGCATCACGCCGTACATGGATTGGAGCAATCGCAACGTTGCGGTCCTGTTCGGCGACGGCGCAGCAGCAGTCGTCGTGCAGGCGAGCGACAAACCGGAGGGCGTGATTGCCGAGAAGCTCGGCTGCTACGCAGACGCTCGCGCGACGCTGCGCGTGCGCGGGATGGGCACGATCTACGGCAATGCAGGCATACAGCTCGGCGACACCTACTGGGATTTCGACGGCCAGGAAATTTTCAAGCGCGCCGTGCACGGCATGTCGAAGGCCTCGCAGAGCGCGCTCGAGCGGGCGGGCATCTCGGCAGATCAGATCGATCTCGTGATCCCGCACCAGGCGAACCTGCGCATCATCGAGTCCGTCGCGAAACACAGCGGCATTCCCATGGAGCGCGTGTACGTGACGGTGCAGAGGTACGGCAACATGTCGGCGGCCACCGTGCCCGTGGCGCTCGTCGAAGCATTGGAAGAAGGTCGCGTGAAGCCGGGCTCGATGTTGCTCACGCCGGCATTCGGCGGTGGACTCACCTGGTGCTCGCACGTGATCCGCTGGGGCGAGCGCGTCACACCGCTCGGCACGACCGATATCGATCTGCCGCCGTGCACGCAGACGGCCGTGGAGATCGTCAAAGACATCATCGCGCGCAAGACGAATAGCAGCGACGTGATGCGGCGGATCAGTTTGCCGGGGTAGCGGGCAGCGCGGTCGCCTTCTGGCTCAAGACGTCGCGGATCCAGTCCGCGAAATACGAGACTCGCGAGTAGTACTCGAGCACGCCATACGCGCCGCGCTTGCGCCCCGCCGGGCGCGGGTCCTGGTGCGAGCTCACGCCGATCGTGAAAAGCACACCCTCGTGCTCGATGTAAGCCGGCCCGCCGCTGTCCGCCTCTCCGCTGATTCCTTCCATCGCCGTGACACCTGCGTCCCCAGGGGCATCGAAGCGGAACTGGAGCAACGGTCCGTCTGCCCGTACCACCCGATTGGTTGCCGCACGCAGCTGACCGTCCCACCCGCCGCCGTCCACGCCGCTGAGGCCGGTTCCCTTCGCGCCACGCCCGACGAACGTGACTACGAGTCCCGCCTCATCGGCGCCCGTGTACAGGCGAACCGGCGCGCATCCCTCCACTGGCTGCGCGAGGCGGACCATCGCAATGTCGACCTGCAAATCGGCATCGCGGTGCCATTGCGGATGGAGCACGATCTGCGCGATCGGATACTCGCGCGCCGCAATCTCGGCAATGCTCGTGGAGGTCAGCGCGGCGGCGACGTGCGCCGCCGTCAACACCCACTGACGCTCGATCAACGTCCCCATGCCTGAGAGGCCCGCAGGATCGGCGTCCTTGAATGTCACCGTGCAGCGGTACTTGTCGGCCAACTCGAGAAACGCTGAATCGTCCCGGTCATGCCGAACGACGATCGCGTCGCTCGACAGCGGGATCAGCATCGCAGTTGCGAGCAGCGCAATGCGCCAGTTCATCCGGCTTCCTCGTGCGCTGCTCATTTTTCGTCCTTATGGATTCCGATCTCCACCGGCCGATCCTGCGACATCCTTGCCCGATACATGCCCGACGTGTTGAAGCTCCACGCCATCTGACCATCCGGCGTGACAGCGATGATGCCGCCGTCGCCCTTCAGCGCGGTGAGCTGCTTCTGAATCACCTCATCCGCGGCCGCTTGCAGCTTCATCTTCTTGTACTCGACCAGCGCGCAGATTTCGCGTGCGACCGCGAGTCGGATGAAGTACTCGCCGGTGCCGGTCGCGGACACTGCGCACGACGCGTTCGATGCGTACGTGCCGGCGCCGATGATCGGCGAGTCACCGACGCGGCCCCAGCGCTTGCCGGTCGTCCCGCCGGTGGACGTGCCGGCTGCGACGTTGCCGTTCATGTCGAGAGCAGCGACGCCGACAGTGCCTTTCTTGCCTTCGTCGTGCGCAAGATTCTGCGCGGTGCTGCCTGCATGTGCACCGGCCGGCTTCCGCGGAATAGGCAGGCCTTGTTCCTTCAGGAACGTTTCGAGGGCGCGCCAGCGACGCTCGGTGTAGAACCAGCCGGGCTCGACCTGCTCCAGGCCCTGCTCTTTCGAGAACCGGTCGGCGCCGGCGGAGATCAGCATCACGTGCGGCGATTTCTCCATCACCCGCCGCGCGAGCGAGATGGGATGGCGCGTGCGCGTTACGCCCGCGACCGCGCCGGCTGCGAGCATCTTGCCATCCATGATCGCCGCGTCGAGCTCGTTGCGACCTTCCGCGGTGAACACGGCGCCGCGGCCCGCGTTGAACAGCGGATCGTCTTCCATCAGCTGGGTCGTCGCCTCGACGGCGTCGAGCGCCGAGCCGCCCTTGCTCAGGACCGCGCCGCCCGCCTGGATCGCGCGATTCAGGGCCGCGCGATAGGCCGCTTCTTGCTCGGGACTGAGATCCTTGCGCTGGATGACGCCGGCGCCGCCGTGCACGACGATCGCCCAGGTCATGAGTCGGCTCCAAGACGCAGGAACACTGTCTTCATGCCCTGCACTCGGTTCAGGTAAGCGCGCACATCGTGATCTCCGCAACGCTGATGGGCAATCAGGCGCAGGCCGCGACGCGCGTAGCGCTCGCCGGCCCCGGCGCCGCACAGATGAATCACCGCCGCCAGGTTCTCCTTCTGCTTCAGCGTGGCCTTGCCGATGCGTGCATTGGCGAGGGCCTGCGCGACATGCCGATCGAGATACGCGGACGTGAGCTCGATCGAGTGCGAGGCAATGGTGCGCGTGTACAGACTGTTGAACCAGCACGAGTGTACGGCATGCCACGGGCCGTCCTCGACGACGACGTGATCGTGAATGCAGTAGCGCCGCGCCTCGGCGAACGTGCCGTCCGTGAGCTGATACATGCCGACTGCGCTCGATGCGGGCCGATAGACGTCGAACGGCCGATGCGTCAGCGACCAGCGCCAATATGTGCGTGCGACCGGATTACCGGACGCTTCGATCTGCGCCAGCGCAGCCAGAAACTCCGGCGTGATCGTGCTCGTGGAGTGCTTGCGGAAGAGCGACTCGTATGTGTCCCAGGTCTGGTCGGGGAGCCGATAGAGCACGCCGCTGATCGGGAACAGCAGCTCGCTGGGCTTGCGCACGACCTGGTAGATCCAGTTGAGGCCGAACCACAGTGCGACGAGCACTGCTCCGAGAGCGGCGATTTGCACCGTCGCGGGTGTGTGGGCAAATGCGCGCATCCAGCGCTTGCGAACAGCGGGCCGCGGCCACCAGCGCCGCAGCCATTTGGAGAAGGAGGTCTGGCGGCGGCGCGAGCCCGCGCGCTTGCGCCTGGCCATTAGTTATCGGATGAGGCCGCAGGCGCTTGCGAGCATTGAGCTGCAGCAGCCTGCGCCAGACGCGGGAATCCGTGTTGCGGATCGGCGAGATAGCAGCGATTCGGACCCGCTTCGCTCGAGCAGGACACGAACAGGTCCTTCGACTCGCGCGCGCCCTCGGGAATGCAACGCACGAGATACTTCGTGACGCCCGATTCCGAGTCGCGCGTCTCGTCACGCAAGTTCCACGTGTCGCCTGCAAGCCGCGCGGTCCGCTGCACGCGCGCCCGGCAATCCTCGTTGATCCCTTCACGGCAATAGCGCTGCTCGCATGCGGCGAGCGAGCCCGCTTCGCAATCCTGCTCGGCCTTGCGCTCCTGGTCGCGCAACAGCTCCGGACCGCCA